>Ga0068859_100001669_pt1 | contig 22600 bp, 14 predicted proteins | sample KBSSwiS22_FD_66585 | JGI IMG/M metagenome (GOLD analysis project Ga0068859, IMG submission 66585) | Switchgrass rhizosphere microbial communities from Kellogg Biological Station, Michigan, USA - KBS Switchgrass S2-2 | ecosystem: Host-associated > Plants > Roots > Rhizosphere > Soil ...
CCGGCACTTGGTGACGCGTTTGAGGACATGGTCGCCCTTTCCCATGAACCGGCACAGGCCGGCACGCGGACTCGATTACTACCGGGCAGCAGCCGAATGTCGTTCGCAGGTTGCCCGGAGAGCTAAATCGTTATTTCTCAGTCTGTTGAACGAATTGCAGCGCACCCGCAGACGTTCGGCTGCTCCGATCGGCCGTCGGGCGACAATCGCTTGGCAACTCTGCCCACGCGAGCTTGGGATGCGGCAACTTCGAGGGAGCTCGCATTGAACGTCAAATCAATCGCAATTGCCACGCTTGTGGCCGGTACGCTCGATATCGCCTCGGCAATCGCCCTGACCGCCGCGCATGGAAAGTCCGTTGCCGCGATGCTCCGGAACGTCGCATCAGGCCCGTTCGGCGACGGTGTGGCGCAGCTTGGCGCCGCTGGCGCGATTGCCGGACTTGCGGTCCACTTCGGCATCATGGCGGCCATGGTCACGATCTTCGCAGCCGCGGTCGACCGACTGCCCGCATTAGGCCGGCGTCCTGTCGGCTTCGGCGCGGCCTACGGCTTGTTGCTCTATCTCGTCATGTATTGGATCGTGATTCCGCTCCGCTGGCCGGGAGCCCTGAACCACATCCGGCTGGGGGCGATTGCCAACGCTTTGGCAATCCACGTCCTGCTGGTCGGCATCCCGATCGCCTGGATCGTCGCACGCCCAGTCCGCTCGCTTGCGCGACCAGTTCCCGAAACCTGATTCCAACTTCTCGGGTCTACCCACCGATATCACGTGGCCGGCGGGTTGCCGCTTCCACCCATTAGCACGCTCGCTATAGTGCGCCGAGCCGGACCCGAAGAGCGGCGGCGGGAGGAAGAGGATGGCGACCAAGCATGTCGAAGCGCCGGTGCGCGCGCCGCTCGAAAGCACTGCCTATGGTCGGCCGCGACAGAGCTCGATTGCGCTGCTGACCGAGGTCGGCCCGGGCACGCCGCTCGGCGAACTGATGCGGCGCTATTGGCAGCCGGTGCTCGCGTCGCGCAACGTGACCACGCGGCCTAAGGAAGTGCGTATCCTCGGCGAGGATCTGATCGTGTTCCGCGACGGCGAGGGACGGCCGGGGCTGCTCTACCCGCGCTGCATGCATCGCGGCACCAGCCTGTTCTGGGGCAGGGTTGAGCGCGACGGGATCCGCTGCTGCTATCACGGCTGGAAGTTCGACGTCGAAGGCAATTGCCTAGAACAGCCGTGCGAACCCGGAGGCGGCACCGAGGCCGGTTGCCGCGCGGCGCGCCAGCCCTGGTATCCGGTGCAGGAACTTTATGGGCTGGTGTGGACCTATATGGGGCCGCCCGATCGCATGCCAGCGCTGCCACGCTACGATTGCATGGAGCCGCTCGACGAAGGCGAAGATTATGTCGCCTATGACAACAGCATGGCGTCGCATGCCGACCTGACCGGGCCGGAAGTCGTGCCCTATTCGTGGCTGCACATGAACGACAATGTGATGGATCCCTTTCATGTGCAGGTGCTGCATACGACGTTCAGCGGCACGCAATTCGTGCGCGAATTCGAAGTGATGCCAGAGGTCCGGTTCTACGAGGTCCCGGCCGGCCTCAGCTACAATGCGGTTCGCACGCTCGCCGACGGGCGTGTGCTCGATCGCGTATCGACATGGATCATGCCGAACGGGATGTGTGTGCCCGATACGACGCTGAAGCCCGGGCGGCCGAACATGCTCGGCTTCACCGTCCCGGTAGACGACACGCATTGCCGCGTGCTTTCGACGTTCCGCTGCCCGCCGGATGTCGGCCCGATCGATCCTGAGCTTGGAATGAGCGCGTTCAAGCCGTGGAGCGAGAAGTCGATCGAGGAACGCCAGGACCAACCGGGCGACTATGAGGCGCAGGCCGGGCAGGGCGCGATCTCGCTGCACAGCGAGGAGCATCTGGTGACTTCCGATATCGGGATCGGCATGCAGCGGCGCGCGCTGGCAAGGGCGATCGAGCAGGTACGCGCGGGCGGCGATGCGCCGGGCGTGACGTTCGACGAGGCGCAGGCACTGGTGCGCGTGCCGTCGGGGAATTATTTCCGAAATTGATGGTCCATCAGTAAATATTTGAAAGAAAACGATTCCTGTCGACTGATCACGGCCGGAAATCGCTGGTGCTCAGCAGCTCACGCATATCGAGCACGCGTCCGTTGGCAACGACCAGACGCACATCATAGAGTGCGGAAATATCCTTGCGGGGATCGCCGTCGATCAGGACGATGTCGGCGAGCTTGCCGGGTTCGAGCGACCCTGCGTCGAGACCGAGATCCTGTGCGGGAAACAGCGTAGCCGTCTGCAGCGCTTCGAACGGCGTCAGCCCGGCATCGACGTAGGACGCGATCTCGGCGTCGAGGTTGATGGCGACCATCGTGTCGGTGCCCGCCGTGATCCGCGTGCCGCCGCGGAACATGGCCTTGATTGCGGCCCCCTGTCCGACCAGCATCGGGCCGACGAGGTTCTCGATACCTTCTCCCTTGGCGACGGTCTCGCGGGCCCAATGCGGATAGAGCGCGAGACGCGGATCGCTGCGGTATTCGGGATGTACCTTGAGCAGGACGCCGAGCGCGCCGAAATTGGTGGGAGTCAAAGTGCGCCGGCTCTGGTTGAAGAGCTGGATCACGTCGTCGTAGGAACGGCCCAGCGGCCCCTGTTTCATCGAATAGCCGCGGCGGCTGGTCGCGCCCATGTGCTCGGTCGCGTCCACGCCGGTGTAGGCGGCCGGGAAGATCTCGTGGCCGGTGACCGGCACGCCCATGGCGTGCGCGACTTCGACCAGGCGCCGCTGATAGAGATCGGGCATGCGCACATAGCTCTTGATCACGTCATAGTGCAGCGCCCGCGCCCGTTCCATTTCGCGTTCGAGATGGGCGGGGCCGGAAATGGCGATCCCCATCTTGTAGAAGACGCGCTGCCACTCGTAGAGCGGGCTGCCTGCGAAGATTCGCGGCGAGAGGCGCGCCCCTGAATCGGCCGCCTCGCGGTTCTCGATCCCGTCATAGGGCTGCGTCCCCGGGTCGCGCACCGTGGTGATGCCATAGGCCAGCCAGGCGCGGTAGAGATTGGCGCCGAAATCCTTCTGGGCATGTGCATGATGCTCGATGAGGCCCGGGATTGCGGTTAGGCCGGTGGCGTCGACGCACGTGACTCCGGCACCGCAGCGTTTCGCATCATGGTCGACGACCTGCGCAATGCGATTGCCGTCGATCACGATGTCCTTGTCGCGCTGAGTCACGTCATGAACGGCGTCGACGAGCTGGCCGACGTGGAGCACGACGCGACCCGAGGGCTTTGCCAGCGTATAGGTCAGGTCGAGCGGAACCTCCCTAGTCGCACCGGTTTCGACATCGACGGTCTTGAGCTTGTCGGCCGCCTGGTAGAGCAGGGTCTTCGAGTCCGCCGTCCAGCTGGGATAATAGCTGATCTCGCTGGTATAGGCGCGCGGAGGGCCCTGCGGCGTGCCGTCCGCGCTCACCGGCCATGATTTGAGTACGCCGTCGTAGACCGCCGCCATGCGCGCGCCGTCGGGCGACCAGGCCGGGCCGTCGCCCGCGCGCGTGTCGATCGAATCATTGGGGAGCGGATCTTGCCAGAAAGGCTTGCCCTTGCCGTCGGCGGGTACGATCCAGATCTGGTTGGTGCCTTCGCGGAAGCTCCCCGAATAGGTGTGCGAAAGGCTGAGCGCGATATATTTGCCGTCGCCCGACCAGCTCGGCTTGCCCGGTTGCGGCAATGACGGTTGCAGCCGCGTCACCGCGCCGGTTGCGACATCGATCGTGACCAGACCAGCGACGCCCCAGCGCCCGTCGACGTCGATCGCCGCGATCTTCGTTCCGTCCGGCGACCAAGCCGCACCCAGCGGCTGCGTGCTCATCGCGGTAAGCCGGCGATCCTTGCCGGTGGCGAGGTCGCGGATCCAAAGTTGGGGCAGGCCGCCGCCCTTGTCCGAAGTATAGGCCAGATGCGTGCCGTCGGGCGACCATGCCGGATCGGCCTCGACCGCCAGGTCGCTGGTCAGCTTTTCGGGCGTGCCGCCCCTGCTCGACACCAGATAGAGATCGTTCAGCGCGACGAACGCGATCCGGCTCCCGTCGGGCGAGATTGTCGGGCTCAGGATGCCGAGCGCCTTCCGCGGCGCGGTAGAATCGAAATCGCGCCGGGCGTGCGCGTAGCTCGGCCGTGTGACCTCGAGATGCGCGACGAAGGGGATGGTCTTCTGGTCACCGCCGGCGTGGCGACGGATCCTGCCGTCCGAGACGTAATAATAGGCCGATCCGTCCGCGAGCCAGGAGACGCGAAAGGGAAAGACATTTTCGTTCCCCGACACCGGCTTGCCGTCGATCTCGAGGACGCTGCTCGACGGCGTCGAGACAACATAGGCGAGCTGCCCGCGCGGACTCCAGGAAGGCGCGTTGGGCTTGCCGGCGACGGTTCGGATCACGCGCTCCTTGCCGTCAGCGAGCGAGACTGCGCGCAAGTCGCCCTCCATCGTGCCCTTGACCGCGGCGAACGCGATCTCCTTGCCGTCGGGCGACCAGGTCGGTGTATGATCCTCCAGCGGATCGTCGCTGACGCGCCTGAGCTTTCCGCTGGCGAGATCGAGCGTCCAGATATTGTAGCTGGGGGGGCCGTCGACCGTGCGATCCGAGGCGAAGGCGATCGTCTTTCCGTCGGGCGACCAGGCTGGCTCGCGGTCGTCAAAAGCGCCCTCGGTCAGCTTGCGGCGGCTGCTGCCATCTGCCGAAATCGCCCAGAGGTCATAGCCGCCATCGCGATAGGCGAAATAGGCCAGCGTCTTGCCGTCGGGTGACCAAACCGGCTGGTGCGCATCGTCGAAATAGTCGGTGAGCCGCCGCGCCTGGCCGCCCGCGGCAGGCACCAGCCAGAGATTGCCCTGGAGATCGATGGCGAGCGTCCTGCCGTCCGGCGAGACGGCGACGGCCATCGATGTCCCTTCATGGACATCGACGCCGATCGTTTCGCCGCGACCGGGCGGAAGCAGCGCACCTTGTTGCGCGAACGCATTCCGCGGGGCCGGCATCGCCATGAGCATGACCATGGCGAGCATGGCCGTCGACCTGAACAACCGCAGCATAGCACTCCTGTCTTCACGACCGCGGCGGCGCACCCGATAGCTGGTTCCCCCGCGGCTTCGCCGCATTCTCAAAAACTGAAGCTCAGTTTCCCGTAATAGAAGCCACCACTGATCCCATAGGGCGAATAGCTGTTGTAGAGCGCGAAACCCGTCGTGCCCTGATTCACGGGATCGAGGATGTTGGGATAGGTGTTGAACAGATTGTTGGCGCCGATCGATGCCTTGATGCCGTTGCGGATTTCCGCGGCGAGTTCGAGGTCGACGATGACCTTGGGGGTGATCCTGTCGTCGTGATAGATGCCATCGGCCGCCTTGGCGGCCGCGACCTGCGTGACTTCGCCATAGCGCGTGGCACGCAGATTGGCGGACAGGATTCCGCGGGTCCACAGGATATTGGCGATTTCCTTGTCGCGCGGCGTGCCCTTGGTGAAATCGCCCTGGCGCGCGCGATCGATGAGCTGGACGCCGATCGCCGCCAGCGGTGCCGGCACGTCGAGACGGGTGAAGCTGGTCTTGTTGAAGTTGGCCGACAGGCTGAACGTCAGCGCGCCCCAAGCGCCGAAGTCGTTGCGATAGGTCGCGACGACATCGAGCCCACGCGTGCGCGTGCTAGCGGCGTTGGAGAAGAAGAAGCCGCTTTGCACCGGATTGAGTCCGGCGTTGGCCAGCAGCGTCCCGAGCGCGTTATAGGCTCCGGGACCGGTGGCGGCACCGGTCAGCGTGCCCGAGAGCAGAATGCGGTTGCTGATGTCGATCTGATAGGCGTCGACGGTTACGGTGATGCGCGGCACCATGGTGAAAACAAGGCCAGCCGAATAGTTCGTCGATGTCTCGGGCTTGAGCGGCTGCGAGCCCCAGGCGCGCGCCACCGGATCGTCGACCGGCAGCGCGCGGACCGGCGCGAGGATGGTGGCGGTCGCGCCGGGCAGGAGCACGCCAATCGTGCTCGACGAGGCATAATGTTCCTGTTGCAATGTCGGTGCGCGGAAACCCGTGCTGAACGTGCCGCGCAGGGCGAGGCCGCGGATCGGCTCTATGCGCAGCGAGGCCTTGCCGTTGTCGGTCGTGCCGAAGTCCGAATAGTCCTCGTGCCGGCCGGCGAGGGCCAAGTCGATTCCCTTGAGGATCTTCTGTTCGATGTCGAGATAGGCGCTCCAATTGTGCCGTTTCCAAACTCCCGCAGCCGACGGCGGGAAGCCGGTGACGCCCTGCGAGCCGGCGGTACGCACCACTCCCTTGAGTGGACCACTGGTCGAGCGATAGCCGCCGTCGATATAGGATTCGGCCTGGCCGGCGACGATCGCGAACTTGTCCTGGCGATATTCGGCGCCGGCGGCGATCGTGAGCGGTCCCGCGAGGCCCAGGTCGAATTCCCTGTTCAGGTCGAGATTGGTCACCCATTCGGTCGTGCGCAGCGTGCCGATGTAGAAGCTGGTCGGGCTGGCGGGGCCGAGCGAAGCATTGAGCGCGGTCGTCTCGTCGAAGCGCACGCGGTCACGGGCATAGCTGGTCGAAAGATCGAAATCGACGCCGGCGACCAACGGCCCCTTGAGGCCCCAGCCGAGCTGATAATCGTCGTCCCGGAGATGCAGCCTGGGAACATAGCCGTCCGGAAAGATTGCCAGGATGGTGTTGGACGAGGCCGGATTGCGAAACGTCAGCCAGGTGTCGGCATGGCGTGTCGAATAGGAACCGAAGCCGTAGGCCTTGACGGCGTCATCGACCGGCATGGTGAAGTTGTAGGTGAAGTTTGCGCCGAATACTTGGGGCTGGCCGGGCTTGTTGACGTTGCGGTCGACCGTCGCTTCGCGCGGATCGCTGGCGCCATAGAAGATTCCGGTGAACGGCCCGCCGCGAACGGTACGGCTCTGCTGATAGACATCCGCCGATACATGAAGGTCGCCCGAGCCGATTGCGAAGCCATTGTCCACCTGAAAGCGGCCCTGAAGCCCGTCACCCTTGCCGGTCGCGCCGGCGAGCACCGAGGCGCCGCCATGCAGGTCCTTTTTGAGGATGACGTTGATGACGCCGGCGATCGCGTCCGATCCATATTGCGCCGAGGCGCCGTCGCGCAGCACTTCGACATGATCGATGGCGTTCGATGCGATCAGGTCGAGATCGGGCGGAGACTGTCCGTTCTGAGTCGTGCCGTTGATGAAGATGGTGGCGGTGTTGTGCCGGCGTTTGCCATTGACCAGGACCAGCACCTGGTCACCCGACAATCCTCGCATCGACAGCGTCTTGACTGCGAAACTGGCGCCCGCACCGCTGTTCGAGACGCTGATCGAAGGCGTCAGTGTTCCCAGAAGATCGCGAGTCGATTGCTTGCCTGATGCCTGCAGGTCGGCGCGCGAGAGCACATCGATCGGCGCCAAACTCTCTGTGGCGGAGCGCTTGCTGGCGCGCGTGCCGGTGACGATGATCGTCCGGTCCTCCTCGCTGCCAGTCGCAGCCGATTCCTCTGGCGAATCTGGCTCCGCCGCGGCGCCGACCGCCGGCGACGCTGCCGAGGGCAGGAGCGCTGCCGCTGGCCGCGGCTTGACACCGAATGCCAATTGCGACGCGGGCGCCGAAATCGAAACGCTGCCGGCGCTCGTCCTGAAAACGCGCAGGCCGCTGTGGTCTAGTAGCCGCCTGAGCGCTTCCTCGGTGGCGAAATCGCCGCGCACACCCGGCGATCGCAGCTTGGCCACGTCGGCGTAGGAGAACAGCAGATTGATGCCCGATTGCTCCGAAAGCGCGAGCAACGCCTTGCCCATCTCCTGCGGTGGAATGTTGAACGCGTGGTGCTGATCGAGCGCGCCGGACCGTGCTGCAACTGCGAGAGAAGGCGCGCTCACGCTCGCCAGAACGGCTGCAAGCGCAAGGGACATAGAGCTGTGTTGCATCATCATCACCCCAGTTGATGGTGCCGGCATCGTTTGCCGTGGCGCGGACTCAGACGAACGGCCTGCGTAAAACCGCCATGGTGAAGTCATGGGAGTGAAATATTTGCGATGCAGCGTGAATGATGCTGCAATTGCTCAGAGTTATTCGCGAAAACGCGATGGCGACGGGAGGGGCGTCTTAGGTCTTGTCGATGAGCGAAGCCGGAGCGTCCGGTGCGGAACCCCCGTCGCGATAGGTCAGGAGGATGCTGCCGTCGGAGATGGCGATGGCGTCGACCGGCAAGGTCTCGCGAAGCGCGGCGAGGAATTCGTCGGCGCGATCGAGCTGGAAGCGTCCGCCCACGCGAAGGGGCGCGATCCGCGGATCGCCGACGACGATCGGGTTGGTGCGGTAACGATTGAACTCCTCCACCGCCTGGGCGAGCGATTCTCCGTCGAGTTCGATCACTTTCTCGCGCCAGATGGTGCGCTGTTCGATCTCGCGCCTGGCCAAGACGGTGCGCGCGACGGTGTGCTGCTTGATCAAGGCGCCGTTGCCCGCGGAAATCTTGTCGGTGGCCCCCTCGGAGGTCCGTACGCCGACCAGGCCGTCCGTCACCGTCAGCTCGATCAGGTCGGCGCGCACGCGGACGTCGAACGCGGTGCCGAGGGCACGGACGACGGTGCCTTGTGCCTCGACCTCGAAAGGCGCCGCGGGATTATGTGCGACGTCGAAATAGGCCTCGCCCTGCGCCAGATGCACGAAACGACGCTTGCCGCTCATCGCGACGGTGACGCGGCTGTTGGTGTTGAGATGGATGCGCGATCCGTCGGCAAGCGTGACGTCGCGCACTTCGCCCACCGCGGTTTCGAACTTCTGGCGACCGCTCAGCCAGGAGAAACCGGCCAGCCCGGCGGCGACGCTGGCGGCGACGGCGCCCATGGCCATGAAGCCGCGTCGCGAGCGGCGTGGTGCGAGTAGCGGATCCGAGCCCGCAACCGAACCGGGGCCGTCGGTTGCGCCAGCGCCGGGCGCGTCCGTCAGGCCGCCGGCCATCTCCCATGCCCGCTCGGCCCGCGCGAAGGCTACCGCATGGCCGGGCGATCGCTTGATCCATTCCGCCACTTCGGCCTGGAGCTGTCGGGACGGATCGTGCGAAAGCGCGACGACATACTCAGCGGCTTGCTGCTCTGTCTCGGCCCGGTTCGTCGCACTGCCCTTGTTCGACACAGTCCGCCTCTTGTTCGGCCACGGCGCGCATGCACAGCCTGATAGCCTTGCTCAGGTGCTTTTCAACCGTAGAGACGGACAGCCCCATTTCTTCCGCTATCTGGCGGGGAGATTTTTTGTCGATGCGCCGCTTCATGAACACCTGGGCTGCTTGCGGCGGCATCGAGTCGATGACCCGCCCAAGCCAGCGTAGCTGATCGCGCGCGCAAAGCTGCGCCTCTAGATCGGTGTCGCTCTGCAAGGCGTCGAGATCGGTGATGGTGTCGAACGAGACGATCTTGTCGCGTCGGACCTGGTCGATCAGATGGTTGCGGGCGATCGCGAACAGATAGGCTCGGCCTCGCTCGATCGAACGCCAACGGGGATTGGCATAGGCCCGGGCAAGCGCTTCGGCGACGATGTCATCGGCGTCCTCGCGGGTCTTGCGCAACGCGCGGAGGCGCGCGCGCAGGGCGGCTTCATGCGGCAGGATCACCGATTTGAACCATTCGAGCCTGTCGCGCAAATCGTCCATCGGCAAAGCGTCTCCCGGAATCCCCGGGCATCGCTCTCCACCGACTCTCTTCTCGGCCCACAGGCTTCCATCAAAGCGGGATGGAGTCCAGTCCCTCGGAGCGCCTCCCCGCAGCTTTCATGCAAATGCGTCGTTGAAATGGCGATCCGACGGCTCGCCATCTGTGCGCGCGCCGAAATGGGGCGCCATCGTCCGGCTCGGCATCGGCGGAATCTTGTCCAGCTTCTGCGCAGGCGGTTCCCCCTGGAGCGCAAGCGTCGTGAGCGTGCCTATGGCGATTGCGCCGAGCGCTCCGACGAGGATCAGCAGCGCGACGAGCACGCTGCGGAGCGTCGGCCGGTGTCGCCCGACCAGCGGTCTCGGCGCTTCCGCAGCGGCGCGTTGCGACGCCGCTTCGAGTGCCGACGGCAGGTCCGTCAGCGGCCCGAAGGTCGCGCCGCCGTGCTCGAACAGGGTATAGCGTTCGCCGTCCAGCTCGATCTCGACTTCGGCGCCGCCGCCGAAGTGATAGCGCCGGAAGCTCAGGTGCACGGTGCGCCGTCGCGGGAAGCTGACGACCGCGTCCCAGTCGGTGCCGCGCAAGTCGAGCAGCACGCGGTGCGAGGCGACTTCGACGACCTGTGGCGAGCGGACCCAATGGGTGTTGCTCCATTCGACAGCCTGTAGCACGACCAGCAGCGAGCCGTCGGGCGCGACCTGGCGACCCAGATAGGCATTGGCGGGATCGTCGATCTGCGCGCGCGCGAGCGCGGCCGCGCCGGCGAGTTCGATGAGCGGCCGTTCGTCGGCGGGCGTGGCGAGATTACGGAAGCTACGCGATTGGGGATCGATGCGGAAGATCGTCTGCCACTCGGCGTGCGCCAGCGCGAGCAACAGCGCACCGTCGGGCTGCGGCACGATGCGGCTCGATGCCCAGGCCTCGCCGTCGAACAGCAGCGCGTCCGATAGGGCATCGACCAGCCGCGCGACGGGAGGATCGCGGTCATAAAGGCCGTGATCGACCAATTGCTGGCGATGCTCGTAGCGCAACGCTCCGTTGGCGCTCATGCCCTCCGGGGCATCACGGGGCACCTCCCAGCGGTAGAAACCCCACACGCCATTCGAGAGTTCGGCCGCGGCAAAGCGAGTGGCGCGCAAGCCGTCGTCGACGGAGTAAATGTCGAAACGGTGCTGCTGGGTGAGGTGCGCCGGATGCGCGAGCGTCACCACACCCGGTTCGGGCCGCCACGGCAGCGACCAGATCGGCAGGCCGTCGATCTGAAGATCGTCATCCGCGAACCCGACATGCACCGCCTGCCACCCGCTGGGAGGGGAGAGGGTGGGGGCGTCGCGATCCGGAGGCGGCGGCGTGGAGGACGTTGCCGCCGGCGCGGGTTTGGGCGTCTGCGCATTCGTCGCGGCGACAGCGTCGGCTGGCGGGGCCCGAGGTGCACGCGGTGCTTCGGGACGCAGCCTTCGCCGAACGACCGCACCGACCGCATAGCCGAACCCGCAGGCGAACAGCCAAGGCAGCGCGAGGAACGAGCCGATCAGCAGGATGCCGTAGATGAGCTTGTCGAGATCGGCGCTGCTCGACCTGCCCGACGCGATCTCGTTCGCGCCGACCACGAGCAGGATGAGCAATGGCGCGAGGATCCATAGGGCAAGCGTCCAATGGCGTGCGCGCCGCGGGACGAAGAAGGCGATGAGCGCAGGCACGCCGATCGCCAGCGCGAGTTGCAGCAGCACGACCGCCACGGCGCTCATCACGTGGGGTGAAGGCTCGATTGCGGAATCAATTCGCGGCCGGCTCGATCTTGAGCACCGCGAATTCGTCGCCGTCGGTCACTGCGTAAATATTCCCGTCGGGTCCTTCGACGATGTCGCGCACGCGCTTGCGCAGCTGCGTGAGCAAGGCCTCGCGTCGCACTTCGCCGAGATTGTCGCCAAACACCACGCGCTCGATACCGCCGGTGCCGTTGATCTCGCCGCGCCGGCCGCTGCCGACGAACAGATTGCCCTTCCAGGTCGGGAATTTGTCGCCCTGGTAGAACATCAGGCCCGAGGGCGCGATCGACGGAATCCAGATGAGCACCGGCTTCTGGATGCCTTCGGCGAGCGGCAGCGCGGACAATTCCTTCCCGTCATAGTCGCGGCCATAGGTGTTCGTCGGCCAACCATAGTTGGCGCCGGGGCGGATGAGATTGACTTCATCGCCGCCGTTGGGTCCGTGTTCGGCGGTAAACACCTGGCCGGTGACCGGATGGACGATCAGTCCGTGCTGGTCGCGGTGGCCATAGCTATAGATCCCGCCATAAGCGCCCGGCCTGCCGACGAACGGATTGTCGGCTGGGATCGACCCGTCCTCGTTGAACCGCAGGACCTTGCCGTAGATGCTGCCGAGGTCCTGAGCGGCACCGCCGAACGGCGCGCCCGTGGTCATCCAGACCTTGCCGTCCCTGGCGACTTGCACGCGCGACCCCGCGGGAAACGAAGCGCCGCCCTCGACGAGCGTTTCGACGTTGCTCAGCCGGCCGTTTTCGAGCCTGGCGCGCAGCAGCTTGAGCCGGGCAGTGCGCTCGCGCGGGCTCGCGCCCGCCGCGCTCGGCTGCGGCTCGGCAAAGGTGAAATAGAGCCAGTGATTGCGCGCGAAATCGGGGTGCAGCGCGATGTCCAGCAGCCCCAGGCCGGTCCCGGCCAGCGCGGGCGCGGGCAGGCCCGCGATCGGCACCGGGTCGAGCATAGCCTCAGGCGTCGTCGCCTTGTGAATGACTCGAAGGTTCCCGCCGCGCTCGGCAACGAGCAAGTCGCCGTCGGGAAGGAACTCGAGGGCGAATGGGCGCGCGATCGCCTTGGTGAGCACCGTTAGCTTGATCGCATGTTGCTCGGCGGTGTCGAACACAATCGGCGCGGAGGGCAGGGGCGGTGCGGGAACGCCGAACTGCGGTGCGTTTTGCGCCACCGCCGGCGCGGCAAGCAGTGCGAGACCCAGAACGATCGATTTCTTCATGGCGAATGCAATCCTCCCCGCCTGGCGACTTAATCAATGCGCACGCGGTCGTCAGCTTTTCGTTTCGCGTTGGTTGCTTTCGCGCGTGGAGCGCTCGCCGCACGCGTCCGATGCCAATCTTCCACGCATCTCGCTCGTGCCTCTTGAAAGCCCCTGCCTGCGCATTATCTGCCTATGCAGTTATTGTTGGGGCAGGGATTATGGCGCGTTTCACGCTCGATGATTGCGCGGCGCAGAAGTCGCCCGGACGGCTGGTCCGGCGGCTCGCGAAGCTGAGCACATCCTATGTTGAGGCCTTGTTCGACGGCGTCGACTTGAGCTTCACGCAATGGATCGCACTTAAGGTGATCCGCGACGGGCTGGTGACCAATGCCGGCGAGCTGGCGCGCGAGCTGGGGATCACCACCGGTGCGACGACGCGGCTGATCGATGGGCTCGAGGAACAGGGGCTGCTCGAGCGCGATCGCTGCTGCGTCGATCGGCGGGTGGTCAAGATCGCCGTGACCGAGGCGGGCGGAGAGGCCGTGGTCGGGCTCGGCGCGCGCGTGGTGGATGCGTGGAACTTGTTGATCGCCGATCTCGACCAAGCCGAGGCCGAAGCCTTCGTCGCGACGCTGACCAAACTGCTCGCCACCGCCGAACGACTGACCGATGGCATCAAGCAGGCGGAGGCGGCGGAATGACGCGCTTTCCGGCCTTGGCGGCTGCGGCCGCATTGCTGCTCGCGGGGTGCGCGAGCGTCCCGCACGTCGATCCGCAAGTCTCCCAGCTCAAGCCGGCAACGCTGGGCCTCGGTGCCGCGACCCCGGCCGTCCAGAGCGACTGGTGGAAGGCATTCGGCGATCCGCAGCTCGATCGGCTCGTCGATACCGCGCTCACCGGCAACCCCGATCTTGCCGTTGCGCTGGCGCGCGTTCGCGCGGCGCAGGCGCAGATCGAAGGCGACCGTTCGGCGCTGCTCCCGCACGTTGGCGCGACTGCCGTCGTGAATCGCGCGCACATCGCCGAGCGCCTCCTCCCACCGCCGGTCGGCGGCAGCACCGGCAATCTCGGCATCGCGACCGGCTCGCTATCGTGGGATCTCGACCTGTTCGGCCGCCAGCACGCGACGCTTCGCGCGGCGGTGCACGCTGCAGAGGCGACGCAGCTCGATGCCGAAGCGGCGCGGCTGGCGATCTCTGCCTCGATCGCGCAGACCTATGTCGGCCTCGCCCGTGCCGAACGGCTGATCGCGGTGGCCGATGGGTTTGTCGCCACGCGTCAGCAGGCGCTTGGCTTTGTCGAGAGCCGCATCCGCAACCAGCTTGCCAGCGAGTTCGATCGCAAGCAGGCCGAGACCTTGCTTGCCGAGGCGCAACAAGCGCGTACCCGCGCCGTCGCGCAGCGCGACACGCTGGTGCATGCGCTGGCGGCACTCGCCGGGCGTGGCACCGATTTCTACGCACAAATCGCTCCCCCGACGCTGGCGCTCGATCAGCCGCCGGGCGTGCCCGAGACGCTGCCGGCCGACCTGCTCGGACGGCGTCCCGATCTGCTTGCCGGCCAGGCCCGGATCGACGCCGCAGTGCAGGGGCGCAAAGCGGCGGCGACGGCCTTCCTGCCCGACGTCAACATCTCGGCGCTTGCGGGATTGACGGCGATCGGGCTCGACAATTTCTTCAAGGGCAGCGCGGTCAGCTGGATGGGCGGCCCCGCACTGTCGCTGCCGATCTTCGAGGGCGGCAAGCTGCGTGCGCAATATCGCGGCGCGACCGCGGATCTCGACCTGGCCGTGGCCGGTTACAACCAGTCGGTGCTCGGCGCGGTGCGTGAAGCGTCCGATGCGATCACCGGGGTTCGCGCCGCCGACCAGGACATCGCGGAGCAGGCGCGCGTCGTGAAGGGGCTGCGCGACACCGTCCGGCTCGATCAAGTGCGGGTATCGACCGGGCTCGGCTCGCGGCTCGATACCGTCGAGTCGGGCTTTCGCCTGCTCGAAGCCGAGCAGGCATTGGTCGATCTCCAGGCCACCGCGCTGACCAAGCGTATCCAGCTCATCGCCGCGCTCGGCGGCGGCTATTCTTCACCTGCAGCGGACATTCGCCATGACTGACAGCCTCACCCTCGACCGCGAGACCGCGACCGAAGTCGCCGAGTTCGAGCCCGAGTTCATTGCGGCCCCCGCGACGCCGGCCCGGCCGGGAACGCCTGAGTCTGCGCCCGAGCCGGTGCCCGCATCGACGAAGCCGCGCGCGCGGCGCATCGCGTTCCTGGTGCTCGGCATCGTCGTCGCGCTCGGCATCGCCATTTACGCGATCTCGCGCCTGCTCGCGCCGCCGGTTGAGACTACCGACGACGCCTATGTCGGCGGCAACATCGTCGCGATCACGGCGCGCGACGGCGGTACGGTGCTCGGGCTGCACGCCGACAACACCCAGGCAGTCCAGCGCGGCCAGACGCTGATCGACCTCGATCCGGCGACGCAGGATGTCGCGCTCGCCGCCGCCGAAGCCGAACTCGGTCGTGCGGTGCGCGGCGTCCGCTCGAGCCAGTCGGCAGTCGAGGAAGGCGGCGCGGAAATCTCCGCGGCCCAGGCCGATCTCGCCAAGGCGCAGGCGGATTATGCCCGGCGCAAGGCCGCGGCTGGCGATGGCGCGGTTTCAGGCGAAGAAGTCAGCCACGCGAGCGATGCCGTGACCAGCGCGCGCGCCGCGCTTGCGCTGGCGCGGGCCAAGCGCGAGCAGGCGGCGAGCGCAATCGCGGGTACAGGCGTCTCGGACAATCCTGCGGTACTCGCAGCGATCGCCGATGTGCGCCGGGCCGCGATCGAGCGCGAATATATGACGATCAAGGCGCCGGTGGCGGGCGTGGTCGCGCAGCGCACGGTCCAACTCGGCCAGCGCGTCGCCGCGGGCACGCCGCTGATGGCCGTGGTCCCGCTCGACAGCGCATGGGTCGACGCCAATTTCCGCGAGACGCAGCTCGCCAATCTGCGCGTCGGCCAGCCGGCGACGCTGACCGCCGACGTCTATGGCTCGAAAGTGGTGTTCCACGGCAAGGTGCTCGGGCTCGGCGCCGGCAGCGGGAATGCCTTCTCGCTGCTGCCCCCACAGAACGCCTCAGGCAATTGGATCAAGATCGTCCAGCGCGTGCCGGTGCGGATCGCACTCGATCCCGCCGAGCTGCGCGCGCACCCGCTGCGGCTGGGCCTGTCGGTCAAGGTGTCGGTCGAAACCGCGAACCGCTCGGGCGCGCTGGTCGCCGCGAGTGCGCCGCCCGCAGGCGGGACTCAGACGAGCCTCGACGGGGGACCCGAAGTCGACGCGAAGATCCGCCGGATCATCGCCGCCAATCTGGGAGGCTGACCATGGCCAGCGTTTCCGGCCAACCGGCGCCGTTGAGCGGCGCCGCGCTGGGCCTTGCGTCGATGGCGCTCGCGCTCGGCACCTTCATGCAGGTGCTCGACACGACCATCGCCAATGTCTCGCTTCCCACCGTCGCCGGCAGCCTTGGCGTCTCGACCGACAGCGGGACCTGGGTGATCACGTCGTTCGCGGTCGCCAATGGCGTGACCGTGCCGCTGACCGGCTGGCTGATGATGCGGTTCGGCGTGGTCCGGACCTTCACTGCTTCGGTGTTCCTGTTCACGATCGCGTCGCTGCTGTGCGGGCTGGCATGGAGCCTGCCGTCGCTGATCCTGTTCCGCATTCTCCAGGGCGCGGTTTCCGGACCGATGATCCCCGGCAGCCAGGCGCTGCTGATCGCGATCTTCTCGCCGACGAAGCGTAGCACGGCGCTCGGCATCTGGTCCGCGACCACGCTGGCCGCGCCAGTGTTCGGGCCGGTGCTCGGCGGCTATATTTCGGACAATTTCCACTGGGGCTGGATCTTCCTGATCAATGTGCCGATCGGCGCAGTGACCGGCGCGATCGCCTGGCGGCTGCTCAAGGATCGCGAGACGCCGACGCGCAAACTGCCGATCGACACGGTCGGGCTGGTGCTGCTCGCCTTCTGGGTGTTCGCGCTGCAGACGATGCTCGATCTCGGCAAGGATCGCGACTGGTTCAACAGCGGCCTGATCCAGCTGCTGGCGGTCGGGGCGGCAATCGGTTTCGCCGCCTGGGTGATCTGGGAGCTGACCGAGAACTATCCGGCGGTCGACTTGACGCTGTTCGCCAAGCGCAATTTCATGCTGGGCGTGGTGGCGCTGTGCCTTGGCTATGCGCTGCTGTTCGCGAACAATCTGCTGCTTCCGCTGTGGCTGCAGGAGCAGATGGGCTATACCGCGACCTGGGCCGGGCTGGCGGCGGCGCCGGCGGGTGTGATCGCCGTGCTGACCACGCCGCTGATCAGCAAGTTCAAGCTCGATGCGCGCGTGATGGCGACGATCTCGTTCCTGTCCTATGCCGGCTCCTTCGCGCTGCGCACGCAGTTCGGCAGCGAGATCAGCTTCTGGTCGATCGTCGCGCCGATGCTGCTGCAGGGGCTGGCGATGACCACCTTTTTCGTGCCGCTGCTGACCATCGTGCTCGACGGCGTGGCGCCCGATCGCGTGCCTGCGGCGAGCGGAATATCGAACTTCGCGCGGATCACCGCGGGCGGCTTCGCGGCGTCGCTGGTGACGACCACCTGGGATCGCCGTGCGGCGCTTCACCAGACCCGGCTCGCCGAGACGGGCAGCCCGTTCTCGCCGGTCTATCGCGACGCGATCGCGCACGGCGAGGCGCTGGGGTTGAGCCCATTGCAGGCGGCGGGCGTCGTGGTGCGGCAAATGGTCAACCAGGCCTATCTGCTGTCGACGCTCGAGATCTTCTGGCTGTCGGCATGGCTGTCGGTGGCGATGATCGTGCTGGTGTGGTTCGCGCGCCGGCCTGCGCCCAGCGAGCACGCGGTGGCGGCGGATTGATGCCGTGCCGAGGCTTCGCTCGCCGGGCCTCGCTTCTACTCAATCCGTTCGACAGGGCTATTTGGGTATCGCCAGGGCGTCCTTGACAGTGAAAGTCGTGCTTTCGCCCGGCACATTCGTCCCGGGCTGTCCCGAGCCCACGCTCAACCGATACACCCCCGCCAGCACTTTCCGCACGCCATCCATCGTCACTGCGCTCAAATCGCGCGCGCTGAGATCGAAGCGGATGCTGCGGCTCTCGCCCGGCTTGAGGGCGACGCGCTGGAATCCACGAAGCGCAATCCGCGGGGCGCCGGGATCGGATGGGAATTGGAGATAGAGCTGGGCGACTTCCTCGCCGGCGCGCGACCCGGTGTTACGCACGCTCGTGGTGACGCGCATGCCGTCGGCCGTTGGCGCCACTTCGAGCGGCGAATAGCCGAAGCGGGTGTAGCTCAGCCCATAGCCGAACGGATAGACCGGGGTTCCCGTGAAATAGCGATAGGTGCGGCCCGCCATCGCATAGTCGCCGAACGGCGGGAGCTCGTCGATGCTGCGGTAGAAAGTGAGCGGCAGGCGGCCCGACGGGTTGGTCTTGCCCGACAGTATGTTGCCGATCGCCAGTCCACCCGATTGCCCCGGATACCAGGCCTCGACGATCGCGGCGGCATTGTCCTTCGCCCAGGCCAAGTTGATCGGGCTGCCATTCATCGCGATCACCACCAACGGCTTGCCCGTCGCACGTGCACGTTCGAGCATCGCCTGCTGATCGGGTGGAATGTCGAGCGTGGTCTTGTCGCCGCCCGAGAAGCCGGGAATCTTGATCGGCGATTCCTCGGCCTCGAGATCCGAGGTCAGGCCGACCACTGCGACCAGCACGTCCGCCTTCGCTGCCGCGGTGGTCAGTTCACGATCGGGCTCGGCCGAAACGCGCTTCCACACCAGTCCGACATTGGCATTGCCGGTATGGGCCTCGCCGCTGATCTCGACCGGGTAGCGATGGCCTTTCTCGAGCTGGATTGTCTTCATCGCCGGCAGGCTCCCGTAGGGCGCGTCCTTGAGGTCGGCGAACGGCTTGCCCTCGAATGACATCGCGCCCGACTGGAAGCCCGAAATGCCGAGCCGGTAGCGACCCGATTCCGGCGGGACGATGAAGCCGCTCCACACCACGCGGTGATGGTCCGACACCTGCGCGAGATCGAGGCTGCGCCCGGCAACGCCGGTTTCGACGCGCGTCACGACCGGATCGGTGGCGAAGCGTGCATTCTTGACGAACTCGCGCATCGTGCCGGGCGCGAAGCGCGCGGGCGGCGTTCCCACGATGTTGTAATATCGCGCCAGCAGTCCCGGCTTGTCGTCTGGCGTGCGCAGTGCCGACGTCGGGATCGAGTCGCCGTCGGTGAAGCTTTCGCCGAACGGAACGTGCGTGATGCGCGCGCCGGGCAGCGTCTGGCGAAGGCCATCGAGCACCGAGATCGGCGGCGGGGAGATCGACGAGGAATAGTTGCCGCGCAGCACGCGCGTGGCATCGGCGAGCGGGCCGATCACGGCGATGCGCAGGCCCGGCTTGAGCGGCAGGATGCCGTCGTTCTTGAGCAGGACGAGGCTCTTTTCGGCGGCGCTGAGTGCGATCGCACCATGCTCGGGCGTCCCGAGCGTCTTCGGATCGCCGGTCGGCGCGCGCACGCCGGGCAGGTCGCCGTTGCGCAGCCGCGCGGAGAACAGGCGGACGAGCGTGCGGTCGATTTCCGCTTGGCTGAGCAGCCCGCGCTGATAGGCATCGCGATAGCGGTTGCCGAGCCCGGCGGTGTCCGACAACGTCGCGTTGTGGCATTCGCTGTCGACGCCCGCGCGCATCGCCGCGGTGACTGCGGTCGCGGCATCGGGCGCATAATGGTGGTTGTCGCTGATGTCCTTCACTGCGTCGCAGTCCGAGACGACATAGCCGGTGAACCCCCAGGCGCCGCGCAGATGGTCCTTGAGCAGCTCGTCGCTGGCGCAGGCGGGCTGGCCGTCGATGCGGTTATACGCGCACATCACCGATCCGGCCTTGGCGTCGACGATGGCGGCGCGGAACGCCGGCAGATAAGTGTCTTCGAGATCGTGGAGCGAAACGAACACGTTCGCGTTGTGGCGCGTCGATTCGGGGCCGCTGTGCACCGCGAAATGCTTGGGAGTCGCGATCACGTCGGGCAGGTCGGCGTTGGGACCTTGCATGCCGGTGACGAACGCGACGGCCATTTGCGCGGTCAGGAACGGGTCCTCGCCATAGGTTTCCTGGCCGCGCCCCCAGCGCGGATCGCGGAAGATGTTGATGTTGGGCGACCAGGTGTCGAGCCCGGTGCCGATGCGACCCATGCGACCGGTCTGGCGCGCCAGCGCATGCAGGCCGCGCACTTCGGTGCTGATCGTGCCGGCGACCTGGTGCATCAGCGGCGCGTCGAACGTTGCCGCCAGCCCGATCGGCTCGGGGAAATTGGTCGCCGGCAGCGATCCGATCGCGCCATGCAGCGATTCCGTCCACCAATTATACGCCGGGATGTTCAGCCGCGGGATTGCCGGCGCGGTGTTGAGCAGCTGGTCGTATTTCTCGTCCAGCGTCAGCTTTGCGACGATGTCCGCGGCCAGCCGGTCGGCCTGCGCGCGGGCCGGGGAGGGCGCCGCGCGCTCGGTCTGCGCCGTCGCGAGGACTGGGGCCAGTGCCGCGCCTGCGAGCAACACTGCGCACACGCCCACCATACGCTTGGTCGAAGCGATCATGTCTATCCCCTCTTTTGCTGGACGCAGCTTAGACGGGCTGCAGTCCGTGTTCGTGTATCTTGCGGATCAAGTCGCGATGCCGCGGCAGCGCGGCGCGCAACCGCTCGGTTTGAACCGAATTTTCGCGTAGCGCACGTTCGGCCTGCCGCGCTTCGCCGGCGAGCGCCTCGGGTTCGACTTCGGTGCGGAAACCCATGCCGTACAACACATATTGGTAGCTGGCCGCCGGGAAGACCTCATCCAGCCGGTCGAATTCGTCGTGGAACCACGGCGACTGATATTTCCAGAGGTGGAGCAGGTCCTGCAGCCGGTCGGGAATCGTCTCCGGCCGCAGATTGTCGCGCCAGAAGTCGGTGTCGGTCCGCTGCGTCAGCACATAGTGGAGCTTGAGGAAATCGATGATGCGACCCCAGCGATAGTGGGTGGTCGCGTTGAACCGCGCCGCAATGATGTCCATCACTTCTCGGCACGCCGGCATCTGCTCGGCGATCATCTTGGCCGACAGCTCGATCAGCACGATCGCCGAGGATTCGAGCGGCTCGAGAAAGCCGCCGGCGAGGCCGACCGCGACGCAATTGCGCTTCCAGAAGGTCTCGCGATGGCCCGACCTGATCGGAATCCGCCGCACCGGCAGATCCTCGCCAACGCCACCCAGATAGGCGCGCAACTCGCGCTCGGCCTCGTCATGCGAAATGTGCGCGCTCGAATAGACGTGCCCTGTGCCGCGTCGGTGAGGGAGGCCGATGTCCCAGATCCATCCCGCCGATTGCGCAGTGGATATGGTGTGCGTCGCGATCGGACTGTTCTCGCTCGCTTGCGGGACCTGCAGCGCGATTGCAGTGTCGCAGAACAGCACGTCGTTGCACGGCTTGAACGGCACGCCGAGCGTCTCGCCCAGCAACAAGGAGCGAAAGCCGGTGCAGTCGACGAACAGATCGCCTTCGATTTCGCCGGCCTGTTCGGTGACGATCGCGCGGATGTCGCCATTTTCCGTGAGTTCGACGCGCTGGACGTCGGCGAGGACGTGGCGGACGCCGAGCGTCTCGGTGCAGTGGCGCGTCAGGAACGGCGCGAACTTGCCGGCGTCCAAGTGATAGGCATAATTCGCCGCACCCTGATATTCGGGCGTCGTGATCGATTTGGGCGCGAGCCCGTCGTCGCAGATCTTGCCCTGCGGGCAGACCGCGTCGCAGAAACTCTGTTCGCCGCCACGTGCGAGCCAGTGCTGCGCAAGATTGAGCGTTTCGAAGCTCTGCGGGAGCACGAGCGGATGGTAATAGCCGTCGTCGGCGGCGCCGGTGGTCCATTTCGCGAACCACGCGCCCTGCTTGAACGCGGCGTCGCATTCTCGAAAGAAGTCGGTTTCTGAGATGCCGATCTTCTTGAGCGTCGAGCGGAGTGTGGGCCACGTGCCTTCGCCCACGCCGATGATCGGAATATTCGGTGATTCAACCAGGGTCACCGTGAATTGATGCGGAATCCGGCCCCGGTGTCTCGCTGCGATAATGCCCGCAGTGAGCCAGCCAGCGGTCCCACCGCCAACGATAACGACATTACGGACCGGCGTAACCATGGCTGCCTTGAACGATAAAAAAGGGGCGCCCGGATGTCCATCCGGACGCCCCGCAGGGAGGATTTAGTAGTGGAAACGCACGCCCGCCGTGAAGCGGCGGCCATAGGACCAAATGTCCAGTGGCTGGTTCGTGAACCGGCCATGGGTGCTGTAGGTCGAGTTGTTGATGTTGGTGACTTCGCCGAAGACAGTGAACTGCTTCGTGATGTCATAGCTGGCCGAAGCGTCGAACTGCAGCTGCTTGTCGACGTAGACCGGCTCGGCGCCGTAGACGCCGCCCTGACCCTGACCCAGCTGCAGCAGATACTCGTCGCGCCAGTTGGCGGCGAACCGGATCTGGAAGCCCTTCTTGTCGTAGAAGGCCACGACGTTCGCCGACTTGGCGAGGCCGGTGATCGAGAACGCACCACCGGTGACGTTCGTCGGATCGTACTTGCGGTTGGTGCTCGGCAGCGTGGCGTTTGCCTGCAAGCCGAAGCCGCTGTCGCCGAACACATGCTGCAGGGCGATTTCCAGGCCCTTCACCGTGGCTTCCGGACCGTTGACCTGCGCATTGATGCTGAAGATCGCGGTCGCGCCGGTGCTTGGATCGATCACGCCGTCGATCGGGCCACGCGTCACGCCGCCAACGATGAAGTTGGAGATGTGCTTCAGATAGGCGTTGATCGCGAAGTACGAG
>Ga0068859_100001672_pt1 | contig 22586 bp, 14 predicted proteins | sample KBSSwiS22_FD_66585 | JGI IMG/M metagenome (GOLD analysis project Ga0068859, IMG submission 66585) | Switchgrass rhizosphere microbial communities from Kellogg Biological Station, Michigan, USA - KBS Switchgrass S2-2 | ecosystem: Host-associated > Plants > Roots > Rhizosphere > Soil ...
ACCTGGCGCTGCCGAAGGCCACGTTCTGGGCGACACATGCCGACAAGGAACTCAACGCCCGCCAACGCAAGGTCCTCAAGGTCCTGCTCGACGCCGGGCCGGGCGGATTCGAAGGCGGAATGAACACGCGCAAGTACGAGGCACTGACCGGGACGTCGAGGGCCACGGCGTCCCGCGAGCTGATCGAGCTCGGGAAGACAGGGTTCCTCGTCGTCGTCGGCGCCGGCCGCTCGACCCGCTACTACGTCAACATGGACGGATGGGTAGCCATGGCGGCCGGCGAAGTCTCCTGAGCAGTAGCTTCGACAATAACCACCGCCATCGAAAGGAGCCATCGTGACCACCCGAGACCACGCCCGCGCCTTCATGCCCTATCCCGATGCGCCGGTGACGCACGCCGCCACCGGACCGCTGGCGGGCCTGTCGTTCGCCGTCAAGGACCTGTTCGACGTCACCGGCTATCCCACCAGCGGCGGCCAACCGTTCGTGCTGGCGATGTCCGGCATCAAGGCCGAGACCGCGCCGACGGTGCAGCGCCTGCTCGATGCCGGCGCGCGCTTCGCCGGCAAGACCATCACCGACGAGCTGGCGTTCTCGATGAACGGCCAGAACGCGCACTTCGGCTCGCCGCTCAACGGCGCCGCGCCCGACCGGATCAGCGGCGGCTCGTCGTCGGGATCGGCCTCGGCGGTGTCGAACCATCTCTGCGACTTCGCCGTCGGCAGCGACACCGGCGGCTCGGTGCGCGGCCCGGCGAACCACTGCGGCCTCGTCGGCCTGCGGCCAACGCATGGCCGGGTCAGCCTGAAGGGCGCGCTCGACCTCGCGCCCAGCCTCGACACCTGCGGCTGGTTCACCCGCGACGTGCCGACCTTCGCCCGGGTCGCCGACGTGCTGCTCGGCACCGATCCCGCGCCTCTGGCGGACAAGGTCCGCCTGCTCGCGCCGCGCGACGTCTGGGGCCTGCTCGCACCCGAGGTGCTGGCGGCGCAAGCCGGGCCGCGGGCACGGATCGAGGCCGTGCTCGGCGTGGCGACGCCGGTCGACGCGGTGTTCGAGAGTTTCGAGACGATGTACTGGAGCTTTCGCTTCCAGCAGGGGCGCGAGGCCTGGCACACCGACGGCGCCCTGATCGATCGCTTCGCGCCGCCGCTGGGGCCGGGCGTGAAGGAGCGCTTCGCCTGGGCGCGCGAGGTGACGGCGGCGCAGTACGACGAATCCGCGGCGTTCCGCGCCCGCTTCAAGGCCCACGTCGCGGCGCTGCTCGGCAGCGACGGCGTGCTGCTGATGCCGACCATGCCCGACGTCGCCCCGCTCGTCAGCGCCGACGAGGCCTTGCTCGAGGACTACCGCAACCAGGCGACGCGGATGCTCTGCATCGCCGGCCTGTCCGGCTTCCCGCAGCTCTCGCTGCCGCTGGGAAATCGCCTCGGCGCGCCGCTTGGCATCTCGCTGCTCGGACCGGCCGGGAGCGACCGCAGCCTGGTGCGGCTGGCCGAGCGGATCATGGCCGTCGCCTGACCGGCGCCGCGCGTCGGGCGGCTCACGGCTTCGGGTTGAAGTCGGCGCTGCGCCGGCTCAGGCCGTCGGCAGCGCCAGCAGCTCGCTGTTGATCGGGTTGCGGTGCAGGAAGCTCTCGCGGAATTCGTCCGGCACCTGGGTGTCGTGCACGCGCTCGACCCAGGCGCGGCCTTCGGCGACGGCCTTGCGGGCGGCGGCGTCGCGGCCGAGCGTCGCGAAGGTGCGCGCCGCCACCAGCCACATCTCCGGCAGGTAGAAGCTGTCGGGCAGGTAGCGCCGGGCGAGGCGCAGCGCCGCCTCGACGTGCGGCAGGGCCCGCGCCGGCGCGTCCAGCGCCAGCGCGCAGGCCGCGGCGCGGACGTGGCCGGAGAGGGCGACGCCGTGCCGCTCGCGCGCGGTCGCCCAGAGCGCGAGGTTCGCGGCCATTGCCTCGCCCTCGTCTGGCGGCACGAGGCGGGTCGCGAACAGCGTGGTGATGCGATGGAAGATGTCGTCGGCGTTGGGAATGATCTTCAGCGCCTCGCGCATCATCGCCAGGCCGTCGCGGCCCCCCTGCGCCTCGAGCTCGGCGCGGTGCGCGAGCCGGATCATTGCGACGCCGAGGGTCACGCCCGGCCGCTCCGGCGCCAGCAGGTGCAGCGCCCGCGCCGGCTGGCCGAGCTGCTGGTAGAGCACGACCAGGCGCTGCTCGGCGAGCGCGTGGTCGGAATGCGACGCGCCGCCCGCGCGGTAGGCGGCGAGCGCCTCCTCGAGCAAGGCAAGCGCCTGGGCGTAGCGACCGACGTCGCGCAGCCGATGCGCAAGCGTCACCTGCATCTGCAGCACGCGCACGGTCACGGGCTCGTTGGCCGCGCGGGCGAGCCGGTGGGCCTGCTCCGCCGCCTGCGCGGCCTCGGCCACCAGGCCCATCTTGGCCTGCGTCGAGGCGCTGTTGGCCATCGTCTTCCAGATCATGTCGCGTCGCTCGGCCTGTTGCCCGACGGCGCGCGCGGCCTCCCAGGCGGGCATCGCGTCGCCGAGCCGGTCGGCGTAGTCGAGCGCCAAGGCGGTCGCCGCCCAGTACTCCCACTGCTGCTCGACCTCGGCGTGGCTGCGCACCCAGGTCGCATGGGGGGTGAGCAGCGCCACGGCCTCGTCGGCACGACGCGCATCGCAGAGCGCGCCCGACAGGGTGATCGCGAAGCGCAGCTCGAGGTCGCTGCGGCCGAGCAGGCGCGCGGTCTGGATCGCCTGCTCGCCCAGGCGCAGCGACTCGTGCAGCTCGTAGCGGGTCAGCGCCAGCTCGAGCCGGGACGCGAGCGCCAGCAAGCGCTGCTCGTCGCCGACGGCGGCCTGCTCGACGGCCTCGACGGCGCTGCTCGCATCGGCGCCGAGGTCGTTCGACGTGAGTGCGCGCGCCCGCTGCAGCAAGGCCTCGAAGCGCTCCGCCGGCCGGCCGGCGCGCTCGAAGCAGCTCGCGGCCTCAGCCAGCAGCGCGCACTGCTCGGTCAGCGACGACGAGCGGCGCGAGCGTTCGGCCGCCGCCATGAAGGCCGATCCGGCCGAGAGCCACTGGCCCGCCTGGACCCAATGCTGGGCGAGCCGCGCCGGCTCGCCCTGGTGCTGCTGCAGGAACGCGGCCACTTCGGCGTGCAGCTGGCGCGCCACCGGTGCGGGCACCGAGGCCAGCGCCGACTCGTAGATCAGGTCGTGGACGAAGGCGCCGTCGCGCAGGACCTGCGCGTTCTCGAGCTCGGCGCAAGGGTCGGCGAGATCGAGCGTGCGTACGCCGAGCACGTGCGATGCGAGCTCGATCGAGAAGTCGGGCACGGCGATCGCCGCGCAGCGCGCCAGCCGCACGGCGTCGGCCGAGAGGTGACCGATGCGGCGCTCGATCACCGCGTGCAGCGTGCCGGGGAGCGGCAGCCGCGCCGGCGGCGTGCCGCCGCCCGCGGCGTCGCGGCTGGTGAGCCAGGCCTTGAGCGTCTCGAGCAGGTAGAGCGGGTTGCCGCCGCAGTGGCGCAGCAGCGTCGCCGCCGTCGGCTGGCCGCGCAGCGACGCGATGCCGAGCGAATCGACGATCTCGCCGGCGTGGGCGAGGGTCAGCGGCGCGAGCGCCACCCACTCCGCCGCGCCGGGCGCGAGCGCCTCGTCGAGCAGGGTGCGGCCGGGCGTCGACACTTCGCCGGCGCGGGCGGTGACGATCCAGCGCCGGCCCGAAGCGCCGATCACGTACTGCAGCAGCTCGATGCTGCTCGGGTCGGCGAAGTGCAGGTCGTCGACGACGAAGCCTTCGAGCGCCAGCGCCTCGGCCTCGAGCGCCGCGCTGACGGCATTGAAGAGGTAGGCGCGGCCTTCGCTTCCCGGCAGCGCCGCCGGCTCGCCGAGCTCGGGAAGCAGCCAGGCGAGCGTGCGCCGCAGCGACGGCTCGAGGCCGCGCAGGAAGCCGCTCGGGAGGGCGCGCAGCAGCCGTGCCGCCGAGGCATACACCACGCGCCCGTCGCCGGGCCGGGCGCCGACGACCAGCGTCCGGCCGCGGGCCTGCGCGAAATCGCCGACCAACCGGCTCTTGCCCATGCCGCCCTCGCCGGTGACGACGGCGTTGCGGCCCGCGTCCCAGGCCTCGTGCAGCGCACGCCACGCCGCCTCGCGGCCGATCAGCCGCGGCGGCAGCAGCACGCTCGCCGGCAGGCCCTGGGCCGGCGAGGGCAACGCGGGCACGCCGGCGGCGCTGATCGTCGCCAGCAGCGCCAGCGTTTCCGCCGACGGCACGGCGCCGACCTCGTCCTTCAGCATCTGCTCGCAGCGGTCGAACGCGAGCAGCGCCGCCGCCCGGTCGCCCTGCAGGTAGAGGATGCGGATCAGGCGACGGTGCGCGGCTTCCGAGAGCGGCTCGAGGGCGAGCAGCTCGCGCGCGTGCGCCAGCGCGCCGGCGTAGTCGCGGCTGTGCTCGGCCGCGTCGGCGCGGCCTTCGAGCCCGGCCCGATGGCGCCCGGCCCGGCGCTCGCGCTGCTGCTCCAGCCAGGCGGCCAGCTCGGGGCCGAGCTCGCCGCCCGAGTCGCCGAGCACGTGCCGCGAGTCGGCGAGGTCGTGCTCGACGCCGGCGGTCAGCGACAAGGTCGCGCTGCCAGTGACCAGCTCGACGCCGAGCTGTCGCCGGAGCTGGAACAGGCGCTGGCGCAGGGCGTTCCCCGCCGACTCGGGCGTGCTCTGCGGCCAGAGCAGGGCCGCCAGCCGGGTGCGCGGCGTCGGCCCCTCGAGCGCCAGCCAGGCGAGCAGCGCGGCATCACGCGGGGCCAGCGCCGCGACGGCGTCGTCGGCGCCGAGGAGATGGGGCGCGTTGGCGAGTTGCAGGCGCATGGCAGGCGGATCGGTCGATGCTACCCGTCGTGCTGCGGCGCTCGAGGTCATGGTGGTCTAGCGGAACCCGTTGGCCCAGATGTTCGTCCTCGTGCCGTCCGACTGGGACCAGACGGTGATCACGTTGCCGGAGCCGTCGACGCCGAGCTGAGGCGCCCGCGCCGCGGCCGGGGCGTTGTCGATCGGCGCCGCCGTGCCCCAGCCCGTGGCCGCGGTCCAGCGATTGGCCAGGATGTTGAAGGTGAAGCCGGCGACATCGCGATGCGACCAGGCCGCGGTGGCGTTGCCGTTGCCGTCGAAGGCGATCCGTGGCTCCAGCGCCGGTCCGGCGTTGTCGGTCTCGATCAGCACTGCGCTGCCCCAGCCCTGGCCGGAGGTGTAGCGGTTGGCCAGCACGTTGTCGAGTACGCCGTCCGACTGGATCCAGACCGCCATGGCATTGCCGCTCGCGTCGAAGGCGATGCGCGCGTCGTGGGCGCTGTTGGTGTTGTCGGTCTCGAGCAGGACCGGCGCACCCCAGCCGCTGGCGACGATGTGTCGGCTCGACCAGATGCTGTTCCAGCTGCCGTCGGGCCGATGCCAGACCGCGATGGCGTTGCCGGCGCCATCGAGCGCCACATGCGGCGCCGGATTGGCTGTCGTCGCGTTGACGCTGTCGATCGGGCCGGCGCTGCCCCAGCCTGAGCCCGCTGTGTACCGGTTGGCCCAGACGTTGTAGCTGAAGGGCGGCCCGCTCGCGCTGGCCCAGGCCCAGACGACCATCGCGTTGCCGGCCGCATCCATGGCGATCTGCGGCGCGCTGGTGTCGCCGCTGTCGTCGGCCTCGATGGCAGCAGCGGTGCCCCAGCCGGCGCCGTTCACGTAGCGGTTGGCGACGATGTCGATGCGCCCGCCGGCGTGCTGCCAGAAGGCCACGATCGCGTTGCCGCTGCCGTCGATGGCGATTTGCGGGTAGCCGGCATCGCCGGGTCCGGCCTCGATCAGGACCGCGCCGGCCCAGCCGACCTGCGCGGTGTAGCGGCTGGCCCAGATGTGGTTGTTGCCGCTGTTCTGCGTAAAGCTCGATTGCATCCACACGGCGATGGCATTTCCGTCGCCGTCGATCGCCACCTGGGGTGCCTGCGACGTCTCGAGGACGACCGGGCTGATCCGCTGCGGCGTGCCCCAGCCGGCGCCGGGCGCGTAGCGGTTGGCGTAGATGTTGATCGTGCTGCCGTCCGACTGCTGCCATACCGCCACTGCCTGGCCGCTCGCGTTCACGGCGACCTGCACGCTTTCGGCGTTGCCGGCGTTGTCGGTTTCGATCAGCGCCGCGGCGCCCCAGGCCTTGGCCGCCACGGCAGGCGAGACGCTGAGTACCGCGCCGTTGCTGATCGCGACGCCGGCGCCGTTGTAGGCGATGGCCGCATAGAGCGCGCCGCTGTCGGCCAGCGTCAGCGCCGGCGTGGTGTAGCTCGTACCGGTGGCACCGGCGATGGCGACGGCGTTGCGCGTCCACTGGTAGCGCAGGGCCGAGCCGCTCACTGCCACCGTGAAGGTTGCGGACTGTCCTGCGGTCACGTTCGCGGCGGCCGGCGAGCTGCCGATGACGGGCGCGCCCAGCACCACGAGCGTGGCCGGATCGCTGGTCACTGAGTTCAGCGGGTTGTTGACGGTCACCGCGTAGCCGGCGCCATCGCCGCCGGTCAGGTTGGCGAGCACCAGCACCGCGCCGGTCGCGCCGGGGATCGGCGCGCCGTTCTTCAGCCACTGGTAGCCGATCGGGCCGCTGCCGGTCACCGCCACCGCGAAGACGGCGCTGCCGCCGGGCGGCTGCACCTGGGGCGACGGCTGCGACTGCAGCGCCACCGGTGTGACGGCGGCGCTGGCGTTGACCGTCAGCACGACGTTGTCGCTCGTGGCGGTTCCGAGGCCATTGCTCACCTGCACCGAGTAGGTCGCGGCGTCGCCGATCGCGGCCGAGGCGATGCTGTGGAAGGCCGCGGTCGCGCCGACGATCGGCTGGCCGTTTCTCAGCCACTGGTAGGCGAGCGGGCCGCTGCCGCTGGCGCCGACGGCGAAGGTGGCGGTGTTGCCGGCGTTGACGAGGACCGAGACGGGCTGCGTCACGATCGCCGGCGCCACGACGGGCGCGGTGGCGGCGCCGACCGACAAGGTCGCGACGCTGCTGATCGCGTTGCCCGCGGCGTTGCTCACCGTCACCCGGTACGCGCCGGCCTGGGTGACCGAGATCGCGGGCAACCGAAGCACCGGGCCGTTGGCGCCGACGATCGCCACGCCGTTCAGGTCCCACTGGTAGCTGAGCGCCTCGGTGCCGCGCGCCGCGATGGCGAACGCGGCGTCGCCGCCGGCGACCAGGCTGAGGCTCGCCGGCTGGGTCGTGATCGTCGGCGCGACGTCAAGGTCGCTCACCGAGACCGTGACCGGCGCGCTCTCGGTGCTGCCCAGGGCGTTGCTTGCGACCACGCGGTACTGGGTGCCGTTGTTCGCGGTGCTCAAGGCGAGGGTGGTGTAGCTCCCGGTTGTGGCGCCGCTGCCGCCGCTCACGTCGGCCCAGGCGGCCGCCGAGTTGGCTGGACGGGTCTGCCATTTCAGGAGCGGCGCCGGCGCGCCGGCCGCGGTGGCGGAGAAGCTCGCCGTCTGACCGGTCTTCACCAGCACCGAGCGCGGCGCATCGACGATCGCCGGAAGGGCGCTCTGCTGCAGGACGTTGATGCGGGTCGGCGGGCCGGTGACGCAGGGTGGCGGGGCCACGTCGGGCGGGGTGTAGCAGGCGTAGACGCGGATCAGCGCGCCCTGGTCGCTCGCCGCGGCGACGAAGCCGTGCGCGTGGCCCCAGTAGAACCAGGGGGAGCCTTCGCCGAGCGGGTTCGGGTCGGCCTCGTCCTGGTACGAGCGGCCGACGACCCGCCAGGAGGCGCCGTTGTCGTCGCTGCGCTGCCAGTCGACCATGGCGCGGTCGGCGGGGGTCACCGGCGTGCTGGACCCGTTGCGGGCCGCCCCGCCCTGGAAGACCGCGTCGACCCGCGCCTGCAGGCCGGCCACGACGTCCACCTGCGCCGGCGTGCGCACCAGCCCGATCTGCGGATAGGCCGTCATGGTCCAGGTGAAGTCGTGGAACATCGAGAGGGCGATATGGCCGTCGCACATCAGGTAGATCACGAGCTGGTGCCAGTAGTACGGCGCGTACGTCACCGTGATCGAGCCGTTGCCGACGGGAAACGACTGCGATCCGACCCCGCGGTTGGTCACGCTGATGCTGCTGTTCGCGGGCGTGCAGATCCACGGCAGCGCGCCACCGTTCGAAGCCCACGAGAGGGTGACCGTCGTGACTCCGACCAGGTGATCGCACGACTGGCCGCCGCAGTCCACCGTCCTCGTCAGCGCGAACGGCTCGGCCTGCGCCAAGGGCAGAACGTAGGTGATCATGACCGGGACGAAGTAAGAAAAGCTGCGCACCTTCGCGCTCAGCACGCCGTCCTTCAGCACGCTCTCGCTCAGGATTTCCCAGGCGCCACCCGGCTCGGCCTTGGCCAGCTTCAGTTCCTGGTTCGGCTGCAGGCGGGCAGCGGCGGCCGCGGCCGGGATGCGGACCTCGACCGGCTCGCGGAACTCGCCGCCGTGCGGCGTGATGACGACCATGTCGCCGCCGGCGGCCAGGCCGGTCGGCAGCGGCGGCGCGCCGGTGGCGTCGACGGCGACGCGGATGGTGGTATCGGCGAGGAGCGCGCCGGCCGGCACGATCACCGAGGCGCCGCCGGCGTCGCCGACGGTGCCGCCGGCGCTGCCGATCACCGGCGGCGGCGCGACGACCGCGGGTTCCGGTGCGCTGCCGCCGCCCCCGCCGCAGGCCGCAAGGAATGCCAGGAGGCCGCCGGCCAGGGCCGCTCGAATCGTTTTCATCGCCATCGCTCCCTTGTCTCGGCCTTGTGGTGGTGACCGAGTGGTCGGGTTGTAGGCGGGGCAGCGTTATGAACGCGTTAGGCGGCGGGCGCCGGCGCCGCCGGACGGCGGTTCTTCGCCGCCGCCGGTCGTGCGACGATCGGGGTCATGAGCACGCTTTCCTCCTCGAACGCGGTGGCCGACCCGACCGCGAAGGCCGCCCCGGCGGCGTCGGGATCGCTCCTCGGCCAGCTCGCTCAGGCGCTGGCCAGCCGGCGGATCCGCGTCGTCGACCTGACGCAGACGCTCACGCCCGATTTCCCGCAGATCGCGCTGCCGCCGGAAATGGGCCAGTGCTGGCCGTTCCGGATCGAGGAGGTGTCGAGCTACGACGCCCGCGGCCCGGGCTGGTACTGGAACAACTTCTCCTGCGGCGAGCACACCGGCACCCACTTCGACGCGCCGATCCACTGGATCTCGGGCAAGGACCTGCCGAACAACTCGGTCGACACGATTCCGGCGCAGCACTTCGTCGCCCCGGCCTGCGTGATCGACTGCTCCGCGGCGGCGACCGCCGATCCCGACTACCTGCTGACGGTCGAGGACATCGAGCGCTTCGAGGCCGCGCACGGCCGCGTGCCCGAAGGCGCCTGGTTCCTGATGCGCACCGACTGGTCCAAGCGCACCGACCCCGAGGCCTACCAGAACTTCGACGAGACCGGCCAGCATACGCCCGGCCCGAGCAGCGAGGCGGTGCAGTTCCTGGTGGATAAGCGCAACGTTCTCGGCTTCGGCTCGGAGGCGATCGGCACCGACGCCGGCCAGGGCTACCACCTCAGGCCGCCGTATCCGTGCCACTACTACATGCACGGTGCCGGCCGCTACGGCCTGCAGTGCCTCTCCAACCTTGACCTGCTGCCGCCCACCGGCGCGCTCCTGATCTGCCCGCCGCTGAAGATCGAGAAGGGCAGCGGCAGCCCGCTGCGCGTGCTCGCCTTGGTCGAGGGCTGATCGCATGGGCGACGCGTCGCTGCCCTGCGCGCTCGTCACTGGCGGCAGCGCCGGCATCGGCCGGGCGATCTGCGAAGCCCTGCTCGGCGAGGGACAGCGCGTCGTCTCGCTCGACCGGGCGCCGGCGACCTTGGCGCATCCGCAGCTCAGGTCGATCGCTGTCGATCTCGCCGACCGCGACGCCACCCGCAAGGTCGCGGCGGAGGTGGCTGCGACCTACGCACCGACGACCCTGGTGCACAACGCCGGCGTCATCCGTCCGGCGCTGCTCGCCGACGTCAGGCTCGAGGATCTCGACGCCCTGGTCGAGCTCCATCTGGGCGCGGCGATCCAGCTGGTGCAGGCGCTGCTGCCGGGCATGCGCGAGCGCCGGTTCGGCCGCATCGTCCTGATCTCGTCGCGCGCCGCGCTTGGCGCCGCGACCCGCACTGCCTACTCGGCGACCAAGGCGGCGCTGCTCGGCCTGGCGCGCACCTGGGCGCTCGAGCTCGCGGCCGACGGCATCACCGTCAACGTCGTCGCCCCGGGGCCGATCCGCACCGACATGTACCACGCGATCGTGCCTGCCGGCAGCGAGCAGGACCAGCGCCTTGCCGCCTCCATTCCCGTCGGCCGCATCGGCGAGCCCGGCGACGTCGCCCGCGCCGTCGCCTTCTTCGCCGCGCCGGCCAACAGCTTCGTCACCGGGCAGACGCTGTTCGTCTGCGGCGGCAGCAGCGTCAGCAGCCTGAAGGTCTGAGGTGAACCGGGCACAGGTCGCCGCGCTGGTGGAAGACGAGCGCGTCCATCGCGACCTCTACCTGAGCGACGACCTCTTCGCGCTCGAGCAGAAGCACTTCTTCGCCAACACCTGGAACTACGTCGGCCACGCCAGCCAGGTGCCGAACGCCGGCGACTACGTCACGCTCGATCTCGCCGGGCGGCCGCTCGTGATGGTGCGCCACGACGACGGCTCGGTGCGCGTGCTCTATAACCGCTGCGCCCACAAGGGCACGCCGCTGGTGAGCGACAGGAGCGGCAACACCGGCCGGTTCTTCCGCTGCCCGTACCACGCCTGGACCTATCGCCTCGACGGCATGCTGCGCGCCGTGCCCCTGGCCGGCGGCTACGACGGCACCGGCCATTCCACCAGCGAGGCGGCGCGCGGCATGCAGGCGCCGGCCGGCGTGGCCGTGCATCGCGAGTTCGTGTTCGCGAAGATCAACCCGGGCGGGCCCGACTTCGCCGACTACTTCGGCGAGGCGCTGGCTTCGATCGACAACCTCGTCGACCGCTCTCCCGTCGGCAGGCTGAGGATCGAGGGCGGCTGCCTGCGCACCCTGATCCGCTGCAACTGGAAGACCTATCTCGAGAACATCAACGACACGGTGCATCCGCTCTCCACGCACGAATCGGCCAGCGGCGCCGCGGCGAAGCTATGGGACGGGCAACCGGCCGAGGCGCCCAAGCCGATGGCGATCGAGCAGATCCTGCCGTTCGGCGCGGGCCATGATTTCTTCGACCGCATGGGCGGCCGCATCCTGCCGAACGGGCACAGCGTCCTCGGCACGCAGTTCAGCATCCATTCGGGCTACGGCCAGGTGCCCGAGTACGAGGCGGCGATGCGCCGGGCGCACGGCGAGGAGCGCGCCGCCGAGATCCTGCAGCGCTCGCCGCAGAACGCGCTCTGCTATCCGAGCCTGTCGCTGAAGGGCTCGCCGCAGGCGATCCGCGTCATCCGTCCGCTCGCCGCCGACCGCACCGTGGTCGAAGCCTGGAGCTTTCGGGTCGAGGGCGCGCCCGAGTTGCTGTTCCAGCGCTCGGTCACCTACAACCGGCTCGCGTTCTCGCCGATGTCGGTGGTGGCTCACGACGACGTGCACCTGTTCCAGGGCATCCAGAAGGGCCTGCGCGCCGAGGGCAACGAGTGGGTGAGCCTGCATCGCGGCTTCGATTCGGGCGAGCTGGCGACACCGACGCGCGACGTCGGCGGCACCAACGAGATCCTGATGCGCAACCAGTTTCGCGCCTGGGTCCGCTTCATGACGCTGGATATGCCCGATTAGCAGTCCGCCCCGGCGCACCTATCCTTGACCTGTTTCGCCCGCCTACCCTCAGGAGTCCGTCCATGAAGAACTTCGTTCGCACCGCACTGGGCGTCGTCGCCGGCTGCGTCCTCGCCGCCAGCGCCTCCGCCGCCGACCTGAAGGTGGGGCTGAGCGTCTCGCTTTCCGGCCCGAACGCATCGCTCGGCGTGCCCTACGCCAAGGGCATGCAGGCGGCGATCGCTTATCGGCCGGAGATCGCAGGACGCAAGGTCGTGCTCACCGTCCTCGACGACGCCTCCGATCCGACCACCGCCGGCCGCAACGCCAGGAAGCTGATCGAGGAGGAGAAGGTCGACATCATCATGGGCACCTCGGGCGTGCCGGCGGCGATCGCCATGGCGCAGGTGAGCCGCGAGACGAAGACGCCGATGATCGGCCTGACGCCGATCGGCCTGCCGCCGGCCGATGCCGAGTGGCTCTTCACCGTCGCCCAGCCGACGCCGCTGATGGTCAGTGCCGTGGTCGAGAAGATGAAGGCTAACGGCGTCAAGACGGTGGCCTACATCGGCTTCACCGACGCCTGGGGCGACCTGGTCTACGACGCCCTGCTGAAGGCGACCGAGCCGGCCGGCATCAAGGTCGTGGCCAACGAGCGCTACGCGCGCCCCGACCCGTCGGTCACCGGCCAGGTGCTGAAGATCGTGGCGCTCCGGCCCGACGCGGTGATGACCGGCGGTGCCGGCACGCCCGGCGCGCTGCCGTTCCTGGCGCTGCAGGAGCGCGGCTTCAAGGGCGGCGTGTACGGCAACCACGGAATGATCAATCCCGACTTCCTGCGTGTCGCCGGTTCGGCCGCGACCGGCGCCTTCCTGCCGACCGGCCCGGTGATCGTCGCCGACCAGCTCCCCGCCAACTACCCGACGCGCAAGATCACCGACGACTTCCGCGCCGCCTTCCTCAAGGTCAACGGCGCGCCCTCGACCGATGCTTTCTCCGCCTACTCGTTCGACGGCTACCTGGTGTTCGCCGACGCGGCGGCGCGGGTGATCGCCAACAAGGTCGAGCCCGGCACGCCGGCGTTTCGCGTCGCGCTGCGCGATGCCATCGCCACGACCAAGGAAGTGGTCGGCACCCACGGGGTCTACAACTTCAAGGCCGGCAACGTCTATGGCGTCGACGAGCGGGCGCGGGTGGTGGTGAAGGTCGACAACGGCACCTGGAGGTACGTGCCCTGACGCAGCGATGAGCTGATCCAGAAGACGACGAGCCGCGCACCGATTTCCCAGTCCCACTCCGGCATGACGCCCGAGGTCGCCCTCATCCTCGGCATCGACGGCCTCGCCAACGGCGCGGTCTACCTGCTCGCCGGGCTGGGGCTGGTGCTGATCTTCTCGGTGACGCGGGTCGTCTTCGTTCCGTTCGGCGACGTCGCCGCCTTCGCCGCGCTCAGCCTCGCGGCGTTCGAGACCGGCCGGATGCCGGCGACGGTCTGGATGGTGGCGACGCTGGCCGTGCTGGCGCTGGCGGTCGAGGTGCGCAGCCTGGTCGTGCGCGGCGAGTCGCGTCGCATCCCGCGGGCGCTGGTCGGCTGGGGCCTCTTGCCGGCGCTGCCCTGCCTCGCCGCCTGGGCGATCGCTGGCCGGCCGGTGCCGGCGCTGCTGCAGGTCGCGATCGCGGTGCTGCTGGTGGTGCCGATCATTCCCCTGGTGGCGCGCGTCGCCCTGCAGCCGATCGCCGACGCCTCGGTGCTGGTGCTGCTGATCGCCTCGCTGGCGCTGCACTTCCTGCTCTCCGGGCTCGGGCTGCTGTTCTTCGGTCCCGAGGGCTCGCGCACCGCGCCGCTGATCGGCGGCGCGCTCTCGCTCGGCGGCTTCGGCATCAGCCATCAGGTGCTGCTCATGGTCGGCGCCGCGGTGGTGCTGAGCGCGCTCTTCTTCCTCGCCTTCGAGCGCACCATCGCCGGCAAGGCGCTGCGCGCCACCGCCGTCAACCGGATCGGCGCCCGCCTGGTCGGTATTCGTCCGGCGCGCACGGCCCTGCTCGCCTATGTCTGCGCCTCGCTCCTGGCCGGCCTGATCGGCGTGCTGGTGGCGCCGGTGACGACGATGTACTACGACTCCGGCTTCCTGATCGGCCTGAAGGCGTTCGTCGCCGCGATCATCGGCGGGCTGGTCAGCTATCCGCTGACCGCGCTCGGCGCGATCGCCGTCGGCGTGGTCGAGAGCTTCGCCTCGTTCTGGAGCGGGGCGCTCAAGGACGTGATCGTCTTCAGCCTGCTGATCCCGGTGCTGCTGGCGAGGTCCTTCTTCTCGGTCCACGAGGAGGAAGAAGAGGAGATCGACGAATGACCGCGCAGGCCCGGCATCGTGCCGCGGTCGCGGTGCTCGTCGCCGCGATCGCGATCGCGCCGCTCCTGCTCGGCAAGTTCGGCGTCTCGCTGCTCAACGACATCGGCATCGGCACGCTGGTCGCGCTCGGACTGGTGCTGCTCACCGGCATCGGCGGCGCCACTTCGTTCGGCCAGGCCGCGTTCGTCGGCATCGCTGCCTATGCGACCGCCTGGCTGACGACGGCGCACGGCGCCTCGCCGTGGATCGGGCTCTTCTTCGCGCTCGCCCTCACCGGCCTGGCGGCCCTGGCGATCGGCGTCCTGACCTTGCGCCTCGGCGGCCACTTCCTGCCGCTCAGCACCATCGCCTGGGGACTCTCGATCGCGCTCCTGTTCGGCAACGTCGACGCCTTCGGCCGGCATACCGGCCTGGCGAACGTGCCGCCGCTGAAGATCGGCGCCTGGTCGCTGGTCGAGCCGCCGGCGATCTACTACCTGATCTGGGCGCTGGTCGGCCTCGCCTTCCTCTTCAATCACAACCTCCTGCAGTCGCGGCCGGGGCGGGCGATCCGGAGCCTGCGCGGTGGGGCGGTGCTGCTGGCGAGCGTCGGCGCCGACGCGTTCCGGGTGCGCCTCACCCTGTTCGTGCTCGCGGCCCTGCTCGCCGGCCTGGCGGGGTGGCTGTATGCGCACATGAACCGCTTCGTCAGCCCGTCGCCCTTCGACGTGCGGGCGAGCATCGAGTACTTGCTGATGGCCGTGGGCGGCGGCCTCGGCCAGCTGAGCGGCGCGCTCGCCGGCGCGGCGGTCGTGCTGCTGCTGAAGAACGTGCTCCAGGACACGCTGCCCCTCCTGACCCAGCGCGCCGGGCAGCTGCAGGCGGTGGCCTTCGCGGTGATCTTCATCCTGCTGCTGCAGTACGCCCGCGGCGGCCTGATGGGCTTCGTGCGTCGCTGGACCCGCGGCCGCTTCGCCGCTCCCGAGGTCGATGCCGCGCGCTTCGCCGACGCCGAGCCGCTGCCGCGCCGCACCCTGCCGGCGGCGGGCGCGCCGGTGCTCGCGGTGCAGGGGGCGGTGAAGCGCTTCGGCGGCCTGGTGGCGGTGGACGACGTCAGCTTCGAGATCCGTGCCGGCGAGATCGTCGGCCTGATCGGCCCGAACGGGGCCGGCAAGTCGACCCTCTTCAACCTGCTGACGCGCACCCTGCCGATGAGTGCCGGCCGGATCGAGTTCCTCGGCCGCGACGTCTCGACGCTGTCACAGCAGCGGCTCGCCCGGCTCGGCATGGCACGCACCTTCCAGCACGTGAAGCTCCGGCCGCAGATGAGCCTGCTCGACAACGTCGCCCTCGGCGCCCACGGCCGCACCCGCTCCGGCCTGCTCGCCGCCGGCTTCGGCCTCGACCGGGTCGAGGAGCGGCGCATCATCGCCGAGGCGCTGCGCCACCTCGGCCGCGTCGGCCTCGCCGGGCGCGCGCACGAGCTCGCCGGCAGCCTGCCGCTCGGCACCCAGCGCACCCTGGAGATCGCCCGGGCGCTGGCCGCCGACCCGGTGCTGCTCGTGCTCGACGAGCCGGCCGCGGGCCTGCGCCGCCAGGAAAAGCACTCGCTCGCCGAGCTGCTGCGCGGCTTGCGCGGCGAGGGCGTGACGATCCTGATCGTCGAGCACGACATGGATTTCGTGATGAAGCTGGTCGACCGCCTGGTGGTGATGAACTTCGGCGCCAAGCTGGTCGAGGGCGCGCCGGCGGCGGTGCGCGCCGATGTGCGGGTGCAGTCGGCGTATCTCGGCGGCCACGACGCGACCGCCGGTGGCGCGGCGAGCGAGGCGAGGTCATGAGCAGCGCGAGCTCCGGAGCGATGCTCGAGGTCGGCGATCTGCACGTCGCCTACGGCCGGGTCGAGGCGGTGCGCGGCGTGTCGCTGTCGCTGGCGCACGGGCAGATCGTCTCGGTGATCGGCCCGAACGGCGCCGGCAAGACGACCCTGCTCGCCGCGGTGATGGGCCTGCTGCCGTCGCGCGGCACGCTGCGCTTCGAGGGCGAGGATCTGCGCGGGCTCGATGTCGAGGCGCGGGTCGAGCGCGGGCTTTGCCTGGTGCCGGAAAAGCGCGAGCTGTTCGGCGAGCTGAGCGTGCTCGACAACCTAATGCTCGGTGCCTACGCGCGCCGTGCCGGCAGCGCCACGCTCAGACAGGGCTTCGACGTTGTCTACGGCCGCTTCCCGCGCCTCGCCGAGCGGCGCAGGCAGCGCGCCGACACGCTCTCCGGCGGCGAGCGGCAGATGCTGGCGCTGGGCCGGGCGCTGATGTCGTCGCCGCGCCTGCTGCTGCTCGACGAGCCGAGCCTCGGCCTGGCGCCCCTGATGGTGCAGGAGATCCTGGCGATCGTGCGCGGCCTGCGCGACGAGGGCGTGTCGGTCCTGCTGGTGGAGCAGAACGCGCGCGCCGCGCTCGAAAGCTCGGACGAAGGCTACGTGCTCGAGACCGGCGAGGTGGCGCTGAGCGGCGCCTCGCATTCGCTCGCCCGTGATCCGCGGGTGCAGGCGACCTATCTCGGCGGGACGGCCGATGGCGAGTGAGACGCGGCTCCAGCCCTTGCCGCCGGCCGAACGCACCGTGCCGGCGATGCTGCAGCGCGGCGCCGAGCGGCACGGCGACCGGCCGCTGCTGACGTTCGGCGATGCGACCTGGTCGCACCGCGGGCTGCTTCGCCTCGTCGCGGCCCGCGCCCGGGCGCTGGTCGCCGCCGGCGTGACACGCGGCGATCGGGTCGCGCTGATGCTCACCAACCGGATCGAGCTGCTCGAAGCCTTCCTCGCCTGCGGCTGGCTCGGTGCCGCGGCGGTGCCGATCAACGCCGCGGCCATGGGACCGCAGATCGGCTACCTGCTGAAGGACAGCGGCGCGCGGCTGCTGGCGATCGAAGGCGCTTTCGTGGAGCGGCTGGCGAACGCAGGACTCGGCGAGACCGCGGTGGCGACGATCTGGGTGGTGAATGAGAGCGCAGCCGGCGACCTCCCCGCGCTGGCGACGTCGTCCGAAGGCGTCGCCTGCAGCGCGTGGCCGGCCTTGCCCCTGCAAGCTGCGGCGGCCGATCCCGTGCCCACGGCCGAGCCGCCGATCCTTCCTTCCGACATCCTCGCCATCCTCTACACCTCGGGCACCACCGGCCCGGCCAAGGGCGTGCTCTGTCCCCACGCGCAGTACCACTGGTGGGGCGTGCACAGCGCCGAGATCCTCGGCGTCGTCGCCGGCGACGTGCTCTGCACGACGCTGCCCCTCTTCCACATCAACGCCCTCAACACCTTCGCCCAGGCCTCGCTCGCCGGTGCCCGCGTCGTCTTCGAGCCGCGCTTCTCGGCCTCAGCGTTCTGGCCGACGATGCTCTCGCGCGAGGCCAGCGTCGTCTATCTGCTCGGCGCGATGGTGCCGATCCTGCTGGCGCAGCCTCCTTCGGCAGCGGAGCGCTCGCACCGCGTACGCATCGGCCTTGGCCCGGGCGTGCCGGCGAGCGCCGCGGCAATGTTCCGCGAGCGCACCGGCGTGCCGCTGCTCGAAGGCTACGGCTCGACCGAGACCAACTTCGTCATCGCCAGCGCGCCGGACCGGTGGCGCCCGGGCTGCATGGGCTGGCTGCGGCCGGGCTTCGCGGCTCGCGTCGTCGATGCGCACGACGTCGAGCTGTTGCCGGGCGAGGCGGGCGAGCTGCTGCTGCGCGCCGACGAGCCGTTCGCCTTCGCCAGTGGCTACTTCGGCAAGGCCGAGGCGACCGTCGCCGCCTGGCGCAACCTCTGGTTCCACACCGGCGACCGGGTGGTGCGCGAGGCCGACGGCGCGTTCCGCTTCGTCGACCGCCTCAAGGACGCGATCCGCCGCCGCGGCGAGAACATCTCGTCGTACGAGGTCGAGCAGGTGCTGCAGAGCCATCCGCGGGTCGCGGCGGTCGCGGTCTATCCGGTGCGCTCGGAGCTGGCGGAGGACGAGGTCATGGCCGCCGTCGTCGCCGGCGAGGGCGGGGCGATCGACCCGGCCGAGCTCGTCGCCTTCTGCCGCACGCGGCTGCCGTACTTCGCGATCCCGCGCTATGTCGAGGTCGTCGCCGACCTGCCGCGCACCGAGAACGGCAAGGTGCAGAAGTTCAGGCTGCGCGAGCGCGGCGTGACGCCGGCTTCGTGGGACCGACAGGCCGCGGCCGAAGGACGCTAACGATGGCTGAGTACTGGAACCGTGAGCTCGAGACCCGGCCATGGGGCGAGCTCGAGGACTGGCAGGCGGAGCAGGTGACGGCGATGCTGCCGGCGCTGCGCCGCCGCTCGCAGCTGTACGCGCGCCTCCACGCCGATGTGCCCGAGGATCTCGCGCTGCGCTCGGCGGCCGACCTCGCGGCATTGCCGTTCACGCTCAAGGATGACCTGCGCGCCGCCCAGGACGCGGCGAGCGACGACCAGCCTTTCGGCGAGAACCAGGCCGCGCCCCAGGTCGACATCGTCCAGGCGATCTCGTCTTCGGGCACGACCGGCCGGCCGCTCTACTACGCGCTGACCGCACGCGACGTGGAGATGATCGGCGACGCCGTCGCCAACGTCTGGTTCACCGCCGGCGTCCGCCGCGAGGACATCGTCGCCCACCTGGTCGGCCTGCCCATGGTCGCCGGCGGCCTGCCTTACGCCGACGGCTTTCGCCGCATCGGCGCGACCCTGTGCTGGCTCGGTGGCTTTCCGACCGAGCGGATCCTGCGCGAGATGCGACACCTGCGCGTCACCGCCCTGCTGGCGACGACCTCGTTCGCGCTCCATCTCTCGGAGCAGTGGGATGCCGTCGGGCGCGAGACCGGCATCGCCTCGCGCCTGCGCAAGGTGATCGGCGGCGGCGAGCCCGGCCTTGGCCAGCCGGAGCTGCGCCGGCGCATCGTCGATGGCCTGGCGCTCACGCACCTGCGCGAGACCATGGGCCTCGGCGACGTGATCCCCTCGATGTGGGGCGAGTGCGAGCTCGAGGACGGCATGCACTTCAACGCCCGGCGCTACGTGATGCTGGAGCTGATCGATCCCGAGACCGGCCAGGCGTTGCCGTGGCGCGAGGGCGCGACGGGCGAGATCGTCTACACCGCCTTCGCCCGCGACGCCACGCCGGTGATCCGCTACCGCTCCCGCGACCATGCCGCGGTGGTGGCGATGGGCTGCGCCTGCGGCCGCACCGGCCCGCGCATCCGCTGCATCGGCCGCACCGACGACATGCTGATCTACAAGGGGATGAACGTCTTCCCGACCGCCATCCGCGACCTCGTCGTCAAGCGCTTCGCGGGCAGGATCGAGCCGATGCTGCGGCTGTGGAAGGCGCGGCGCGACCAGGTGCGTTTCGACCAGCCGATCGAGGTCGATGTCGAGGCTTCGGCGGCGCTCGACGATTCCGCGCGCGCGACGTTGGCGCGCGAGATCGAGGACGTGGTCCGCAGCCAGCTCCAGGTGCGGATCGCGGTCACGGTGCTGGAGCGCGGTGGTTTGCCGCGCGGCGTCTACAAGAACGCGATCGCGGCGGTGCGCGAGGTTTGAGCGGTTCGCGCGAGGACCGTCGCGGTCAGGCTGCAGGGTCCGGCGTCAGCACCGCGCGACCCCGGTGCCCGCGCTCGGCGATCCAGGCCATCGCCTCGGCCGCCTGCGACAGGGGGAAGGTGCGCAACGCGAGGCGCAGCCGGCCATCGGCCAGGCGCGAGAGCAGCTCCGGCGCCGCGGCCCGCGCCTCGGCCTCGCGGCGCAGCATGTTGAGCGGCAGCAGGCGCAGGTCGCGCTGCATCAGCTCGGCGAGATCGAGCTCGACTTTTCGGCCGGCGGTGTAGCCGACCAGCACCGCGCGGCCGCCGGGCACGAGGCGAGCGAGGAGGGCAGGAAGCGGCGGGCCGCCGATGGTATCGATGAGCAGGTCGAACGCCGGCGCGGCGCCGCTCGCGTCGGCGAGGCGGACGCGCTCGACGTCCTCGCCGAGTGGGATGGCGTCGGCATCGGCGCCATCGATTGCCGCGGCGATCCGAGCCCCCGCCGTGCGCGCGAGCTGCACCGCGATCGAGCCGACCGCGCCGCTCGCACCGCTGACCAGCACCTTCTCGCCGGCCTGCAGCGCGCCGACACCGAACAGAGCCACCCAGGCCGCGGTGCAGGGCGAGAAGAAGGCGGCGCCGAGCGGCATCGCGATCGCTTCCGGCAAGAGGCCGATGGCGGCGTCGGGGGCGCTGATCGTCTCGCGCCAGGTGCCGTCCTCGACGGTCCCGAGGCCGGCCCCGCGCAGCCAGACCCGCGTGCCGACCGGAAAGCGATCGCTTTGCAGCACCGTGCCCGCCGCCTCGACGCCGGGCACGTAGGGCAATGGCGGATGGCGCAGGAACCCGCCAGCGGCGATCGAGCGGTCGAGGTGGCTCGCGGTCGTCGCTGCCATGCGGACCAGGGTGCGTCCGGGCCGCGGCTCGGGCTCGGGCAATTCCTCCAGCCGGGGCGCATCACCCCAGCCGTGAATCCGCACCGCCCTCACGGCAGCGTGTCGATGAAGGCGAGCACCGCCGCGGCGAACTCGCGCGGGCACTGGTCGGGCAGGGGCACGCCGCCGGCGAGGGTGGTCACTGCGGCCGCCGGCAGCAGGCGGCGCCATTCGTCGAGATGCAGCGCGGCGAACGGATCGTCGCTGGCATGCAGCAGCAGCACCGGCGCGCGCACCGCGGCCAGCCGCTCCTCCATGCGGTACGACGCGACCGCGCGATGCCCGGCCTCGACGTCGCCGCTCGCCTTCAAGGCGTCGGCGACGAAGGCCTGCAGCAGCTCGGGTCGGTCGACGGGATAAAAGGGCTGGCGCTTCTGCCAGAGCGCGGCGAGGTGGTGGCCGTCGCCGCTGGCCTCGACCGCATCGATTGGCGGCCGCTCGGCGCGGGCGCGACGGAAACCGGCATCGGTGTAGGGCGTCGAAGAGAGCACCAGCGAGGCGACGCGCTCCGGCGCGCGCGCCGCCAGCTCGACCGCGATCACGCCGCCGGTGTGGTGGCCGACGACGTGGGCGCGGGCGATGCCGAGCGCGTCGAGCGCATCGAGCGCGGCAGCGGCCCAGGCCTGGATGCTCGCCTCGGCCACGGGATCGGATTCGCCGAAACCGGCGGTGTCGAGGGCGATCGCGCGGCGGTGCGCGCCGACGAGCGGCAGCACCGCCGCGTACTCGCGCCAGCTGCGCGGCGTCTGGTGCAGAAGGAGCAGCGGCGTCGTCGTGTCGTCGTCGCCGCAGGCGGCGTAGTGCATCTGGCCGTGCGGCACGCGGACGTAGCCGCGGCGGATGGCGGGCGTCGCGCCTGCTGCGACCGTGCCGCCCGGTGGCTGCCACAGGCCGGCGCTTCGCACCTGGGCCAGGGTGCGGCCGAGCACGTCGCGGCGGTAGGCGACGGTGTCCTTGCCGCGGTAGTCGTAGAAGCCTTCGCCGCTCTTCAGGCCGAGGCGGCCTTCGTCCATCATCCGGCCGATCACCGGCGGCGCGGCGTAGCGTGCGGCGTCGATCGAGCCGGCCATCTCGCGGCTGGCGTGGTGCAGGATGTCGGCGCCGCCGAAGTCGATGAACTCGACCACGCCGATCGCCGCGAAGCGCAGGCCGAGGCCGAAGCGGGTGGCGCGGTCGATCTCCTCGGCGCTGGCGACGCCGTCCTCGATCATCCGCGCCGCCTCGTTCATTACCAGCGCCTGCAGCCGCGGCACGATGTAGCCGGGCGCGACGCCGCAAACCACGGGGATCTTGCCGATCGCTCCCATCGCCGCACGGGTGCGCTCCACGGCGTCGGCGCTGGTGCCGGGATGCACGCTCAGCTCGACCACCGGGATCAGGTAGGCCGGGTTCAGCCAGTGCAGGTTGAGGAAGCGCTCGGGATGCGCGCAGAGCGGCGCGAGCTGCGTCACGAGGATGCTGCTGGTGGTGGAGGTCACCACCGCATCGGCGCGGCAGAGGCGGCCGATCTCGGACAGCGCCTCGCGCTTCGCCTCGAGCGTCTCGGGCACGCCCTCGAAGATCATGTCGGCTGCGGCGAGGGCGGCGGGCGCACCGGCGGCGTCGACCCACTGCACCCGGGCGGCGATGGCGTCGATCGTGCCGGCGTCCATCGCGCCCAGCCGGGCCAGGCTGTCGAGGCTCTGCCGGATCTCGGCGAAGGCCTCGTCGCGCAGCCTTGCCGCGGCCGCCGGCTCGCGGCGGCGCGAGTCGATCAGCGCGATGTCGTGGCCGCCATAGGCGAAGGCGATGGCGATGCCGCGACCCATGCGGCCGGCCCCGAAGGCGGCATAGCGTGCCATCGACCTCGTCGTCTTTCCCTACTCGCCGGCGTGCAGCCGCTGCTGCAGCGCCGCGCGGTCGAGCCCGGCCAGGCCGAGCGCCTCGAGCGTGCGCGGGCCCTGGCGCAGGTCGCGGCCGAGGAAGCCGCCGGTCACCGCGAGCAGGCCCTGGGCGATCGGCGCATCGAC
>Ga0068859_100001674_pt1 | contig 22560 bp, 19 predicted proteins | sample KBSSwiS22_FD_66585 | JGI IMG/M metagenome (GOLD analysis project Ga0068859, IMG submission 66585) | Switchgrass rhizosphere microbial communities from Kellogg Biological Station, Michigan, USA - KBS Switchgrass S2-2 | ecosystem: Host-associated > Plants > Roots > Rhizosphere > Soil ...
TAGGCGTTGGTCTCGGTGTCGGCGAACACGTCCTGGGTGATCACGAGCTCGGCCGCCTCCAGGCCCTCGATGACGGTCCGGCGGTTGGCCACCGACGCCACCGGGTTCGTGCAGATGATCCAGCAGGCCTTGATCTCGCCGGCGGCCATCTTCTCGAACATCTCCACGGTGCCCTTGCCGACGTCCGTGCGCAGGCTGCCTTCGGGCAGGCCCCAGCGGGTCTCCGTGAAGGCGCGGTCGGCGGCGGCGAGCACCGAGCGCTGGCCGGGCAGACCAGGGCCCATGTAGCCCATCTCCCGGCCGCCCATCGCGTTCGGCTGACCGGTCAGCGAGAAGGGGCCCGCGCCCGGCCGGCAGATCGCCCCGGTCGCCAGGTGCAGGTTGACCAGGGCGTTCGTGTTCCAGGTGCCGTGCGTCGACTGGTTGAGGCCCATCGTCCAGCAGCTCATCCACGCCCCGGCGGTGCCGATCAGCTCGGCGGCGCGGCGCAGGTCGTCCGCCGGGACCCCAGTGATCTCGGCGACCGTCTCCGGCGGGTAGTCGGCGAGGAACGCCGGCATCGCGTCCCAGCCCTCGGTGTGCTCGGCGATGAACGCCTCGTCGACGTGGCCGTTCGCGTGCAGCAGGTGCAGCAGCCCGTTGAGCAGCGCCAGGTCGGTGCCGGGCCGGACCGGGAGGTACAGGTCGGCCTTGTCCGCGGTCGCGGTTCGGCGGGGGTCGACGACGATGAGCTTCGCCCCGGCCCGGACCCGGTCCATCATCCGCAGGAACAGGATCGGATGGCAGTCGGCCATGTTCGAGCCGATGACGAGGAAGACGTCCGCGTGGTCGAAGTCATCGTAGGAGCCAGGCGGGGCGTCGGACCCCAGGGACAGCTTGTAGCCGGTGCCGGCGCTGGCCATGCACAGCCGCGAGTTCGACTCGATCTGGTTGGTGCGCAGGAAGCCCTTCGCCAGCTTGTTCGCCAGGTACTGGGCCTCCAAGGTCATCTGCCCGGAGACGTACAGCGCGATCGCGTCGGGGCCATGCGTGTCCCGGATGCGCCGCAGTTCGGCGGCGGCGTGGCTGATCGCCGCGTCGACGCCGGTCGGCACGGCCGCGCCGCCGCGTTCGGCGTGCAGCAGCGCGGTCGCGAGCCGGCCCGGCGCGGCGAGGAGCTCGGCGCTGGTCGCGCCCTTGGTGCACAGCCGGCCGGCGTTCGCCGGGTGCGACCGGTCCCCGGACGCCTTCAGCGCTCGGCGCCGGCCCCGTTCGTCGACGGCGACGTCGAGCACCATCCCGCAGCCGACGCCGCAGTAGGAGCAGACCGTGCGCGTCTGGTGGGTCGGGCGCGTCTGGTGGATCGCGGCCGCGGCCGACGCGGTCACGAGCGTCCCCTTCCTCGGCGGGCGCCTGCCACGCCGCCGGGCCGTCCCGGCGCGGGCACCGGGTGCCTGTCCTGAGGGCCAACGCTAAGAGGCCGAAATTTCCGCGTCGTCGCGGCAAGGGATGGCCGTCGGTAACGGCGCTCTCACCCCGGGGGCGGCCAGCCTGTGAGACCGGGTCCGCGGGCCGCTACATAATGTGAACGCCCGAGTTCCGCGAGTGTCGAATGGCGGGTCCGGTGACCGCGCCGCCGGGCCGCTGTGCCGGCCCTCGCAAATTCTCCTGTTTAAGCCGGGCGGTCGGTGGGATAAGGCCTTCAATACCACGACGGGTGATCGTCGACAATAGCTCGCCACCTCTGGAGGATTCCGTGCTCTGGACTATCATCGCCTGGATCGTGCTCGGTCTCATCGCCGGCGCCGTCGCTCGTGTTCTCGTGCCCGGCCGTGACCCGTTGAGCATTCCCGCGACCATTCTTCTCGGGGTCGTCGGCTCGTTCATCGGCGGGTTTCTCGGCTACGTTCTTTTCGGCAAGGACCTGAGTGAGGGCGCGCTGCAGCCGTCCGGCATCATCGGTTCCATCATCGGCGCCGTTATCGCCCTGCTGATCTACCGCGCCGCCAGCCGGCGCCGCGTCCTGCACTGACCGGGCCCGCCCTGACGGCGGCACACCACCCGAGACCCGGGCGGCCGGCACACCTTCCATGGTGCGCCGGCCGCCCGTCGCCATGTCCGGCGCCTGGGTAGGACAGGCCCGGCAGCCAGAAAGCCACGTCAACGCCGGGAGGGACCGCGATGGCCGACGACAAGGAGCTGGGCACGCTGTTCGGGAGCGCCAACCCGGCGATGATCCTGGTGACCGCCGCCGGCGGCGGAGAGCGCGCCGGCTGCCTGATCGGCTTCCACACCCAGTCGAGCATCACGCCGCCCCGGTACTGCGTATGGCTGTCGAAGGCGAACCACACCTACCGGGTCGGGCTGCTCGCCACGCATCTCGCGCTGCATTTCCTCACCGCCGATGACCACGCGACGGCCGAGGCGTTCGGGTCGCGGACCGGGGACGACACCGACAAGTTCGCCGGCCGCGCCGTACTGCCCGGACCGGGCGGAGTCCCACTGCTGGCGGACCTGCCCAACCGGCTGGTGGGCCGGCGGCTGTGCGTCCTCGACGACGGCGGCGACCACGTCTGCTTCACCCTCGAGCCGGTCGGCGTCGCGGCGGGCGGGCCGTTCGACGCGCTGCGGCAGTCCGCGGTGCTCGACATCACGCCCGGCCACGACAACACCGATCGCCCCGCGCCGCCGACTGAGCGCGCCGGACATCCGGCAGCGTGACGAACCGTCCTGGCCGTCGGTGTGACGCCCGTCACTTAACAGGTGTCGGCGGGTTGTCCCGGGAGATCCGGGTACCCGGGCAAAAGCGCCGGATACACCGAAAGAAAGCGAGTGGGACGTGAGCCTCCTGAGCAGCCTGACGACCGGTCTCGACGACAACACCCGTTCCCGCACTCTCGATCTCATCGCGCAGAGCGTCGTCGAGGACCGCGCCGCCGCCCTCGAGGGAAATCAGCGCCGGTATGCCGACGTCGGTACCCGGACCCGTCGTTCCCGAGGCTCCTCCGACCGTGCCGACAAGTCCTGAACCGCATTTCCGGGAACGGACCGCCGAACGGCCGACCGCCGGACGGCCCGCTGACGGGGAAAACAGCTCACCACGAATTCGACCGCCCCGGGCGAGAATTTCTCGCCCGGGGCGGTCGCATGTCGGTGGCGACCGGCGGCCGTTCGGCCGCCGGTCGCGCTATCGGCGGGTGCCGTCGTTCCGGTAGGAGAAGGGGCCGGGCAGGTCGACGCTCGACAGGCCGGCGCGCCGCCGGCGCGACCAGACCCGCCAGGAGACGCGGCCGAGTTTGAGTGTGACCGAGGAGACTCCGTGCTCGCTCACGTTCACGTAGAAGGGTCCGTAGTGCGGTCGACGGGCGTAGCGCAGGCCCATGTCGGTGCTCCAGACGCTCGGGGAAGGCCGGTCGGGCGGGCAGCGCGCCCGCCCCGGCAGTGGTGATCTCCGACTTCCCCTGCCGCGCGCCGTTAACCTGTCCCGCGCCGTCAGTCAGCGCGAGCTCAGGTCGGCGCCTGGTTGTCGGCGGCCTCCTGACCGGGCCCGAATCCCCGGCGAGCGCGACGCGGCGCTGGTAACGTCCGCGACGGCATCGTTTGCGGGGTGCCCCGGCGTGCCGGGGAGAATCGGGAAGCCGGTGGGAGTCCGGCACGGGCCCGCCGCGGTAACCGGGGAGTCCCCGTCCACGCGTTCGCGCAGCCACTGGGCCGTCAGGCCCGGGAAGGCGGACGGCCGGCGTCGATCCGGAAGTCCGAAGACCGGCCTCGCGCGGGTGCCGCCCTCGGGCGGCCGACAGCGGGGAGCCTGCCATGCCGTCAGGACAGTGCGAGCCATCGGCTCCGGGTGAGCCGAGAGCTCTGTATGACGTGATCCATCACCGGCGCGACGTGCGCGGCCAGTTCACCGGCGCGCCTGTGCCGGGTGACGTGCTCGCTCGCGTGCTCGGCGCCGCGCACGCCGCGCCGAGCGTCGGGCTCAGCCAGCCGTGGGACTTCATCCTCGTCACCGACCCGGCCGTCCGGGGGGCCTTCCGGGCCCACGTCGAGCGGGAACGCGCCGTCTTCGCGGCCGGCCTCGACGGGCCGCGGGCCGCGGTCTTCGACGCCATCAAGATCGACGGGGTGCTGGAATCGTCGCTGTCGGTCGTGGTGACCTACGACGAGGACCGGGGTGCCCCGGCCGTGCTCGGCCGCCACGCCATCGCCGACGCCGGCCTGTACTCGGTGTGCCTGGCGATCCAGAACTTCTGGCTCGCCGCCACCGCCGAGGGACTCGGCGTCGGCTGGGTCTCCTTCTACCGAGAGCCGTTCGTCCGGGACCTGCTCGCGATCCCGGCCGGGATCCGACCGGTCGCGTGGCTCTGCCTCGGCCCGGTGACGCACCTGGAGCAGGCCCCCGACCTGGAACGGCACGGCTGGGCCAGCCGGCGCCCGCTCGGCCAGGCGATCCACGAGGAGCGCTGGCGCCCGGCCGCGGACCGCGCGCGCTGAGCCCCTCCCGAGGGTGTGTGTGGGAGCCGTCACCCTTTGGGACGGCGTAAACGGGGCAGAGCGCCCGCGTGAGCAACTCGTCCGCCATGTCCCTGCCCGCGGCTGACTCGGTGGTCGCGGTGGCCGCGTTCCTGACCGCCGCGGGCGCAGCCGGGTTCCTGCTGGCCTTCGTCGTTGACTGGGTCATCCGGCGCGCCGGGACCCGCTGGATGGTCGCGGCGGACGTGTCCCGGCGGGGCCGCCGGCCGCTGCGGATTACCGGCGTGCTGCTCGGCCTGCTGGCCGCGGCGAACGCGGCGGCGCGCCAGGGCTGGACGCCCGTGCTCGTCCACGTCCTCGGCCTCGCGCTGATCGTCGGGATCGCCTGGCTGGTCACCGTCGCCGCGTTCGTGCTGGAGGACCTCGCGCTCGCGCGCTACCGGACCGACGTCACGGACAACCGGCATGCCCGCCGGGTCAGGACCCAGATCAGCCTGGTCCGCCGGATCACGACCGCCGTCGTCGCGCTCGTCGCCATCGCCTCGATGCTGATGACCTTCCCGAGCGTGCGGGTCGCCGGGGCGAGCATCTTCGCCTCCGCCGGCGTCGTCGGCATCATCGCGGGCCTGGCCGCGCAGACGTCGCTCGCCAACGTCTTCGCCGGCCTGCAGCTGGCGTTCACCGACGCGATCCGGGTCGACGACGTGGTCGTCGTCGAGGACGAGTGGGGACGCATCGAGGAGATCACGCTGACCTACGTCGTCGTCCACATCTGGGACGACCGCCGGATGATCCTGCCGTCGACGTACTTCACGACCACGCCGTTCCAGAACTGGACGCGCCGCGAGTCAGCGGTGCTCGGCGCCGTCGAGCTCGACCTGGACTGGACCGTGCCGACCGACGAGCTGCGGGCCCTGCTCAAGGAGGTCGTCGCCGGGACCGACCTGTGGGACGGCCGGGTCGCGGTTCTGCAGGTCACCGACGCCGTCGCCGGGCACGTGCGGATCCGGGTGCTGGTCAGCGGCCGCGACGGGCCGACGGTCTTCGACCTGCGCTGCCTGGTGCGCGAGGCGCTGGTCAGCTGGCTGCGCGAGCACCGGCCGACCGCGCTGCCGCGGACCCGGGTCGACGGGGTCGCCTCCTGGACGCGGTCGAAGCCAGTGACGCGGTCGCAGCCAGTGACGCGGTCCCAGCCAATGGCGTCACAGCGCCGGCAGACGAACCAGCGCCATCCCATGACACCGCACGCGGACGCCGACCGGGACGACGCCCGGCTGTTCGGCGGTAGCCCGGACGCCGAACGGCGGTCCCGCGCGTTCAGCGAGAGCACCGAGACCGTCGGGGTCGACGAGTCCAGCGACGGCGCCCGAGCCTGACGACGGCCCGGAGACCGGCCAGACCGTCGGCGGCCGTGCGAAGCAGGCGGCAGCTGGCGCCGAACGCCGCGGGCCCTCGGCAGGTACCCATATCGGCCGGCTTCCGAAGCAGGGCTCAGCACTAGGCCCGCTCGCCCGCGCTCCGCTCCAGTGCCGCCCGTGTTCAGCGTGCCGGCCCGTTCGCCGGACGACTCCAGGCTGAGCAGCGGATTGGGTTGGTGTTGGCCGATAATCCCAACGATCTCAAGGGTCCCAACGGCTGTCGATCAGCGGGACGCGTCGATCGGGATTTATGTACGGTCCGGCAGATCTCACGTCCAACGCCCGCGGTCGAGGACCCTTCGGCCACCGCCGGCCGCCGGCGCGACGGGGAGGACGCGCTCTGGAAGCCGTCGCCGCCTGCCCCGCGGGGCGAGAGGAGTGGTGCGTTGAGTGAGCTGGACCTCGGGTTCCTCGGGCTGCACCCGTTCGGCGTGCGCTGCTACGAGCAGGTGGCGCTCAACCCGTACTCGTCGAGCGAGGACGTCGCCAGGCGGCTCGGCGAGGAGGTCGACGCGGTCGACGCCGAGCTGCGCTCCCAGTCGGAGCGCGGCCAGGTCCGCCTCGTCGGCGGCACCTGGATCGCCGAGGACCTCACCGCGTGGCTCGCCGCCGCGCACGCGCGCGACCAGGCCGAGCAGGCCAGCGCCGCCGCCGAGCGGGCCCGCCAGCGCGCGGACCTGCTGCGCAGCCACCTCCCGGCCGTCCACCGGCACGGCACCCGCCGGCTCGTCACCGGCGAGGGCTCCGAGACCGTCGAGCGCGCCGAGGTCGGCGCCCGGATCGTCGAGCTCGCGCAGTCGGCGTCGTCCAGCCTGCGGTTCATGATCGCCGTGTTGGGCGAGTTCGAGGACTACACGGCGGTCGTCGAGGCCATGATCGATGCCGGGCGCCGCGGGGTGGCGCTCAGCAGCGTCTGGACACCGGAGTGCGTCGAGGCGGTCCGGCGCGGCTCGTCCGCCGGCCGGCTCCCGTCGCTGGGCTGGGTGCGGTCGAACCCCGCCGTGCCCTACCGCGCGGTCGTCGTCGACGACGAGATCATCCTCGTCCAGCGGGTCCCGAAGGACCTAGATCAGGGCGCCCTCGTGATCGTCCACCCGCCGACGGTGACCCTTTACGCGAACCTGATCGACGGCCTGTACGCCGACGGGCAGCACCTGGCCGCGCCCGAGCCCGTCGACCCGGCCGACCACCGGCAGCGCCAGCGGGACAGCCTGATCGTCGGGCTGATCGCGCGCGGGGAGACGAACAAGATGATCGGGGTGCGGATCGGCTACTCGGAACGCACCGTCCAGCGCCGGGTCAGCGAGCTGATGGACAAGTACGGCGCGAAGAGCCGCGCCGAGCTGATCACCAAGGCCGTCGACCTGCTGCCACCGCCGCAGCCGGCCACCTGACGCCGTCCGCCGGACGGCTCAGCCGGTGTTGCGCAGGCCGGCGGCGATGCCGTTGATCGTCAACAGCAGCGCCCGGCGCAGCCGCGGGTCGACCTCGCCGGCCGGGTCTGCCGCCGCCTCGGCTCGGGAGCGGGCCAGCAGCGAGACCTGCAAGGCGTGCAACGGCGAGAGGTACAGGTCGCGCACCTCCAGCGTCTGGCGCAGCACCGGGGCGTGCTCCAGCAGCGCGGTGGTCCCGGTGACGGCCAGCACCTCGGCGACGGTGCGCTCGTGCTCGGCGCGGATCACGTCGAAAAGGCCGGCGTGCTCGGCCGGGACCAGCGTGCCGACGTAGTCGGCGGCGATCCGCAGGTCGGTCTTGGCCAGCGTCATCGAGACGTTGGACAGGAACGTACGGAAGAAGTGCCACGACCGGTACATCTCGGCGAGCGTGTCGCCCGCGCCGGCGGCCCGCGCGGCCGCGAGGCCGGTGCCGACGCCGAACCAGCCGGGCAGGATGATCCGCGACTGGGTCCAGCCGAATACCCATGGGATCGCGCGCAAATCGGCCAGGCCGCCGGTGCCACCCGGGCGGCGCGACGGCCGGGAGCCGATGTTGAGGTTGCCGAGCTCGTCGACGGGCGTGGCCGTTAGGAAGAACGGCACCAGCGCCGGGTCGGCGGTGAGCGCGCGGTAGGCGCCCCGCGCCGAGTCGGCCACCGCCTCCATTGTCTGGTCCCACTCGGTGAGCACGTCCGACGGCTGCCGGGACTCCCGGTGCAGGATCGAGGCCTCCAGCACGGCGGCCAGCGCGATCTGGAGGTTGTGCGTGGCCAGCTGCGGCAGCGTGTACTTGTCCGAGATCACCTCGCCCTGCTCGGTGACCTTGATCGGCCCGTCCAGGGTGCCGAACGGCTGGGCGAGGATCGCCTCGCCGGTCGGGCCGCCGCCCCGGCCCACCGAGCCGCCGCGGCCGTGGAACAGCCGCAGCACGACGCCGTGCCGGCGCGCCACGTCGCGCAGCTCCCGCTGTGCCCGGTGGATCTCCCACTGGGAGGCGGCGATGCCGGCGTCCTTCGACGAGTCGGAGTAGCCGAGCATGATCTCCTGGACGTCGCCCCGGGCGGCGACGACCGCCCGGTAGGACGGGTCGGCGAGCATGCCGTCGAGCAGTCGTCCCGCGGCCCGCAGCTCGGCGACCGTTTCGAACAGCGGCACGAACCCGATCCGCGCCCGCGCGCCGGTCCCGTCGGCGCGGCCGGTCAGGTCGACCAGGCCCGCCTCCCGGGCGAGCACGACGACGGCGAGGATGTCGTCCACGTCGCGGGTCATCGAGACGATGTAGCTCTCGATCACGTCCTCGCCGAACCGGTCCAGCGCGACGCGGATCGTCGTGAACAGCTCCAGGACGGCAGCCGCCGTCGGGTCGGCCGGGGCGGGCGCCGCCGCGCCGGACAGCGGCCGGCGCCCCGCCAGCTCCCGGGACAGCAGGGCGATCCGCTCGGGGCGCTCCAGCTCGGCGTACGGGCGGGACAGCTCACCGAGCCGGTCGTAGAGCGCGCCGAGCGCGGCATGATGGCGCTCGGCGTGCTCGCGGATGTCCAGGGTCGCCAGCGACATCCCGATCGCCGCCGCGACCCGGATCGCCCGGCGCAGCGGCCCGTCGGCCACCAATTCCCCTCGGTTGGCCGAAAGCGACCGGTGCATCACCGTCAGGTCGTCAAGCAGCTCGTGCGGGCTGGCATAGTCACGGCCGGGCACGTGTGGAACGTTGGCGGCAAGCCGGTCGCGGGTCGCGGTCAGCCGGGCCCGCAGATAGCTGCACTTGAGCCGGTAGGGCTCCGCGGCGTTCAGCCGGATGAACCGCTCGTACACCTCGGGGTAGGCCGCCCGGTCGGCCGCCAGGCTCGCGAGCAGCTCGTCGCTGACCCCGACGACCCGGGTCGACGCCGTCAGGTTCTTGATCAGCCCGTCGACGGCGCCGAGCAGCACCCGGATGCCGAACTCATGCTGCAGCGTGAGGACGTCGAGGGTCACCGCCGGGGTGACGTTCGGGTTGCCGTCCCGGTCGCCGCCGGCCCACGAGCCGAACCGTAGTGGCCGTGCGGCCACCGGCAGGCTGACCCCGGCGGTCGCGAGCGCGCTGTCCAGCTCCTCCAGCAGGCCGGGCAGCACGTCGGTCGCGATCGACGTCAGGTAGTAGGCGGCCGAGCGGGCCTCGTCGGTCGGCTGCGGGCGTTCGACGCGCAGCTCGTCGGTCTGCCAGAGCACGTCGACCGCCTCGGCGAGCCGCCGGTCGACGAGGGAACGCATGCCCGGCCGGGTGCGTGGGTCGTCGGCCGCGTCGAGCAGGTCCGCGACGGCGCGCAGCACATCCAGCACCGACCGGCGGCTGGCCTCGGTCGGGTGCGCGGTGAACACCGGGCGCAGCTCCAGGCGCCGGGCGACCTGGGCCACAAGCGCCGGGTCGAGCTCGCCGGCGGCCACGGCGGCGGCGATCCGCGCCCCGGTCTCCTCCAGCGCCCCGCGCGGGCGGTCGGCCAGCTCACGGCCCCGATGCAGCTGCTCGGTGATGTTGGCGAGCTGGAAGTACGCGGTGAAGGCGCGCGCCAGCACGATCGCCGTCGGATTGTCGACGGTGGCCAGCACCCGGTGCAGGTCGCCGCGGTCACCGCCGCCGCGGGCCGACGCCCGCACCCGCTCGACCAGCTCCAGCAGCTCGGGGCCCTCGTGCCGGGTCAGCGCCTCGCCGAGCAGGGCGCCGAGCCGGCGCACCCCGGCCCGCACCCCGGCGTGCCGCACGTCGGAGGCGACCCCGCCGGCGAACGCCCCGGCCTCCCGGCCGTCGTCGCCGGTCGCCCCGTCGGTCTCGGTGGCCGGTGCCTGCTGCCTGGTCGTCACGCCGCCTCCGGTGGTCGCCGTACTCGCGCGGGCCCAATGCGCGGAGCCTATGCTCGCGCCCCCAGGTCAATTCCCTAGGTCGGACCTGTTTCAGACCGGGTTGGCGGGCGCCGCGAGGGAGGCCCCGGACGAGCTGATGCTGGAGCTCGACCGCCGACAGCGGTGCCCGGCCGACCTGTACGGGTATGGGAGGGTGGTGCCCGTGACCGACCGCCTACCGCTGTTCACCGGGATCGAACTGCTGCCGGTGACCCGGCTGCGGCTGGCCGAGGGGCGGCCGCCGGCGCTGTCGGCCGCCGAGCGGATCGCGCTCGATGACGCCTGGGACGCCGCCGTACGGGTCAGCCCGACCCTGTTCGACGGGCCGGTCGCCGCCTGCGGGGGGCTGCGCGCGGACGAGGCCGAGCCGGGCGCGTGCATGCTGACCTGGCTGCGGGCGACCTACCGGCGATACGTGCCGGATCGGGTCGCCGGTTCGGCGCTGTGGCTGCCCCATCTGTTCGTCAGCGTCCTGGCACCGACCGACGACGGCGCGCTGCTGGTCGGCCGGATGGCGCCGTGGACGTCGTCGCCGGGCCGCTGGCAGCTGCCCAGCGGCACCGGCGAGGCGCCGGCGGACCCCACGGGACCGCTCGAGGTCGCCGACCTGCGGGCGCTGGCCGCCCGCGAGCTCGCCGAGGAGACCGGTACCGTCGTCCCGGCCAGTGACCTGGCGCTGTGGCGGCTCAGCCGTGGCCGGCAGGGCGACGTCGGCGTGTTGTTCCTGGCGCCCCCGCGCCCGGCGGCCGTGCTGCTGGAGGGGTACGCGGCGCTCGTGGCGGCCGAACGGGCAGCGGGCCGGGAGCCGGAGCTGGATCGGGTCGCGCTGGTGCGCGCCGACGCCGATGTCGCCGCGCTGGGCGACCCGCGCGCCGACGTGGCCACCATCCTGCGCGCGTTCCGCGCCGAAGACCGGTAACCGGGCCGCCGACGGGCGCGGACGGCTCAGGCGGGCATCCGCGGGCGCAACGCCTCCGGGATGTTGGGCTCCACGTCGAGGACCCGCAGGAGCAGGCTCAGCAGGAGCCGCTGCTCGGCCGAGGTGAGCACCCGCAGGGACGGCGGCGGGATCGAAAGGCTCTCCTGTGCCTGGGCGACGACCCGCTGGCCCTCCTCCGTCACGGCGACGGTCTTGGCCCGCCGGTCGGTCGGGTGTGGCTCGCGGCGGGCCACCCCGCGCCGTTCCAGCAGGTCGACGACGCTGGTGAGGTACGACGGGTCGTGCCGGAAGACCTCGACCAGCTCCCGCATCGGCCGAGGGCCGTCGGCCAGGACGAGCAGAACCTTGAGCGCGGCCGGCGTGAGGTCGGTCGCCTGGCAGACAGAGTGCATCCGGCTAGGCGCGGTGCCGCCCATCGTCAGGGCCAGCATCGCGCGCCAGGCCTCCCGGGCGACCGCGTCCCGCTCGCCCGGCTCCGCCGCGGCGGCCGCCATAGGCGCGCCGGCCGGCGGCTCGGCCACCTCCCGCGGGGTCTCCTGCGCCGTCCCTTCGAGCATGTCCCCGATGGTAGCGGGCCGTGGCTGTGATTGTGTAGTGGTAGGGTCAATATATTTGACACCACTCAATGAATGTCGGATGCTGGCCACGAACCGGCCAACAGAAACCTGATGTCAGGGAGCGCTCTCGTGCCCGACCAACCCGACGTGGCCGCAGGCCCGGCGCCAGCCGGGGCAGCGCCCCTCCAGGACGACGACAAGCTGGATCCCGCGCTGATGCGGCTGTGCCTGACCGTGATGCTTGGCGCGATCATGGTCATTCTCGACACGACCATCGTGTCGGTCGCGATCCGCGACCTCGGCAAGGAGTTCGACACCTCGCTGTCGACGATCTCCTGGGTGACCACCGGCTACCTGCTGGCGCTCGCGGTCGTCATCCCGATGTCCGGCTGGGCGGTCGAGCGGTTCGGCGCGACCCGGATGTGGAACATCTCGCTGGCGCTGTTCGTGATCGGCAGCGCGCTGTGCGGCCTGGCCTGGTCCGCGCCCGTGCTCGTCGTCTTCCGGATCCTGCAGGGCCTCGGCGGCGGCATGATCATGCCGATCTGTATGACCCTGCTGGCCAGGGCCGCCGGCCCGCAGCGCATGGGGCGGGTCATGAGCATCATCGGCGTGCCCACCCTGATCGCCCCGGTCCTCGGCCCGGTGATCGGCGGTGTCATCGTCGACAACCTCAGCTGGCGCTGGATCTTCTACGTCAACCTGCCGATCGGCGCGCTCGCGCTGTTCCTGTCCTGGCGGGTGCTGGCGCGCGACGACCGCGGCTCGGCGAACCATCGCCTCGACGTTCCCGGCCTCGCGCTGATCTCGCCCGGCCTCGCCGCGGTCGTCTACGGACTGTCCGAGGCCGGCAACGGCGGCGGCTTCGGCAATCTGAAGGTCGAGCTGAGCATCATCACCGGGCTGGTCCTGCTCGTCGGCTTCGTCGTCCACGCGCTGCGCGCGCGCACCCCGCTGCTGGACCTGAAGCTTTTCGGCAACAAGGACTTCAGCGTCGCGAGCCTCGCGACGTTCGTGATGGGCGCGATGCTGTTCGGCGCGATGTTCCTGCTGCCGCTGTACTACCAGGTCGCCCGCGGGCAGAGCGGGGCGATGGCCGGTCTGCTCATGGCGCCGCAGGGCCTCGGCGCGATGATCGCCATGTCGATCTCCGGCCCGATTGCCGACCGGCGCGGCCCCGGCTACGTCGTCCCGGTGGGCATGGCGCTCGCCCTGATCGCCACCCTGCCGTTCACCGCGGTCGGCGCGCACACCAACGAGGTGTGGCTCGCGGCGGTGCTGTTCGTGCGCGGCCTGGGCTTCGGCGCGTCGATGATGCCGGCGATGAGCGCCGCCTACCCGAGCCTGTCACCGAGCGCCGTGCCGCGGGCGACGACGACGCTGAACATCCTGCAGCGGGTCGGCGGGTCGGTGGCGACCGCGCTGGTCGCCGTCGAGCTGCAGCACGGCATCGCGAACCGGCTGCCCGGCGCCGGCGGCGGGAAGATGCTCGCCGCGTCCGGGACGAAGCTGCCGGGCTCGGTGGCCGACAAGGTCGCCGGCGCCTTCGGGGCCACCTTCTGGTGGGTGTTCGCCCTGTCCGCCGTCGGCCTCGTCGCCAGCCTCTTCCTGCCCCGCCACCCACCGGCGGCCGCGAACGCGCCGGCCGCGCAGCCCGCTCCCGTCCGTGAGCCGGTCGCGGTCGACTGACACACGCAGCCGACGGAGTGGCAGCGGTGGTGCTAGCCCCGGGGCTCGTCGCATCCCCGGCCTGGAACCCGGGACCTGGCCCCGCTAGGGAGCGCCTGCCCCGCGATTGCGAGATCGCGCTCGGTCGGCTACACACTGTGATTATGTCGCGTCGGCTGGAGTCGGAACAGCTCGATCGGTCAGGTGCGTGGCAGGGCGGCCCGTGGCTGGCCCACTGGCTGGGGACCGGGCAGCCCTCCCCGGCGACGGGCGAGGCGCGCGCGGCCTCGGGCCGGGACCTCGGCCTGCTCCTGCTGCGGGTCACCATCGGGGTGATCATGTTCGGGCACGGCACGCAGAAGCTGTTCGGCTGGTTCGGCGGCCAGGGGCTCGGCGTCGTGGGCCCGTCGTTCAGCCAGCTCGGCTACCCGGCGGGCCGGCTGTTCGCGGCGATCGCCGGGCTGACCGAGGCGCTCGGCGGCGCCGGCCTCGCGCTCGGGCTGCTCACCCCGCTGGCCGGCGCCGCCATCCTCGGCGCGATGATCAACGCGATGGCCGTCGTCTGGCACGGCAGTCTTTACGGTGACAACGGCATCGAGTACGAGGTCCTGCTCGCCCTGACGGGCGCGTCCCTCGCGCTGACCGGAGCCGGCCGCTACTCGCTGGACCACTACCTTTTCGACCGCTATCCCCTCGACCGCTATCTCGGCGGGCTCCAGGAGCCGCGCCGGCGGGTGGGCGTCGCCGCGATCGTCCTCGGCCTCGTCCTCGCGGCCATAGTCCTGCTCATCCGCGGCTGACCAGGCCCGCTAGCCGGTGCGCAGGCCGTCGTCGATGCGGTCGAGGACGACGGCGAGGTCGGCGCCGCGCTGTGGGCCCGCATCATCTCGGAGAGCTCGGCGAGCCCGCAGCGTGCCGCCTCATGCAGCCGCTCGTCGCGGTCGGCGAAGTGGCGGTAGGCGGCAATGCGCGAGACGCGGGTCTGGCGGGCTACCTCACGCAGCACGACACCGTCGGGACCCTTCGCGCGCCCGAGCGCGACCTCCGTCTCGATGAGGGCGGGATGGTAAAGGTCTGGCCTTGACCGGACGTGGTCGGCGGCCGCCGGACTACGCTTCGAATGCGGCTGCCATCCCGGCGGCCTTGGGTGTCGGGCCACACGGACGGCCTGGGCCGAGGAGAGGAAAAGCAAACGATGCTGCGGGCTGGCGACACCGCGCCGGACTTCGAACTTCCGGACGAGACGAACACCCCACGGAAACTGTCCACGCTACTGGCCGGGGGGCCGGTCGTCCTGTTCTTCTACCCGGCGGCCATGACGAAGGGCTGCACCGCGGAAAGCTGCCATTTCCGGGACCTCGCGGCGGAGTTCGCCAAGGCCGGCGCCCAGCGCGTCGGAATCAGCACGGATCCGGTCGCCAAGCAAAAGCAGTTCTCGGACAAGCACGCCTTCGACTACCCGCTGCTGTCCGACGAGGACGGCTCCGTGTCGAAGCAGTTCGGCGTGAAACGGTCACTCGACCTGCTGCGCGTCAGGCGCACGACCTTCGTGATCGGCCAGGACCGCGTCATCCTCGACGTCATCTCCAGCGAGCTGAACATGAACGTCCACGCCGACAAGGCCCTGGCGGCGCTCGGCGCGTAGCACCGCCCAGCCGGGGCCCGCCGGCACCAGACCATGACGGGGCTGCCCGGGCCGTCGCCCATGGTTCGCGGGAGTGCCCGCGGCCGCGCCGGCGGGGCGCGGGCCTGGTTGACCACCCGGTGCGGCAATGCGATCATGGCCCCGGCTCGGTCGTCGAGGACGGTGGAGCGCTGGGATGCGAGCCACCGAATGCGCCCGGGACCGGGAGCCGGTGGCTGACACCGCATCGCTGCGCCGTTCGATGGAGGACCGGTCAGTTCTCTCGGGCTGATTCCGGAAGGTCGTACGGCGATGAAGATCGCTTTCGTGGGCGATGTGCACGGCTGTGTCCTGCACGCGTTGGGTGCCCTGGTCCTGCTCCAGGGCCGGCGGGGGATCCGGCTCGACGCCGTGATCCAGGTCGGGGATCTGGGCGCGTACCCGTCCGCCGACCGGTTCGACGGGCCCAGCCACAGGTTCGGTCGCGACCATCCCGCCCAGGGCGACTTCTTCCGGCTGCTCGATCCGTCGCCGTCGCTGGCCGGGGCCGTCCGCTCGGCGCTGGAGCACCTCCCGCCCGTGCTGTTCGTCAGTGGCAACCATGAGGACCACGACTGGCTGGCAGGCCTGCACGCGGCGGCCGGCACCGAGGTCGTGCCGGTGGACCCGCTCGGCGCCTACCGGCACGTCAGCTGTGGCACCGTTCTGGAGGTCGCCGGTCAGCGGGTCGCGTTCCTCGGGCTGATCGAGACCGCCGGGGGGATGGACTTCGACGAAGGTGCCTACGCCCGGCTGCTGGGCCTACCTCCCGGCAGCGTGGACATCCTCGTCACCCACGACGGCCCGTACGGCCTGGCCCGCGATCGCCGGGGCGGGGCGTGCGGCTCGGCGAAGCTGACCCGGCTGCTGGAGCACCTGGCGCCGAGGCTGCACGTCGGCGGCCACTATCACCACGCGAACGGCCCGCGTCACTATGGTCCGACGACCTCCTACACGCTCGCCCAGCTGGTCCGGCCCAAGGCCACCCGCTGGCAGCCTGCGCCGGCCAACCCCGAGCAGCGGGTCACCCCCGCCAGCCTCGGTCTGCACGACACCGAGACCCATGGCTTCGGCTACGTCGACGACGAGTGGCTCGCCGAGGTGCGCGGCGACGTGCTCGACCTGACAGCCCTCGTCGCCGGCTGAGCGAGTGGCGGCCTGGTGGCAGCCGACCCGGCCGACGCGGGCCGGCCGGGTCGCGGCGCCCGACGGATCGCCGGTCTCTGGCCGATTCTTTCGCGCCTGGCGCCGGCACGCATTCGGCTGAGGCCCCGTCGCCCAGGCCGCCCGGCGCTACCGGGCCGGCGAGCGGGACGGGCCGGTGGACGCCCGTTCGCGGCGCCGGCTGGGTCGCCCGGCGACGCCGCCGAGGCCGATCGGCTGGCGGGGGCCGCGCAGGACCGGGCTCGGCCGGTAGGGCGGCGGGTCGGCGAGCGGCCGTGGCTCGGTCAGCCGGCGGGCGAGCTGCACCAGCGCGACCTGCGCCTCCAGCCGCCCAGCGGGGTCAGCGCAGGATTCCGGTGTGGCCGAGGGAGTAGCGGCCGGGCAGCGGCCAGACCGCGAGGCCGTGCGGCTCGCGCCCCACGGCGATCGTGGTGAGCAGCTTCCCGGCGGTCGGGGTGTCGCCGCCAGCCCCACCCGTGTCGAAGACGTAGACGACGTTGCTGCGTCGGCCGGACAGCCACAGCTTCGTCCCGTCCGCGCTGACGTTGCCCATGTCCGGAGTGCCGCCGCCGGGAATCGGCCAGTTGGCGACCACCTTGCGGCTGGTGAAGTCGATGACGGACACCGAGCCGTCGGTGCCGTTGTGCGGGAACGGCACCATGTCGGACATGAGCATGCCGCCGCGGTTGGCGACGTACAGGTAGCGTCCGTTGCGGCTGGGGTAGAGGCCGTGCGTCTCCGGGCCGGTGTTGATGAAGCCGATCTTCTTGAAGCTGTCGCCGTCGATGACGTGCACGCCGTTGCTGTTCATGTCGGCGACATACCAGATCTTCCCGGCCGGCTCGATCTTGATGTCCTGTGGCGCGGCCTCGCGCCCGAGGTCCAGGTAGCCCTCGACCGACTGGGTGGACAGGTTGATCTTCACAAGACGGCCGGCGAACTCGCAGGTCGCGATCGCGTACGTGCCGTCGGGGGAGAAGTCGGCGTGGTTGACCCCGGCGCATAGCGTGCCGACGTCCAGGCTGTGCCGCAGGGCGAACGTGTGCGGGTCCCGGAAGTCGACACGGTGCAGCGCCTCGGCCATCACCATCGCGTACTGGCCGTCCGGCGTGAAGTACAGGTTGTACGGGTCGGTCACCGGGATCGACGGGCCGGCCGGCCGGCCAGTGCGCGGGTCGAACGGGGTGAGGCTGTTGCCGCTGTTGTTGTTGACCCACAGGGTGCGCAGATCCCACGACGGGACGACGTGCTGCGGCTCGCGGCCGGTGCGATAGGTGCCGATCACCCGCAGCGTGGCCTGGTCGATCACCGTCACCGTGCCGTCCCCGAGGTTCGGCACGTACACCAGCGCCGGGTCGCCGCTCACCGCCGGACTAAGCATGCCGGCCCTGGTGTGGGCGTACACGTCCATACCGCTGGCCGCCGCGGTGACGGGGCTCGCCGGCGGGGGAGGCGCCTGGGCCGCCGCGTCGGGCTGGCTGGGATGAACGGTGGCCGGCGCGGCGTCGCCGGAGCCCCCGGGCAGGAGCCAGTACCCGAGCGCCAGGCTGAGGGCGACCAGCACGGCCGCCAGCCCGGCGAACCGGGCGAGCCCGCGCCGGCGCGCCCCGCTCATCGGCCTGTGATGCCTACGGCGTTCGGTCGCGACGTCAGACGGCATGCGCGCACGTTAGCGCTTTCCGTCACTGGTCCGTCCTCCTGGTGGCCGCTGAGCCTGAAACGTCCCGGCGGCGGTTCGTGCTCCCGGGGCCCGCGATCGCGGGCGTCGCACGCGGCTACCGGCGAGCGCGGGCGTGACTGCCGGTCCGCGCACGCCGTCACCGCACCGCTGGTGACGGTCGATCAGGACGCGGTGTTCTGGCGGCCTCCCGCGGCGGCGTAGCCGCTCGCCAGGGGATCAATCGGGCGGCCGCAACCGCCTGCCGTGATCGCCTGCCCTGCCGGACAGCGGGCGGCCTGGCCGGTGCCAGGCCGCCCGCCGGGTCACGGCCGCTCGGCCGGGGCCGGCCCGTCCATGGTCTTCGGCGCCATGGTTTGCGCCGGCGCGGTCACCGGGGGCGCGGTCACCGGGAGGTACAGGCGGGCGCCGTTGGCGGCGAACTCGGTCGACTTCGCGCGCAGGCCGGCCTCGAGCGCCTGATCCGGCGCGAGGCCGTTCTCGTCGGCGTAGCGACGGACGTCCTGGCTGATCCGCATCGAGCAGAAGTGCGGACCGCACATCGAACAGAAATGCGCCGACTTCGCCGGCGGCGCTGGCAGGGTCTCGTCGTGGTAGGCCTCTGCCGTCTCCGGGTCTATCGCCAGATGGAACTGGTCGGTCCACCGGAAGTCGAACCGCGCGTCCGACAGCGCGTCGTCCCAGGCCTGCGCGCCCGGGTGGCCCTTGGCGAGGTCGGCGGCATGGGCGGCGATCTTGTACGCGATGACGCCGGCCTTCACGTCGTCCCGGTCGGGCAGGCCGAGATGCTCCTTCGGTGTGACGTAGCAGAGCATCGCCGTGCCGTGCCAGCCGATCATCGCAGCGCCGATCGCGGAGGTGAGATGGTCGTAGCCCGGCGCGATGTCAGTGGTCAGCGGCCCGAGTGTGTAGAACGGGGCGTCGTGGCACAGCTCGCGCTGTAGATCCACGTTTTCCTTGATCTTGTTGAGCGGCACGTGTCCCGGGCCCTCGATCATCACCTGCGTGTCGTGCTCCCAGGCGATCGTGGTCAGCTCGCCGAGGGTCGCGAGCTCCGCGAGCTGGGCGTCGTCGTTCGCGTCGGCGATGGAGCCGGGCCGCAGCCCGTCGCCGAGGGAGAACGTCACGTCGTAGGCGCGCAGGATCTCGCACAGCTCGGCGAAGTGGGTGTAAAGGAAGTTCTCGTCGTGGTGCGCCAGGCACCAGGCCGCTAGGATCGCGCCGCCGCGCGAGACGATCCCGGTGCGCCGCCGCGCCGTGAGCGGGACGTACCGCAGCAGCACGCCGGCGTGCACCGTCATGTAGTCGACGCCCTGCTCGCACTGCTCGATGACCGTGTCGCGGTACAGCTCCCAGGTCAGGTCCTCGGCGCGGCCGCCGGCCTTCTCCAGCGCCTGGTAGATCGGGACCGTGCCGACGGGGACGGGGGAGTTGCGCAGGATCCACTCCCGGGTCATGTGGATGTCGCGGCCGGTCGACAGGTCCATCACGGTATCCGCGCCCCAGCGGGTCGCCCAGACCATCTTGTCGACCTCCTGCTCGATCGACGAGGTCACCGCGGAGTTGCCGATGTTCGCGTTGATCTTCACCAGCAGGTTGCGGCCGATCGCCATCGGCTCCGACTCCGGGTGGTTCACGTTCGCCGGCAGCACCGCGCGGCCGGCGGCGATCTCGGTCCGGACGAACTCGGCGTCGAGCCCCTCGCGGACCGCGACGAACTCCATCTCCCGGGTGATCTCGCCGCGGCGGGCATAGCCGAGCTGGGTGACCGCCCGCCCAGGCCGTGCCCGGCGAGGGCGCCGCCCGCCGGCGAACGGCTCCCCGGCCGGCGGAGGTGCCTGACCGGTGACCGCCGGGTCGCCACCGGTCTCGACGGTGTCCGCGCGCGCCTCGATCCACGGCGCGCGCAGGGCCGAGAGGCCGCGGCGGACGTCGACGGTGACGTCCGGGTCGGTGTACGGGCCGGAGGTGTCGTAGAGGACCACCGACTCGCCGGTGGTCAACACCACCTCGCGCATCGGGACGCGCAACGGGCCGCCCGGGCCGGCCGGCCCGGTGAGGTAGGCCCGCCGGCTGCCGGGCAGCGGCACCGCCGTGGCCGGCGGTGCGGAGGCGGGCTGTGCGGGGGTGGGCATGGTGGTGCTGGAGACAGGACGCGCCATGAGAAAAGCTCCCTACGCCGGCATTACCCGGACAGGTTCAGCGGTCGGCGGCCCCGGGCCCAAGGCCCCGCCGCCCTCTCAGCCTCCTGGGGGGAAGCTCCCGCGTGATGCCCCGGGCGGACCCCGGGGCAGTGCCCGCGGCACGGTGGCCGCGGAGCACCAGGGACGCTACGCCAGCCCGGCCCAACGGGGCCAGGGTTCGGTGCGGGTCAGGCCGTCTTCGACGCCGTCTGCTGGGATTTGGTCTGTTGGGCGAGCAGCGTCCGCTCGGCGTGGCGCAGCTCGACGGCCTGGCCGAAGTCCCGGCGGTCGAGCGCGTCGTCCTTGGCCGCGCGCAGCGCCTCGACGCGGGCGTCGAGGTCACCGGCCAGCGAGTCCAGCAGGGTGGGGCCCGGATAGGGCAGCACGTCGAGTGCCACCAGGACCCGGCGGTGCGCCTCGTCGCGGTTCACCCGCAGCCGGTCGAGCACCCGGGAGGCATGCCCGCCGTCCTCGCGCAGCAGGGCGAGCAGGATGTGCTCCGAGCCGACGCGGGTGTGGTCGACCGTCGCGGCCTCGCGCCGGGCACGTTCCAGAATCCACCGCGCCCGCAGGCTCATGGGCAGCGGTCTGGCCCGGCCCGCCCGGGCGCGCACCTTCGCCGTGATCGACGGCGCCGCCGCCCCGCGGCCGACGACGCGGGTGACCTCGGCACGCGCGCGCTCCGGCGTCACGCTTAGCGAGGCCAGCACGGCCGCCCCCGAGCCGATCCGCCTGCTCAGCGCCCCGAGCAGCAGATGCTCGGTGCCTATTTCGTCGTGGCCGAGGTTCAGCGCCTCCTCCTGCGCGAGCACGAGGAGACGGCGGGCCTGGTCATTGAACTGGTCGTGCATCGAGGTGAGCTCCCGGTGCGATGTCCCGCCGCACGACGGCGGCCGGCGTTTAGTTGTCCCTCCATTGTCCCGAACGGTGGGCGTCTATGGGGCAATCTTTTGGAAACGTGGGCCGATCGACGCCCCGGACGTCTGCCGGGCGTCATCCGACCGCCGGGCAGCGGCAGCCCGGGTGTGGCCGCTTTCGGCTGCTCGTCGGCCCGGCCTTCTGGTAGGCAGGATCTCGCGGGCGAGCGGCCCGTGGCGCGCCGCGGCGGCGCCGGACGCGGTGGGGTGCGCCCGCGGCTCGCCTGGGGGTCGGAGCTTGCGCCGGCACCGAGGCGGAAGGAACACCTTGAGCGGCACCTCGCAGTCGAGCGGCACCTCGAACGGAGGCGGTCCGTCGAAGTCGGGCGGCGCCTGGAACGCTCATGAAGCAGAGCCTGCTCGACGGCGAACGCCTCGGCTTCGGCGACTACCTGACGGCCGAGACCGCCCGCTACCTGGCGCTGCTCACCGGTGCCGGCGCGTCCGAGATCGCGGCCGGCCTCGCCGGCGGCCGGGCGCACCCGGTGGGTGGGCACGTTCATGACCGCTGACGGCGCTGGCCGGTGGCCGGGTGGCGTTGCGGGGCCGCCCGGGGACGGCGGTCCGCCGCTGGTCGGGTACACACTGCGGTATCTGCGGGACCCCGCCCCGCACTGGCGGGCGCGTTACGACAGGTACGGGCCGGTGTCGTGGGAGCGGACCTTCGGGCTGCGGGTGGTGACCCTGCTCGGCCCGGACGCCGCTGGCCTGGCCCTGCGCAACCAGGAGCGGGCCTTCGCCAACGGCCCCGGCCAGGAGCTGCTTGCCGGGCCGTTCTTCCGTCGTGGGCTGACGATGCTTGACTTCGACGAGCACCGTCGCCATCGCCGGATCATCGCCGCCGCCTTCGCTCCCGACCGGCTGCGCGACTACCTGGTGGGCATGAACCCGTCCATCGCGCGAGGCCTGGCCGGTTGGCGGCCGGATGAGAAGTTCCGGGTCTATCCCGCGATGAAGCAGCTGACCCTTGAACTCGCGACCGAGATCTTCATGGGGGAGCGGCTCGGCCCGGAGGCCGACCGGTTCAACGCGGACCTGTTCGACTGTCTCCGCGCGGCGGCCTCGGTGGTGCGGGTACCGGTGCCGGGGCTGCGCTGGTCCCGTGGCCTGGCCGCGCGTGGGCGGCTGGAGGAGTTCCTCGGGTCACGGGTGCCGGCGAGGCGGGCCGCCGAAGGCACCGACATGTTCAGCCGGCTGTGCCGGGCTCGGGACGAGGACGGCAACACGCTGACCGACGACGACGTCGTCAGCCACATGATCCTGATGATGGCCGCGGCGCATGACACGTCGACGGGCACGATGACCAGCATGATCTACTTCCTGGCCCGGCATCCGGAGTGGCAGGAGCGCTGCCGCGACGAGTCACGCGCCCTTGGCGCGGGCGCGGTGGACCACGCCGACCTGGCCCGGCTGCCGGCGCTGGACCTGGTGATGAGGGAGTCGCTGCGCCTGATCACTCCGGTGCCGCTTCTCGTGCGCCGGACGCTCCGCGACGTCGACGTGCTGGGAGTGCCGGTACCGGCTGGCACCCTCGTCGCTGTCGTTCTGGGCTTCACTCACCAGATGCGCGAGTACTGGCCGGATCCCGAGCGCTTCGACCCGGAGCG
>Ga0068859_100001675_pt1 | contig 22555 bp, 19 predicted proteins | sample KBSSwiS22_FD_66585 | JGI IMG/M metagenome (GOLD analysis project Ga0068859, IMG submission 66585) | Switchgrass rhizosphere microbial communities from Kellogg Biological Station, Michigan, USA - KBS Switchgrass S2-2 | ecosystem: Host-associated > Plants > Roots > Rhizosphere > Soil ...
GGCCCCGGAACAGCGCCACTGCTTTTTTGTATGAAATACAATTCATCCCGCAAGGCTTTGTCATTCATTACCAGGCAGCCTTGTATAACATCACTATGACCACCTAAGTATTTTGTAGAAGAATGCATGACAATGTCTGCACCCAGTTCCAAAGGATTTTGTAAATACGGCGAAGCAAAAGTGTTGTCCACACAAAGCCATGCGCCCGCTTGTTTTGCAATAGCTGCTATCGCTTCAATATCGGTGATATTCATCAGCGGGTTAGTAGGTGTTTCTACCCAAATTAATTTAGTGTTGGCGGTTACAGCGGCTTTTACATTTGCCGGGTTGCTGGTATCAACATAAATGAATTTTATATTGTAGCGTTCCCAAACTTTGGTGAAAAGCCTGTAACTGCCGCCATACATATCATTGGCTGCAATTACTTCATCACCGGGATTTAATAATTTAATTACACTATCGGTAGCTGCAACACCACTGCTGAAAGCCAGTGCGTATTTTCCATTTTCTATAATGGCATACGCATCTTCTAAAGCCTTACGGGTAGGGTTTTGGCTGCGGGCATATTCATAACCTTTATTTACACCGGGCGCTTCCTGCACATAAGTTGAGGTTTGATAAATGGGTGTCATGATGGCTCCTGTACTCGGGTCGGGTGTTGCGCCGGCATGAATTAATTTTGTGGCAAGTTTCATGTGTTTATTTTTTCACTATTGTATTGTATAAAAATCAGGCTGCAAAGATGACTAAATTATCTGAGCAGCACACAAATATCTCCAGTCGAAATTATTATCAGCATGAGCTGTTTTAGGTTCTATTTTTTTGGCTAATACACTTTGCCGCAAAATTTTTGACACTACCAGTTTCTTTTTTGCTTCATAGATATATTCCTGCAGGGTTTTGTTTTCCATCCATTGGTGTTGTGGTGGTTCATAACCCACTTTATCTTTTCTCCATACAATTTCAGCAGGTAATTTTTTTTCCATGGCATTTCGCAGCAACCACTTTGTCCAGCCATCATGAATTTTAAAATTAGAAGGCAAAGAAAAAATAAATTCCACCAGCTTATGATCTAAAAAAGGCAAACGCACTTCCCTGCCATGTGCCATACTATTCCTGTCGGCATAACGAAGTAATTCTTCCAGGCCCAGTTCAAAACAATTGTAATGCAAAATATCATTGAGTTTGGTTACAACCGGTTTGTGGATACCTTCCCATTCTTTACCCCTTTGTTGTTTTAAAAAATCGGGGTTAATATCAGGCTGGTGCATTGTTTTAAGGTATTCGTTCTTTTCTAGTTGCATGGCCGCATGCATGGGAAGAAATGCAGCAAAATAATTTTTTAAATTCCAGCTAAACGGAATATGATTTTTGTGCAAGGCTTGTATTTCCTTTTGTGCAGCACCCAGTTTGTGCCTGCTTAAAACTTCCTGTAAAAACCATTGGATGTAGCGGGGATAACCGGCCAGCGTTTCATCAGCGCCCTGCCCGTCCAGCAATACTTTTACCTGTTGTTGTTTAGCCAGCTCAAATACTTTAAACTGGGCATAGATACTGGTGGATTGAAAAGGTTCTTCCTGGTGATAGCAGAGTGTTTCAAAGTCCCTGATCAAACCATCAGCAGCAGGCTGCGTTTTAAAATTAGGTACACCAAATCTGTCGCTCAGCAGGTTGATGTAAACAGATTCATCTTTTTCAAAACCGGGGAAAACAGCTGAAAAGGTTTTTATTTCATTGGATTTAGATTTTAATTCCTGCATTGTTGCCAGGATAGCGGAACTATCTAACCCGCCACTTAAACTGGTACCAACAGGTACATCGCTGCGCAGCCGTTTGTTTACCGAACCAATGAACAGCTGGCTGAATTTTTCAATGGCATCCGTGGCAGCAATCTCAATTTTTATTTCCTTATCCACCCGCCAGTATTTTTTAACAACGAGTTTTCGTGTATGCGGCTGGTATTGAAAAAAATGAGCCGGTGGCAGCGAAAACACATCCTTAAAAAAAGTTTGTTCTTTATCAGCTGAATTTTGAACATGACCAAGTGCTATGTAATTCAGCAGCATTTTTTCTTCTATAATTTTTTCTACTCCTATAGCCCATAACGCTTTCATTTCGCTGGCAAAAAAAAGATAGCGTTCGTTCTCATAATAGTAAAAAGGTTTTTCACCAAAGCGGTCTCTGGCTGCAAAAAACTGTTGTTCTTTTTCATCCCAGATGGCAAAGGCAAACATGCCATCAAAATACTTCAGGCAATCTTCTTTCCACAGGTCATAAGCCGCCAGTATAACTTCGGTGTCCGACCTTGAAGTAAACAGGTAACCCTTCTCCTCTAATAATTCTCTTACTTCAATGTAGTTATAAATTTCGCCATTATGTACAATGGTGTAGCGGCTTAAATAATGCATGGGTTGTGCTGCTGCATTACTCAGGTCAATTATAGCAAGCCGGCGGTGGCCAAACAATACGGTACCTTTTTCATTACCCCATAATCCTTCACCATCTGGCCCCCGGTGTGCTATAGAGCGGGTCATTTTCTGTAAATGAACTTCAGGTATTATTTCAGATGAAGTAGATAGTATTCCTGCAATGCCGCACATATTGTAAATATCAATAAAAATATTGAGGGCGGGAGCGGAGTAAAAAGAAATATTGGGGTTACAATTAAAAAGAGATGGGTAACTCAGCTTTTACATTATCCCATACCATTATTAAATTAGCGCCGGTGGGGGATTGCTGAAACACCATGGTAAAGTACTCTGTCACCCTGTCTGTTTTTACAGCAGGTATAGAAATACTGGCAATATCTTTAGTGGTGTCAGGATGAAGGCCCCATGAAAAGAGGTTGGTATTAAAAACGATGGTCCATTTATCTTCATAAGGAATGCAGTAGATCACATACCTGCCTTTTGCAATTTTTTTGCCACTAATAGTAACGGGTTTAAAAAATTCAATTTCACTGGCTTCGTTAGCTCCCAGGCGCCAGTAAGCGCCGTATTGCTGCACACATTTAGGCGGCGCTTCATTACCAAAAATAACCCTGCCGCTTTTTTGTGGTCTGCTGTAAATTACTCTTGCTATTAAACCGGCTGAATCGTTGCCACTCATTAATTGCATGGGATAATTTACCGGGTAATAACTCATGTCCATTGGTGATTTATCTACTGCGGCATAAGGGTTAACTGGTTCTATTACCTGCTTTGGCAATTCGGGCGGCGTATTGTTATTATTATCCACCGCAGTACATGAAGTAAATGCACATGCAATTACAAAAATAATAAACCCATATACCCGCCTAGCCTTTATCATATGAACGGTGCATTAAAAAACGATAGGTAAACTTACTCTTATGTTATCCCAGGCAATAATTAAATTAGAACCTGTAGCTGTTTTATCAAATACCATGGCAAACTCTTCAACAATATCACTTTGTTTTTGTACCGGAACGTCCATCCTTACTACATCTTTTTTCATATCATATTTAAAAGAACCCCAGGTATCTGTTTCCTTATTAATGATGAGGGTCCATTTATCTGCATAAGGTATGCAATACATGGTGTAGCGCCCCTTTTTAATTTTAGTGTTGTTGATCTTTATGTTCTGATAAAATTCTATTTCTGTTGCTTCGTTAGCACCCAGGCGCCATACTTTACCATATTCCAGCAAGTCACCAAAAATGGTTCTGCCATTCTTTTGCGGCCTGCTGTAAATTACCCTGGCGACAAGCGGATCAGTTGCTTTGTCCTGTATTTTTGAAACCGGGTAGCCATTTGGACAATAGCTCATGTCCATAGGTGATTTATCTATCGGGGGTAATTTTGCCTGGGCAGCTGCAATACCAACTGATACACATATCATACCCAGCACTAAAAGAAATCGCTTCATAAAAAAATTTTTTCAAAGATAATGGAATCAGCTATTTAACAACTGCTGCAAATGATGTGCGGCAAATTTTTTGATGTCCGGATAAAATTCATGATAAAGAGCATCCAGGGTTTCATAATGCGTATTAAAAATTTCAAAAGCAATATCGCTTTCAGCCAGGTACCGGGATCGCCTTACAAGCCCGTTGAAACTTTTTTGGATACCCCATTTGTTTTTGTAATTGTACAGCCAGTCATACTCTTTCATGTAGGGCAAAATGGCTTGAAAATTTTGGGGCAGCACTTCAAAATTATTGTCAAGTATATTGTAAGTGGACAGGGCAAACTGCTTTAGCGCCTCATCAGTTGAAAAAATAGTACTGTCATTGGCCAGGAAATGGTCGTACACCACATCGGCAAAGGCACCTGAATATAAGCGGTACTGCGGCCTGAAGAATAATTTTACCTGCTGGGTTACTGCATGTGTATCTGTAAAATTATCAATAGCCCGGTGCAGTTGTATTCCTTTTTGGATTAAAGCGGGATACTCAAATTGTTTTTTGCCTTTTATAAAATCACTGATCATATTGCCCACTAAAATACCGGGTTCGTTAAAAGAAAGATGAGCGTGGGCAAGATAATTCATGTTGGTGCGCTTAAGTAATAAAGGTACTTTTTATACCGGTGATACCCGGTTTAAAAACCACATTTACTTTTTAACAATACCAATACAAGTTTTAAGTTTTTATTAAGAAAAAACTGCAATGCCTTTACCACAAAGGGTTTTATGTAATTGCTGCGAATGGAGAGAACGTAACCTGTTACCGCCTGTAACAGGGTTAACATAGTTTAACGTTACTGGTAAATAAGCATTTTAATAATGCGGCCACCGCAAGTAGATTTGTTTTGTAATTAACACTGCCAGCCATGAAGGCAGTTATTTTAAACCAAAAAAAGTATAGTTATGAAAAAGTTACGAACAGTTTTTGCGGCAGCGGCATTGCTGCTTGCCAGCAGTGCTTTTGCCACTACAGGGCCAGAAAAAGTATCCCCCAAAGTAAAAGCAATGTTTGAAAAGAATTTTACCCAGGCGTCTGATGTTAACTGGGAAAAAAAGGATGATTTTTATTTTGCTTCCTTTAAACTGAATGCCACCGAAATTTCTGCCGCTTACAATGAGAACGGTGATTTAGTAGGTATTTCCAGGATTATTGAAACTGCACAATTGCCACTTAACATCACTATGGCAATCAGCAGTAAATATGAAGGGTATACTGTTGATAAAACCGCAACAGAAGTAACCTATGACGGACAAACAAGTTATTATATAAACGTTCAAAACGATAAGCAGATATTAAGGCTTAAATGTAACAGTAACGGTGACACGGTGATCAATAACAAAACAAAAAAATAGTTTGTTAGGGTTTTGGGCTGATTAAGACCTCCGCTTTGGAGGTCTTATTTTTTTTAACAAGTTAAGGTATTGCTTCTTTTAGTTGATCAGCTTTTACCGACTGGAAACGCCAGGCACAACAGGTAAGCTTTCATTACCGGTTTCGTTAACGCATTGTACTGCAAAAAAATAGTTGTCTTTACTGTAAGGTAATTTTATGGAGGTATCGGGTGTAAATATTTTCTTTTGCCAGAAAGCACTGGTGGTTTCTCTTACTAAAACATAATAGCCCTTTACAGAACCCACTTGCGGTTTGTTCCAAAAAAGATACGTGGAGTTGCCCAGTTTTTTCACATCCATCTTTACAGAATCGGGCATTGGCGGTGCTTTGGCAAGGCTGGCCAGGTTAGCCAGGTTCATGGCTGTATTTTTTCTCAGGTATTCGTAGTCGATATGTGCCTCCAGGTCTCCGTAGTCAATATTATTTTCTGTTCTTACATTTTGATGTTGCCTGGTATAATTTTCATTCATTTCTGTAAATCTTACCGCAGCAAAGCCACGTTGTACATAGGGTGTATGATCTCCGCCCCGCAAAAAACGGTCGTTACGGTAGATCATTACCACCTGCAGGTTATCTACATACCGCTCACCAATTTCTTTAACATAACGGGCAAGCTGCCGCGATTTACCATCATTTTCCAGGCCCAGGCTCCTGATGTTGACTGCGGTTTTTTCAGTTTCAAATGCCGGGAGCCCTTCGCTAAATACCCTGATCTTTGTATTATCGATAATACCTGTTTCGCTGCTGTTGTTGCTGCCCATAATATCATTATTTAAAACTGCTTCAATATTCCACCCTTCTTTTTTTGCTTTTTCTGCCATAAAGTTGGCGCCAAGCAAGCCCTGCTCTTCTCCGCTTACTGCAACAAAAATTATGGTGGCGGGAAAAGAATGTTTACTCATCACCCTTGCACATTCAACAACAGCTGCAGTACCACTGCCATCATCATTAGCACCGGGGGCATCTCCAATACTATCGGTGGGGCTGCTACGCATATTATCAAGATGGCCGCTTATTAAAAAAATTCTTTTATCTGCCGCATCGGTACCTTTTAAAATAGCCACTACATTACCCAGCAGTATCTTCCTGTCCACCCTTCTGCCATCCGGAAGCAGGGTAGTGGTATCTATAAAGCAGGTCAGGCGTCCACCAGCTTGCGCAGCATCTTCCTGGAATTTATGCAATACCCAATTCCTGGCTGCACCTATTCCACGGCTGGTACTGGCCTGGTTGCTTAATGTATTTCTTGTACCAAATGATACCAGCTTTTTTATGCAGGATTGTAAAGAATCAGGAGAAACTTCTTTTATCATGTTTTCAATTTCCGGATCTCTTTGAACGATAGTTTGTGCAAATAGCGAACTGCAGCAAAAGAAAAGGATGGCAAAAGGAAATAGCTTCATAAAATAAAATTGTGGTACTAAAAATACAACTAAACCCAAAAGAACCGTTGGTGATTTTGTATTTCTATAACTGTACTGGCAGCAATACGCAGGAATGATGGTTTTTATGTGGGATAATAGCAGCTACTATGCAGTGCAGGTAATAACTAAAGCGTCTATGCACCATAGTATACTATTAGGATAACAAACCCTGACAGGCGATGCATTATAATACAACAGTGGCAAAGCCCATATATTTTATGCAGCAATTAAAAATATAAAATTTATTTAATACGAAAATAAAAAAATATTCAGATAACAATAAATTTATTTTGATATTTCCATTTTTGTAGTACATTTACAACCTGAAGCAGACCAATCAGTAGTCCTTCAGCTTACCTTAATTGAGATTCGCCATCCGTGCCAAAACCACTACCGTTCAATATTTCGTGCTAAAGCCACGGTCCCCCCCAAGTCGATATTCGTTTGTAATAACTCTAAAATCACGCAATATGGGAACTAGATTTCTTTTGTTGGCTTCATTGGTTTGTTTGTTGTTTTGTGCATCTTGTAGTACCACTAATAAAATAGCATATTTTCAAAATGCCCAGGACACCAGCTATAAGAAAACACTAACTGTAGTTGATGCTCCCTTTCAAAAAAACGATATTCTAACGATTACTATAAGTAGTGCCAATGCACAGGCGTCGGCAGACTTTAATAAGGGTGATATTGCTGCCAATAAGGGGTACCTGATAAATAATGATGGAAATGTGGAGTTGCCCATGCTTGGTGATGTAAAGGCAGAAGGCCTTACAAAAAAACAACTAAAAGATAATATCACTAAGCTTATACTGCAAAAGAAGTTGTTGGTAGACCCTTTGGTAGAGATCCGGTACCTGAATTTTGAAATTACTGTATTAGGAGAGGTTGGTCGTCCCGGGGTTATAAATGTACCGAGTGAGCAAATTACCCTGGTAAAAGCATTAAGTATTGCAGGAGATCTTACCATTTATGGCAAAAGGGACAATGTATTACTGATAAGGGAAGAAGGCGGAGTAAGAAAAACGAGGCATATTGATCTTACATCAAGTGATTTTTTAAACTCTGACTTTTATTATTTAAAACCCAATGACCTGGTATATGTTGAACCCAATAAAACCAAGATCGCAGTTTCAGGAAGATCGCAAACAACGATACCTCTGATATTCAGCAGTCTTACCATGTTATTCTTTGTTTTTGATAAAGTAATTAAATAAACAATGCGCACCATCAATATGAGACAGCCAGACGATAAATACGGTGAGGTAGAAGAGAAAGAGTCTACTGGTATGGTACAGCAAATAGTTTCAAAATATTTGCCTTACTGGCCACTACTGATCGTATTTTCCTTCTTATCATTAGCAGGAGCATATGCCTATTTGCACTATGCCACCCCGTTATACGAGGCTACCGCTACATTGATCATTAAAGATGAGAAAAAAGGCGGCGAAGATTCCAAGATATTGCAGGAGATGAGTGCCATTGCTGCACAAAAAGATATTGATAACGAAATTGAAGTGCTTAAGTCAAGGGCATTGATGGAAGGAGTGGTTAAAAAACTTTGTTTATATGCTAGCTTATCCCGTAAAGGAAATATCAAAGCTAATGATGCCTACCTGTTATCGCCAATAACTGTAGAAGCACAAAATGCGGATTCTATTGTGGAAGTGGAAGAAGTGGATTTTAATTACGATAAGAATACACAAACTGTTTTACTGAATGGAAAAGACAGGTATCCCATTAACCAGTTTGTAGCTACGCCGTATGGTATGCTCAGGTTTGCACCTAATGTATACTACAAACCATTTTTAGAATCGGGCAGGCAGTTGTCTTTTTCTTTGGATGATCCGAAAAATGTTGCCCTGGGTATTTCTAAAGGACTTACTATAACAGCTACTAAATCGGCACTTTTAGATTTAAGCTATAAAGATCCCATACCACAGCGTGCAGTAAATATTTTGAACAGCCTGATTACAATTTATGAAGAAAGGTCAATTGAAGATAAAAATACAGAAGCCATTAAAACGCTTGCTTTTATAAATGATCAGCTGGGCCTCTTAAAAAAAGACATTGACTCAACACAAAAGAAAGTAGAACAATACAGATCCAGCAGTAATGCGGTAGATCCGGCCCAGCAGGGTGGTATTGCGATGACCGGCCAGGCTGCTACCAGCCAGGAACTGGACAAAGTAAATACCCAAATGAAAGTGCTGGATGAAGTGGAAAAATATGTAACCAGTAAAGCAGGACAAACGGGCCTTGTGCCATCCACATTGGGTATTGGCGATGCTACACTGGCTACGTTAGCTACCAAACTGTATACATCTGAACTGGAATACGACAAACTTAAGAAAACAGTAGGAGAAAATAACCCGAGAGTGGTTACCCTTGCTGATGAAATCAACAGGCTGAGGCCAAGCCTGATGGACAATATTCAGAACCAGAGAGCAAGCCTTAATGCAACCAGGCAAAGTTTATACAGCAGCAGCGGAAGCTACAATGCACAACTGCGTGCAGTACCAGGTAAGGAAACAAAATTGCTGGAGATAAGCAGGGAGCTGCAAACAAAAAATGAGAATTATAACTATTTACTGCAAAATAAGCAGAAGGCAGAATTATCACTGGCATCAGTATTATCTGGCTATAAATTGGTAGATCCGGCACTGGCAGGTAAATTCCCGGTAAGCCCTAAGCGCATGATGATCTATATGCTGGCAATTATGGCTGCAGCGGGTTTATTTGTAGCCACCGTTATTGTAAAAGATTCATTCACCGGTAAAATTAAATACCGCAATGAAATTGAAAAGATGACTTCTGTTCCGATAATAGGGGAAATTGCATTCGAAAAAACAAGTTCGCCTTTAGTTATAGAAAAGGGTACCAGGAGCTTTGTGGCAGAGGAGTTCAGAAAACTGAGGATATCATTATCGTTTTTAGGTATTGATGCTGCACATAAAAAATTATTGCTTACATCAAGCATTTCCGGCGAGGGAAAAAGTTTTATTTCTGCAAATCTGGCTGTTAGTATTTCTCTTACCGGAAAAAAAGTGGTACTTGTAGACCTGGATCTGAATAATCCATCGCTATCGAAAATACTGAATGTAAATTATGAAGATGGGGTTACAGAATTTTTAAATGGCGAAAAAACGGAAGAAGAAATTATCAATAAGCTGGATGCGCACGAAAACCTGTATTTTATTTCAGCAGGCAGTTTGCCCGAAAATCCTACCGAGCTTTTGGCCAACGGCAAGGTGCAACCGCTGATTGATTATTTAGAAAGTCATTTTGATATGGTGATCATTGATACCTCACCGGCTGTTTTGGTTACAGATGCCTACATATTGTCTGGCATGTGCGATGCCACCTTATACGTGATCAGGCATAATTACACACCAAAAATGCTGATCAGGCGTATTGATGAAAATAACCAGATCAACCCAATACATAACCCGGCCATTATTTTTAACGGCGTAAAGACAAGAGGAGTGTTTAAAAACAATTATGGCTATGGTTACGACTACGTTTACGGTAATAAAGAAAGAGGCCGCAAAACAAAAAAAGCTTCTTAATTAAAACAAAAAATAATTCCAATAGTATGAAAAAAAATATAACTCAATTCATTTTAAGTTGTGACTGAGATTGGCGAAGCCCTGCTTAATTGATATATTTGTTCTCCCATATCCATCTAACTACCAACCAGCTTCCAAATATCTGACTAACTATCCTCCTCCATTATCTGATTAACTGCACATTTCTAATTTTAAAAAGATGGTTATGCAGAAAAATTGGTATGTACTTTACACCAGGCCGCAATGCGAAAAAAAGGTTGCCGCCTTGCTTACGAGACGAAAAATAGAAAATTTTATTCCGCTGGTATGCGTTGAAACAGAAAGGCTTTGGAGGCAGAAGCTGGTTTATAAACCACTGTTCAAGGCTTATGTATTTGTGTGCGTTACTGAACAAGAGACAGCTTCTCTTGGGCAGGTAGACGGCGTAATTAGTTTATTGCACTGGCTGGGCAAACCGGCTGTGATCAATGAAACTGAGATACAGGCCATAAAAGGATTTACAGGCGATTACCAGAATATCGACCTGGAGAAACTTGCGGTAAACAGTAATGTGATAGAAAAAAACATCTATCGCTCTTCCTACGAGATTGAAGGCAACTTGCTGGCAGTTAAGAATAAAACAATAAAAATTAACCTACCTTCGTTAGGGTATGCGATGATCGCCAAACTTAAAGAAGACAGTGTTTTTGGAAGGGAGCGTTCATTGTTACAAAATTATACCTTTACACAATCATGATGAATCTGACCGACAAGATCTACATAGCTGGACACAGGGGATTGGTGGGTTCAGCACTGGTGCGGCTACTCGAAAAAAAAGGGTTTACCAACCTGGTGCTTAAAACATCGCAGGAACTTGATTTGCGTAACCAGGAAGCAGTAGCAGCTTTTTTTGAAAAGGAAAAACCAAAATTTGTTTTTCTTGCTGCTGCAAAAGTGGGTGGTATAGTGGCCAACAATACTTACCGTGCAGATTTTTTGTACGACAACCTTTTAATTGTAGCGAATGTTATTAAGTCGGCTTACGACAATAATGTGAGCAAACTGCTCTTTTTAGGCAGCTCATGCATTTATCCCAAAATGGCACCACAGCCTATTAAAGAAGAATACCTTTTAACCGGTCCGCTGGAACAGACTAACGAACCTTATGCCATTGCAAAGATCACCGGCATTAAACTGTGCGAAACTTTCAGAGATCAGTACGGAGCTAATTATATAAGTGTGATGCCAACCAACATGTATGGCATCAATGATAATTATCACCCGCAAAACTCTCATGTGCTTCCTGCATTGATACGCAGGTTTCATGAAGCTAAAGTTGCCGGCTTAAAAGAAGTGGCAATATGGGGTTCGGGTAGTCCTAAAAGAGAGTTCTTATTTTCCGATGACCTTGCGGACGCCTGCTTATTTTTAATGAACAACTACAACGAAAAAGAAATTATAAATATTGGTTGTGGCGAAGATATTACTATAGCACAATTAGCTGCAATGGTGAAAGAAGTTACAGGATACGAAGGCAACCTGGTTTTTGATACCTCAAAACCAGATGGCACACCACGTAAATTACTAGATGTATCTAAGATCCATTCATTGGGTTGGCATCATACAACTCCTTTGCAAAAAGGCTTACAAACAGCTTACCAGGATTTTTTAACCAAACAACAAATACCCTCATTAGCCTGATAAAGGAGAATCTTTAAATACCACAAATAAAAAATGAAGACAGCTTTAATTACCGGGGTAACCGGCCAAGATGGTGCTTACCTTGCAGAACTGCTTTTAGGAAAAGGATACAAAGTTCATGGCGTAAAAAGACGTTCATCTTTGATCAACACCGACCGTATCGATCACCTGTATCATGACCGGCATGAGAATAAATCCAATTTTTTCATGCATTATGGTGATATGACTGACAGCACCAACCTTATTCGTATTATCCAGGAAACACAGCCCGATGAAATATACAACCTTGCGGCAATGAGCCATGTTAAGGTAAGTTTTGACACACCTGAATACACTGCTAATGCAGATGGTATAGGCACTTTACGCCTTATGGAAGCGCTGCGTATTTTAGGGCTGGAGAAAAAAACACGTATTTACCAGGCTTCTACTTCGGAATTATATGGATTGGTGCAGGAAGTACCACAGAGAGAAAGCACACCTTTCTATCCAAGAAGCCCCTATGCCGTTGCTAAACTGTATGGTTACTGGATAGTAGTAAATTATCGTGAAGCTTATGGCATGTACGCCTGTAACGGAATATTGTTCAACCATGAAAGTCCGTTGCGTGGTGAAACTTTTGTAACAAGAAAAATCACCATGGCTGTAGCAGCTATTGCTTACGGCAAGCAAAATACTTTATACCTGGGTAACCTTAATGCACAAAGAGACTGGGGCCATGCAAAAGATTATGTAGAGGCTATGTGGATGATATTGCAACAAGATAAACCCGAAGACTTTGTTATTGCAACAGGCGTTACAACCAGTGTGAGGGATTTTATTAAACTGGCGTTTAATGAAGTAGGAATAGAGTTACAATTTACCGGGGAAGGAGTAAACGAAAAGGCCACAGTTGCAAAATGCAATAATCCTGAATTCCAACTGCCGATCGGTAAAGAAGTTGTTGCTATTGATCCCGAATATTTCCGCCCCACAGAAGTGGAATTACTTATCGGCGATCCAACTAAAGCAAAAGAAAAACTGGGCTGGAAACCAAAGTATGAACTTGCAGGACTTGTTAAAGAGATGGTAGCCAGCGACGTTCAAAAAGTTAAAAATTCTCTCCTGGTTAAACAGGGAGTTTAAAATATGTATATGAAAAATCATAGCTTTAGACAGGGGGTTAAACAATTTAATCCCCTGTTTTAATAGCGCAATCTAACCAGTAAAACCATTTACCTTTTCAAATGCCTGCATACAACAGGCTACCCTATAAACCCTGCTTGCCATACTTCCCGCTAAACCGGGAGGCATAAAACAAAGAAAATAATGTTTATAAAAAAACATATTGGAAGCTTATGGCAAAATGGAGTAAATTTTTTTACTAAGGGCCATCAACGCACCCTGGATGTAAAAAAAAACGTTTTGGGCTCTTTGGTTATTAAAGGCATCAGTATCGGTATCAGCCTGCTTTTAGTCCCGCTTTCAATAAACTATATAAACCCTTCGCAGTATGGTATCTGGCTTACACTAAGTTCAATCATTGCCTGGATATCTTTTTTTGATATTGGATTTACACATGGATTAAGAAATAAGTTTGCCGAAGCCAAAGCAAAAGGAAATACAGAAGTAGCTAAGATATATGTAAGCACAACTTACTTTTACATCAGCATTATTTTTTTTACGTTGTGGGTGGTGTTGTTGCTTATCAACCGGTATATAAACTGGCCGGTTCTTTTAAAATTACCAGCAGAAATGGAAACGGAAGTATCCAGGCTGGCAATGGTCATACTTACATACTTCTGCTCTCAATTTGTATTCAGGGTTATCAATACTGTTTTAGTAGCAGATCAGCAACCTGCAAAAGCTTCGTTACTGGATATGCTTGGCCAGCTGCTGGGGTTGTTACTGATACTGGTGCTGAAAAAATTTACAACCGGATCGTTGCTGTACCTGGGGCTTGCCATGAGTGCAGCACCGTTAGTAGTTTTGTTAACTGCAAATATTGTTCTTTTCAGGTCAAAATATAAAGTATACCAGCCATCATTACAATTTGTAAGAAAAGAATACGCAAAAAATATAATGAAGCTGGGCTTAAAATTTTTTGTGATACAGATAGTAGGAATTATTCAGTTTGAATCCAGTTTATTTCTTATATCACATTATTTTGGCCCTGCAGAAGTTACCTCTTTTAATATTGCTTACAGGTACTTCTTTGCTTTGCAGATGGTATTCATTATTTTAATAAGTCCATTATGGAGTGGCGTTACAGATGCCTATAATACAGGAGATATACAATGGATAAAAAATGCGATCAGGAAATATCTGTACCTGCTGGTACCTTTTCTTTTTGCAGGATTTTTAATGTTGCTTTTGGCAGCAAAAATTTACGAGCTGTGGGTAGGAGAAAATGTAGCACAGCATATAGAGTTTTCAATATCGCTTTTGTGTTTCATTTTTGTATGCACCAATATGTTCACCAATATTTTTGTTTTTGTAATTAACGGAATAGGTGCTTTAAGGATACAGTTTATAGCAGGCATCATAAGTGCAAGCCTGTTTTTTGTACTCACTTTGTTATTTATAAAACAATTTCAACTGGGAGTAAAATCTGTATTGCTTGCGTCAATAATCACAAACCTGTATGGTTATATAATTGCACCCATACAGGTATATAATATGTTGTACAAAAAATCGCAGGCAAAAATCTGGTACCGGTAAAAAACTGTAGCAGTATACAACTTAAAAACAAAGCAATAACGATTAACCAGCAGTTAATAAAAAATTATAGCTAAATGGCATTACTTTAATTGCGCTTTACAATATGAAAACGGGCAACACAATAAGTAAGCATTTTGTAATAAAATAATAATAATGAATAAAGTAGTTCAAGTACAATATTCTACTGAGTCTGGAGGAAGCTCGGCCTACAGGCTTCAACGGGCTTTTTTAGAAGCAGGTATCGATTCTTCTATTATATCATTACAACACGACAGTTTTTTTAAAGAAAGAATAAACTACCTTGGTATAAAGCCCAGCATCATTTCCAAAATTGATACCAGGCTGCAAATACGCCTCATCCATAGTAAACTGGAGGAGCCAGGTTTATTCTCTTATCCTATCCTGGGTACTGATATTTCGGGAATGGAAGAATTTAAAAATGCCGACTACATATATATACACTGGGCATTAAACGGTTTTTTAAACCTTAACAGTTTTGAGAAACTGGCAAAGCTCGGTAAACCGGTGATTATTGTGCTGCATGATATGTGGCCCATTACCGGCGGTTGCCATTATAGTTTTGATTGCGAAAAATACCTGGTGGGCTGCAGCGAATGCCCAATGTTTGTAAAAGCAAAAAAGAATGATTTTTCAAAAAAAGGTTTCAACAGCAAATTGAAATTTTATTCAAAATATGATAACCTGTTTTTTGTATCACCCAGCAGGTGGTTGTATGAATGTGCTAAAAAAGCCCTGTTAACTAAAGACAAGCAGGTTTTTTATATTCCTAACGTACTGGACAACACGATATTTAAACCCACCAATAAAAACCAGGCAAAGCAGATATTGAATATTGATGAAGGAGAAACTGTAATTGCGTTTGGTGCAGCATCTGTAAACAGTTCCAGGAAGGGATGGGTGTATTTGCAAAAAGCTTTGGAAATTTTATACAACGAAAATGTGTTGAAGAATATTTCTGTTTTAGTTTTTGGAAGCGGTAGTAATAAAAAAGTGGCAGAAAGCATTCCTTTTAAAACAAAGTTCATGGGCTATTTAATGGATGAATATTCTACTGCATTGGTGTATAATGCTGCAGATGTTTTTATTGTTCCTTCTGTAGCCGATAATCAACCCACCACAGTACAGGAGAGTTTAAGTTGCGGCACACCGGTTGTTGGTTTTGAAGTGGGTGGAATACCTGATATGATTAAACATAAAGAAAACGGGTACCTGGCAAAATATAAAAGTGCAGAAGACTTAGCCGAGGGGATAAAATTTTGTTTACAGGAAAAGATAGCAGGGTATACCTTGCCGGGCTTTAAACCTGCTGATGTGGTCAATAAGCATTTACAATTGTTCAACTGCATTACAGCATCAGGAAAGAAAACGAAATAAGGGTAGTTGTTGATAACAGCAAACAATAAAAAACAGAACCAGCGGTTCTGAATAAAGAATAGAAAAATCTTAAGATTGAACGAAAGGAAATAAAGATACAGGCTAATTAATTTTTTGAATTTATGAGGATACTTTACGATCACCAGATGTTTTCGCTGCAGAAATATGGAGGGATAACGAAATATTTTTCGGAACTGATCTGCAATATTCCGGCAGAGCATCAATATGAAATATCGCTCATCAATTCCGATAACCAATATTTAAGTGAAAAACACAACTTATTTAAAATACGAAACATCTTGCCTGCCAGGGAATTTAAAGGCAAGTACACACTGAAAAAAATTAATTACAGCATCAATAAATATTATTCAAAACGTTTTATAGAAAAAAATAATTTCGACCTTTTTCATCCAACTTTTTACGACACATATTTTTTGGATGTATTAAAGAAGCCTTATGTTATCACTGTTCATGATTTGATCGCTTTTAAATTTAAAGATCTCCTGAGTCATTTCAGTGCAATAAGGCCAAAAATGAAAGAAGCAATTGAAAATGCAAACCGCATCATTTCAGTTAGCGAAAACACAAAGAACGATGTGGTGGAGGTTTTTAATATAAACCCTGATAAGATCGATGTTATCTATCATGGTTATAACCTGCCAACCAACCTTAGTACCAGTAATGAGTTTGGTGAATATATCCTTTTTGTAGGCCGGAGGGAAAGCTATAAGAACTTCAGCACTTTTGTTTATGCCATAAGCAATATGCTGGCTAAGAATAAAACGCTAAAACTAATTTGTGTGGGCAAGCCTTTTAGTAAAGAAGAGATAGCAGAGTTTACCCGGTTGCACATTGCCGACCAGGTAAAGGCGGTAAATGTTGATGAAGCAGGGCTGAATAACCTGTACACTAATGCATTGGTTTTTGTATATCCATCGCTTTACGAAGGATTTGGAATGCCCATTTTAGAAGCTTTTGCCAATAACTGTCCTATTTGCCTCAGTAATACAGGTTGTTTTCCTGAAATTGCAGGTACCGGGGGCACTTATTTTGATCCGGCCAGCGAAGCCTCTATTGCAGCGGCGGTTGAAAAAGTGATTTATAATGATAGTTTAAAGGCGGACATGATAAGCGAAGGCAAAAAAAGACTGGTAAATTTCTCCTGGAAAAAAACAGCAGAACAAACCATCAGCACCTATCAAAAAGTGCTGTGACTGCTGGGGAAAAAGCAATATTGCATAGTATATTTACGTTATGCCAGTTCAACCTAAAAATTGGTAATAATTTAGAAATATAACACAAAAAATAAACGGCTATTTTGCTTTGGTTACAGGAAAAGGACACAAATAAAACATATTGTAATTTTTAATGTACACAAAAGCTTAGAGGTTTAAACATTTACACAAAAACATACATAAAATAAAATACATCAGGATGACAAATTTTTTAAAAAACATTTTTCCAAAATCGATTTCAAAAAAAGAGGCTACAGATACAGGCATGGCAATGGCCCTTATCTGTTTATTGCTGGGCCACTTTACCAAGCATGATTACTATTACATGATCTCCATCCCGGTTTTGGTAATCGACATGACATTCCCCATGTTTTATTATCCATTTGCCATGGTTTGGCTTGGGCTAACCAATTTACTTGGTGCTGTAATGTCGAGAGTGCTGATATCGATTGTATATGTGCTTATTCTTTTGCCGATAGGTTTAATAAGAAAGGCATCGGGCAAAGATTCTTTAAACCTCAAAGGGTTTAAAAAAGGCACCCAATCGGTAATGGTTATACGAGATTATGAATTTACAGCTAAAGACATCACTAATCCTTTTTAAGAAACTAAAATAAATCTACTATGGAGTTTTTACGTGAACTATGGGCTTTTTTAAAAGTTAGAAAAAAGTTCTGGCTATTGCCACTTATTATTGTATTACTGGTATTGGGAGTATTGATCGTACTTTCTGCAGGTTCTGCAATAGCACCATTTATTTATACACTTTTTTAAATTAAAAAAAATCAGCGTTGGCCACATTTATTTTAGGAATTTCTGCGTACTATCATGATAGTGCAGCAGCCATAATTTGCGATGGAGAAATAATAGCAGCAGCACACGAAGAACGCTTTACCCGTAAAAAGCATGATTCTTCTTTTCCTGCCGAAGCGGTGAAATATGTTTTAGAAGAAGCCGGTATAGCGTTTAATGACCTTGCTGCTGTTTCATTTTATGATAAACCCTTTATCAAATTTGAAAGGTTGCTGGAAACTTATCATGCCTTTACACCAAAAGGATTGGCAAGCTTTCTTACCTCCGTACCTGTTTGGATTAAGGAAAAGCTCTTTATGAAAAAGATGCTTAGAGATGAGCTTAAAAAATTTGGCGATAAAAAAGTGCCTATTTTATTTCCGGAGCATCACTTATCTCATGGCGCCAGTGCGTATTATCCTTCGCCTTTTGATGATGCAGCCATACTAACGGTTGATGGTGTGGGCGAGTGGGCCACCACTACAATCGGGCATGGCAAAGGCAACAGCATCACCATGCTGCGGGAATTACATTTTCCACACTCATTAGGCTTATTGTATTCTGCCTTTACTTACTACACCGGCTTTACTGTAAACAGTGGCGAATATAAACTGATGGGCCTTGCACCTTACGGTAACCCGGACTCGCCGCAGACAAAAGAATTTAAAGAGAAGACGCTGAAAGAATTGGTGGATGTAAGGGAAGATGGTTCCATACTGCTGAACATGAAATACTTTGATTATGCAACAGGATTAAAAATGACCAACAATGCCAAATGGACTGAATTGTTTGGTATCCCGCCAAGAAATCCTGAATCTGAAATAAGCCAGGACTATATGAACATGGCGCTTGCCATTCAGCAGATAACAGAAGAGATCGTTATAAAATTAGCAGCTACTGCAAAAAAATTAACGGGGAGCGATAACCTGGTAATGGCAGGTGGTGTTGCATTAAACTGTGTGGCCAATGGAAAATTGATAGAGACCGGGATGTTTAAAGACATTTGGATACAGCCAGCATCAGGTGATGCCGGTGGCGCATTGGGCGCTGCATACTTAGGATGGTATTTGTGGAAAGGAGAAAAGAGAACAGTGGATACCAATGTTGCCGATGCCATGAAAGGCGCTTACCTGGGCCCTGAATATGATGATAACCAGGTAATGGGCATGATAAGAAAGTATGGCGGAAAATATACTTACTATAAAGATTTTAATGAACTTACAAAAGTAGTAGCAGCAAAATTAAAAGAAGGCAATGTGGTGGGCTGGTTCCAGGGAAGAATGGAATACGGACCAAGAGCATTAGGTGGCCGCAGTATTTTAGGTGATGCAAGAAATCCTGAAATGCAGAAGAAGATGAACCTTAAGATAAAATATCGTGAAGGGTTCAGGCCATTTGCCCCATCTGTTTTAGAAGAAGACGTAAATGAATATTTTGTACTGGACAAACCTTCTCCGTACATGCTGGTAGTAATGCCGGTACAGCCCAAACATTTGAAACCTTTACCTGCCAACTACGACTCTATGGCAATGTACGACCGCCTGTATCATCTTCGTTCAGATATTCCTTCTGTAACACACGTTGATTATTCAGCAAGGATACAAAGCGTAAGTAAAAAAACCAATCCGCGTTACTGGAATTTAATTAATGAATTTAAAAATCAAACCGGTTACGGCTTATTGGTGAACTCCAGTTTTAATGTACGTGGCGAACCTATTGTTTGCACACCCGATGATGCGTTCAGGTGTTTTATGCGTACCGAAATGGATTTTTTGGTAGTAGGTAATTTTGTTTTTGATAAAAAAGACCAGGAAAAATTAGTTAACGATACCAACTGGAAGGAAGAATTTAAACTGGATTAAATTAGTTTTCTATGGAAGAAAAAGATACCAAACCTAAAATTTCAAAAGGGAAAAGAATAAAGTTTGTTTTTTTTACATTGATATTTTTATCAGTGATAATAATCATTATCTCGGAGATACTCATGAGCATTTTTCATTACCAGTCCACTTACGACAGGCTGAAAGATTTTTCTATTAACCAGGCTAAGTGGTGGACCTGCGACTCAGTATCCGGGCCAAGGTATGTTGCCAACCAGATGAATGATCTTGATTCCAACAGCTACAAAGATGAAATGTGGTATTACAACCGGTTAAAAATGGTGAATAATGCAGGCTATCACGATAAGGATGATTTTACAGCAATACCCGCAAGCAGTGATTCATTAAAAATATTGATTGATGGTGATAGTTTTACATGGGGCGCTTCTGCAGATATTGGCAGTTCTTATGTTGATGTTTTTGAAAGCGATATTAAAAAAGTTTACCCCAGCGTGGTTTGGAATACGGGCATTCCTGCCACCGGTACTAATCATGCAATTTTTACCACCAAAAAATTTCTGCCACTGCAAAAATCTAATTATGTAGTATTAGGTTTTTTTACAGGGAATGATTTTGAAGACAACTTACTTCCATTTGACAGGCTGGTTTTTAATGGCGGCAATGGTTGTTATAATTTGTATGATTACGATAAAGATTTTAAACCGTTTAAGATTTCACAAAGGGAAATGTGTAAAAAAGTAACTGGCTCTTATCCTATCAACGAACTTAATTTCTTTCAAAAAATATTTTACAGAAGCAGGGTATTTACTTTTTTGGGCGATAAGATGGATAAACTGGAGAACAGGTTAAGCGGTAGTAAAAAAAGAGCTGCAGAACAGGCATACAAAATGACGGATACTTATTTAAAAGAATTGAATGCTTATGTAAAAGAAAATAATGCAGAGCTGATCGTGCTTGTGATTCCTACAGAAGAAGATATAAAAGAAAAAAGTTCGCATTACCAGGATGTAGTTAAGATTTTAAATGAAGCATCCATAAAATATGTTGACAACACCAGTTTATTTACAGCCGGCGACTATATGAAAACAGGAGGAGGGCACTGGAAGAACAGCGGGCATATAAAAGCAGGACATGCATTAAGTAAATACCTGCTGGACTATATCACACAAAAAGGACAAAAAACTTTCAGAAAAAATTGATGATATATAATGTCGCTTACTTAAGCATAACCGCCGTCAGGGTTTACAACCACTGACGGGGTTACGTTACCCCGACGGCGGCTATCAGCCCCGTCGGCGGTTGATCAGGGACTTAAGTAAACGACATTGATATACGGAGTTAGTATTTTAAGCATCATTTTTATATACCGTTTAATTCAAGTGCCTGTAAATTTGTAATGCAGTAAATGTGCAGGTGTATTTAGTAAAGCAATATTAAACTTCCAGGTTTTGTGAATCAAGTAAGAAGGCTACCGTTAAAGAATCCACTCATTGCATCCCAAAGGCAGGCAGCCAGTATTGGTATGTTTTGGTATGGCGTAGCAATTTTTATTGTTGCTAACGTTATCTTGTTAACCAACAATGAAATTATTAATGGCGCTGCATGCCAGGGAATACAACTGGTAGCATTACTTTTAATGATTGCCGGATCAGCCAGCCTGATGAAGTTTAAGTTTGATGATAAATATTTAGAAACCGTATTTATCATTTACATGCTTTACCAGGTAACAGTTATTGCAAGAGGTATTAAGTTTGAATATAGTTACCTGAAAAATCTTTTGCTGGACCCCGGCTTTGGTATATTACCTTACTTAACACCATTTGCAATATTACTGCCAAGAAATATCGACAATTATAAAAAGATATTTACCATACTGATCATTTTTGGCGTGTTGTTTTTTTTGTTTGATGCCATTTATATTGATAAGCTTACCAACCCCGATTGGTTTGACCAGGAAAGCCTGCAGTTTGTAGAAGTTTTTGTTGGCACCCTGGCTTTTCCCGTAACTTATTTGCTCATTACTTTTGCTTTTCAAAAAAAAGCAATTAATATTTTTGCAATAGTGGTGTCCCTGGTGGCCATATATTTCCTCATCTACAGGGCACGCCGCGGATCATTGTTTCTTATCCTGCTAATGTTCACTGCAGCTGCATTAGTATACCTCATCTATACTAAACGAACTGCGCTGGTCATCTTTGTATCTTCAATTGGCGTGTTGCTGGGTACTGTTTTTTTATCGGGCATGAAACTTCCTGGTATACTAACGTTTTTGATGGCACGAAAAGATGAAGACACCAGGTCGGGAGTTGAGCAATGGATGTATTCCAGTATGACACCGCGGTTCTGGATATTTGGCAAAGGAATGGATGGTAAATATTATTGCCCTACAGTAATTAACCTGGCAGACAATTCCTACGACAGGCCGGTTATTGAAACAGGATACCTGCAGATAATTTTAAAAGGAGGTATCCTAAGCCTTGTATTGCTGGGCCTTATTATACTACCAGCTATTTACAAAGGGCTTTTTCAATCTCAGAACATTTTAGTCAAAGGCGCTGCAATGTTTTTGGTGGTGTGGTGTGTATCGCTTTACCCCACGGTGGGT
>Ga0068859_100001679_pt1 | contig 22526 bp, 20 predicted proteins | sample KBSSwiS22_FD_66585 | JGI IMG/M metagenome (GOLD analysis project Ga0068859, IMG submission 66585) | Switchgrass rhizosphere microbial communities from Kellogg Biological Station, Michigan, USA - KBS Switchgrass S2-2 | ecosystem: Host-associated > Plants > Roots > Rhizosphere > Soil ...
CTCCTCGCCATCCGACGAGATCGTGGCCCGAACCAGCAGGCGGGCAATGTTGGGATGGAGCGCGAGCAGGTCCGTCATGCGCTCGGCCAGCTCGCCAAACCCGACTTCGTGCCCGGCCAGCATGCTGTCCATCAAGTCGGTCATCGGCTGCAGCGCCCGGTCGTAGACCCGACGGTAGAGTTCTTCCTTGCCGGCAAAGTGCTTGTAGAGCCCCGGCTGCTGCAGCCCCGCCTGCTCGGCGATGTCCCGCAGCGAAGTGGCCGCATAGCCGTTCTGCGCGAACAGCGCCTCGGCTACGTCGAGAATGCGGCCGGCGGTGCGCTGCCCCTTGGTCGTCTCCTGCACTGCCACTCCGGCCTGCCCTCCATCGTTCGGACGACGCGGACCTTACCGCACTCTGCCGAAAACCGCTTGCAAAAAAAGTTATCAACCCATAACTTTTATCGATGGTCGCCGGCGTGAATCACGCCCGCGGTCGGTTGCCTGAGGAGACGGCGATGCTTGACGACGCGCGCAGACAATACCTTTCCGATATCCTGCAGCCGGCCTCGCCGCCGCGGGAAATCGCCAACCCGTTCACCGAGGAGCAGAAGCGGGTCATGCTGGACGTGGTCCACGACAATGGACCGTGGAAGCTGATCCTGGCGCAGCATTTCCCCACGGCCGAATCTCTGCTGGCGACATTTGCGGGCGGTTTCCCCGAAGGGTTCACGCCCACGCTGGACATGTTCCTGACGCCGACCTTCCGCGGCTTCCTCGCCAACTATTCGGCCGTGCTCTACCCTGAGATGCACGACCTGTTCTACAACGCCGCCTTCCTCGAGCATGCCAAGTCCTACTGGGGCGCCGAGTACGCCAAGCCGCAGATGATGTTGTTCAACATCAATGGGCCTTGCGGCAACTCGGACCCTGGGCACCTCGATTCGCCCAGCTTCCGCGGCGTGCGCTACGAGAATTCGCCGACCTGGCTTTGCTCGATCATGGGGCGGTCCGGCCTGTTCCAGGATTACCTGATCAAGATGGCCCAGGTGATCACCTGGTTCAGCCACGATCCGCAGAGCGGGTTCACCTACTGGCCCCAGGGGCCGCTGAAGACCCCCGCGCGGGTCCAGTCGCCGATCTACAACCGCGCCGTGGTCGTCCAGAACGAGATGCTGGTCCATCGCGGCGAGGGCAATGGCCCGGTGGAACGCCGTCGGCCTGCGGGCCTCGCGTTCGAGAGCGTGTTCGCAGGCGATCCGGCCGATCGCGACGGCTGGCTGGTGAAGACCGGCGACCAGGTGATCGAACGCTACCATACCGACGAACTGCGGTTCCTCGTCCACTGGTCAGCCGAGGTGTTCAGCGACTTTGCCGAGCTGAAGAAGAACATGGAAGGCACTGACGACCTGACTCACGAGCGGGCCATCGACGTGCTGATCAAGGACGTGCGCTCGCGCGGCATCCAGATCGAGACGCCGACCGACCCGCTGAACGACCCGGTGTTCATCCGCGCGCTGAATGCGGCCTACGACTTCGGCGGACCGGCCGAATACCCGGCGGAAGCCCCGCTCGACAGACCCTACGAAGCGGCCGCCTGAGCCAGGCGGGTATCGCCGGACGGATCGAACAAAAAAGGGGCCGCAACCACGAGGTTGCGACCCCTTCGTCTTGAGACGTGACGCTTACTTGAGCTTGGCGAGTTCCGCGTCGATCTTGGCCAGGCGGTCGTCGGTGACTTCGTCCGGCGCAAAGGCCTGGACTGCCTTGAGCGTCATCGCGCGGGCCATGTCGACCTGCGGATTGGTCGTGAACCCGGGAATGTACTTCTCGACGATGGCCTTGGCTGCCGCGTCATCGAGCAGGGTCCCGATGTCGGTATCGGCAGAGGTGTAGGCCTGCTTGGCAGCCGGGGCTGTGGCGGCGGGCTTGGCCGCCTCGGCGGCGCTGGCGGCGGCGGGAAGCGTGGTGGCGGCAAGGGCCGCGGCAATGGCAAACTTGATCATGGTCATCCTCTCGGGGCCGGAACGAAGTGAGTCGCTCGCCCGATATTAAATGCACACTTGTGTTCGAATATCAAGACTACCAGTCGGCGCGTCCGCCGACGATCACGTCGACCACCCGCTGGGCGAACGCCTGGAGGCTGTCCCGATCGGTCGCCTCGCCATCCTCCTGGATGTGCGCGCCGCTGATCGCGGCGACCAGCATGCGGGCGACGGCGTGCGGATCGCGCAGGGCGGTGGCATCGCGCACCGCGGCGTCCCGGATGTCACCGGCGATAAGGCCGACGATGTAGTCATAGCCGCGCCGACGCATGACTTCGGCGGTCGCGGGGAACCGGTCCCGCATCGTCACCGACAGGCGCTGGAGCGCGAGCACGTCGGGTCGGCCGAGCCATGAGGCGATCGTGCGTGCGTGGTGGCGCAGCCGCTGGACGATGTCGTCTGTCAGCAGCGCATCGTCCTGTGCCGCCTCTGCGGACCAGTCCTCGACGGTTCGCTCGATGACGGCGGTGAACAGGGCCTCCTTCGACGGATAGCGGGAATAGAGCGTGCCCTTGGAGACCCTTGCCCGTTCGGCCACCTGCTTCATGCCTGCCGCATCGAACCCGTCGGCCAGGAACAAGGTGCGGGCGGCCTCGACGATCGCCCGGTCGATCGATGCCACCTGCTGCGCGGTCGGCCGCCCGCGGAGCGGCCGGTGCGGCTTGGCAGTGGCCGGTGCACGGGGGCCAGCGGTTTGCCCGAGGTCTGGTGAAGGGGCGTTCATGCAGCGGCTTCTTCCATAGCCGTTGACGAGGCGCAAGCGGACCGGTGCAGGGGGCGGACATTAATCGAACCCGCGTGATCTATTACTTGACAAGGAGGGGGCTTGAGGACAGTTCTCTCGTAGAAGCGCGGACATCGCGCGGCACCCCAATGGGACAGGATCGGACAATCGAGATGAAGCCAATTACGCGCCTGACATGCTCCGTGGCGGCGATCGCCCTGGGTGGTGCCGAGTTGGCCGCGCAGCCGCCGCAACCTGCTGCCGACGCAGCGCAGGTGCAGGCCGAGCGCACGGCCGCCCAAATGACGCAGGCCGAAAAGGTCCAGCTGATCCATAGCACCTTCGGTGTGGCGCTCCCGCAGGCCAAACGGCCGGCCGACACGCCGATGGGAGCCGGCGCCGTCCCCGGCATCCCCCGTCTTGGCGTGCCGCCGCAGTATTCGACCGACGCCAGCCTGGGGGTGTCCAACCTCATGGACATGCGCAAGGGCGACGTCGCCACGGCCCTGCCCTCGGGCCTCGCGCTGGCCTCTACCTGGAATCCGGGGCTGGTCCGCCGGGGCGGCCAGATGATCGGCTCCGAGGCGCTGGCCAAGGGGTTCAACATCATGCTGGCGGGCGGAGTGAACCTCGTTCGCGATCCGCGTGCGGGCCGCAATTTTGAATACCTCGGCGAAGACCCCCTGCTCGCGGGTACTCTGGTCGGAGCGCAGATCGAGGGCATCCAGTCCAACGGCATCATCGCCACGATCAAGCATTTCGCGCTCAACAACCAGGAAACCGGGCGAGCGACGGCTTCGGTCGAGATGCCCGAGGCGGCCATGCGCGAGAGCGATCTGCTCGCCTTCCAGATTGGCATCGAGCGCGGCAATCCCGGTTCGGTGATGTGCTCCTACAACCAGGTGGGCGGCACCTACGCCTGTGAGAACAAGTTCCTGCTGACCGACGTGCTGCGCCAGGATTGGGGCTTCAGGGGCTTCGTGATGTCAGATTGGGGTGCGGTCCATTCGACCGAGGCCCTGCTGGCGGGCCTCGACCAGCAGTCGGGCGAGCTGCTCGACAAGAAGCGCTGGTTCTCAACCGAACTGATGCCCAAGCTGGCGGACGGGACCATTCCCGCCGGCGCGGTCGACACAGCGGTGAAGCGCATCCTCTGGGCAATGTACGCCAACCGCGTGGATACCACGCCGCGCGGGCAGGGGCCGATCGATTATGCAAAGAACAGCGAGGTCGCGCTGGAGGCGGCGCGCGAGGGGACGGTGCTGCTGCGCAACGAGGGCGGTCTGCTGCCGCTGGCGACGAGCGTGCGCTCGGTGGTCGTGATCGGCGGCAAGGCGGACATGGGCGTGCTCTCCGGGGGCGGGTCGAGCCAGGTCGTCCCGGTGGGCGGCTTCCGCGCAATCGAAAAGTTGGAAGGTGGCCCGGCTGCCGGCTTTGCGCGCAAGTCGTGGGGCGGTTCCGTCCCCCTGGCCGCACTGCGGGATGCGCTTCCCGGGGTCGAGGTGACCTTCGTCGATGGCAGCCAGCCCGACGAAGCGGCAGCGGCGGCCAAGGCGGCCGACATGGTCATCGTCTTCGCCACGAAGTTCGGCACCGAAGCCGACGACCAGCGCGACCTCTCGCTCGACGGCAATCAGGACGCGCTGATCGACCGGGTGGCCGGTTCCAACCCGAGGACGGTGGTCGTGCTGGAGACGGGTAACGCTGTCGCCATGCCCTGGCTGGCCAAGGTGCCGGCGGTTCTGTCCGCGTGGTATTCCGGCCAGCGAGGCGGCGAGGCCATCGCCGAGATCATCACTGGGAAGGTCAACCCGTCGGGGCGCCTGCCCGTGACCTTCCCGGTCAGCGTGGAGCAGCTCCCCAATCTACAGCTTCCGGGCGCGGACCTGGCCCCGCCGAGCAAGCAAGACAGGGTCACGTACGGCGTGAATGCCAACAGTCCGCCGTTCACGATCACTTATCCCGAGGGGTCGGACGTCGGGTATCGCTGGTTCGACCGCAGGGGCGAGAAGCCGCTGTTCGCCTTCGGGCACGGATTGACGTACACCACGTTCAGCTATTCGGGCCTGAAGGTAACCGGCGGGCGGACGCTGAGCGCCAGCTTTACCGTGACCAACACCGGCCAGCGCGCCGGCGCCGACGTGCCGCAGGTCTACGTCACGCTCGCCGGCAAGGCGCGACGACTGGTTGGCTGGGACAAGGTGATGCTGAAACCCGGAGAAAGCCGTGCGGTGTCAGTCAGGGCCGACCCTCGGCTGCTGGCCGACTTCAACCCCCGCGCGCGCCGGTGGGAGGTGCGCCCGGGCAGGGTCAGGGTGGAGCTGGCAAAGTCGGCCGTCGAGCCCGTGTTGACCGCACAGGTCGTGCTGACTGCACAGAAGATCAAGCCGTAAGCCAACAGGAAACGGACAGGGGACAGGTAGCATGAAGGTCAATCGGCGCGAAGCCATCGGGATTGCCGTTGTCGGGTCGGGCGTTGCGGCCGCGCCACTGCGCGCGCTGGCCGCGCCGCCGTCGGCCGGGGTCGAGGCGCTACGGGTCTGCGGACTGGAAAACCCGCTGGCACTGGGTGATCTGGCTCCCCGATTCTCATGGAAACTGGGCGCCAACGCGCGATCACCGCAGGTGGCCTATCGGGTGTGCGTCGCGCGGAGCGAGGCCGATCTCATCGGCCGGCGCAACCTGGTCTGGGACAGCGGGCGGGTCGCGAGCACCTCCGGGGTGGACCAGCCGTATGGGGGACCCTCGCTGCCGTCGCGCAGCCGGATGTGGTGGCAGGTCGAAACCTGGACGAAAAACGGGAAATCCTCGCGCAGCGCGCCGGCCAGCTGGGAGACCGGCCTCGCCCCGGCAGACTGGCAGGCCGAGTGGATCGCCAGCGAGACCCTCGTGGCGCACGCGGACCGGACGGCCGGGCTGCACTGGATCACCGGTCCGGATCGCCAGAACGTCGGCCAGGCCCGCGCCTTTCGCTGGACTTTCGATCACCCGGGCGGCTTGGTGGAATTCTGCGCCACCCTGCACGAACTCACCGGCGTTTGGATCAACGGCGAACCGGCGCCGGAGCCGCGCGATGGCCCGGCGCGTCACACCGAAATGGGCGTCTGGCGCGTGAACCTGAAGAAGGGCCGCAACGTCATCGCTATCGAAGGGCGCCGAGCCGGCAACTTCGGCGTGGCGCCCTGCTTCCTTGCCGCGCTGCTGCGCCACGGGCCGGAGCTTGGCGACCGCATGACTTCGGCGAGCCCCGGCTGGAAGACAGCGATCGCTCCGTCGCAAGGGTGGATCGCGCCCGGGTTCGACGATGCGGCATGGGCCGATGCCGTCCCCGCCACCGGCTCGCTACCGATCGGCGAGCCCTGGCCGCTCACGCCCGCGAGCCGGCTGCGACATGGGTTCACGATCAACCGGCCGATCCGCGCGGCGAGGCTGCATGCGACGGCCGCGGGCATCTACCAGCCCTGGCTGAATGGCACCCCGCTCGGTGACCGCAAGCTTGCGCCCGAGTTCACCGATCCCTCCAAGCGCCTGCTCTACCAGACCTACGACGTGACGGCGCAGGTGAAGCCCGGCGCCAATGTGCTTGGCATGGTGATGGGCGACGGGTGGTACGGCTCGCGCTTCAGCACCTCGGCGCGGTTCGCGTTCGGCGCGGCGCCGTGCCGGATGCTGTGCCAGCTCGAGATCGAGCATGACGACGGCTCGCGCACGGTGATCGGCAGCGGCAAGGACTGGCAGATCGCCGATTCCGGGGTGATCGGCCACTCGCTCTACGATGGCGAGGTCTTCGATGCGCGCGCCGAACAGGCCGATTGGTCGGCGGTAGGCAGTGCGGAGCAGGGATGGCGCGCGGTGAACGTGGTCGCGGCTCCCCCGGTACCGGTCGACCCGCAGCGCTGCCCGCCAATCCGCGTGCGCGAGACGCTGCGGCCCAAGAGCGTGCAGAGACTTGGGTCCGGGCGCTACGTGCTCGACTTCGGGCAGAACTTCGCCGGGTTCGAGCGCCTGACGCTGGCCGCTCCGGCCGGCACGCGGATCGGGATGCGCTTTGCCGAAGTGCTCAAGGCCGATGGCTCGGTCGACCAGGCCAACCTGCGCACCGCCAAGTCGCGTGACATCTACATAGCGGCCGGGACCGGGCGCGAGGTCTACGAGCCGCGCTTTACCTACCACGGCTACCGCTATGTCGAGATCACCGGGGTGCCGGACGATCCCTCCGCATGGAGCCTTGAAGGCCTCGTTGCCCATCAGGACCTGCCGTTGACCGCCGAGCTTTCGGTCGGCGATCCGGTGATCGAACAGTTCTGGCGCAACTCGGTGTGGAGCCAGAAATCCAACTTCTACGGCCTGCCGACCGACTGCCCGCAGCGTGACGAGCGCCTCGGGTGGATGGGCGATGCCGAGGTGTTCTGGCCGGCGGCGGCGTGGAACATGGATGTCACCGCCTATACCGCTCGGGTCATGGAAGACGTGCGCTCGTCGCAGACTGCCCCGGGGGCGTTTCCCGACTGCATCCCTCCGTTCGTGCCGACAATGAAGCTGTCCTCACCGGGCTGGGCCGATGCCGGGGTGATCCTGCCTTACACGTCGTGGATGCAGAACGGCGACACCGGCGTGGTCCAGGCCAACTGGGCAGCGATGGAACGCTATATGGCGTGGATCGAGAAGGCGAACCCTGACCATCTCTGGCGCAAGGGGCGGGGCGCCGATTATGGCGACTGGCTGTCGGTCGATGCGCCTACGAGCAACCCTGGCGCGCCGACGACCCCGAAGGACCTGCTCGCCACCGCGCTGTGGGCGAACGATGCGGCGCTCATGGCGCAGATGGCGGACGCGCTCGGCAACGCGGCGGCGGCCGCGCGCTACCGCGAGCTGTTCCAGACCATCCGAACCGCCTTCAACACCGCCTTCGTGGGTGGGGATGGCAAGGTCGGCAACGGCAGCCAGACCGGGCTGGTCGTGGCGATCCGGTTCGGTCTGCTGTCGTCAGAACACACGCGCCTCGCCGGCGCGGCGCTGGCCGCTGACATCGCCCGGCGCGGCAATCACCTGTCGACCGGGTTCATCGGCACGCCGCATATCCTCGATGCCCTCGCCATGGCGGGGCAGGAGGCGATGGCGATCACACTCCTGACCCAGCGCACCTTCCCGTCGTGGGGGTACATGGTGGAGAAGGGTGCGACGACCATGTGGGAGCGCTGGAACAGCGACCAGGGCGACGTCGGCATGAACAGCCGCAATCACTACGCGTTCGGCGCCATCGGCGATTTCCTGTTCCGCCGCATCGCCGGGATCGCACCGGCGACGCCGGGCTTCGGGAAAGTTCGCATTGCGCCGATCATGGCGCCGGCCCTGGGCCGGGGCGGGGCCACCTACCAGAGCGTGCGCGGTCCGATCCGGACTGCGTGGACCGCCCGGGGCGGGCAGTTCCGTCTCGATGTGGATCTGCCGGCCGGGGTCGAGGGCGAGGTCTTCCTTCCCGGCGGCCGCTCCGCCCGCGCCGTTGCCGGACCGAACCGGTATTCCGGCAAGCTCTGATTGGTCGCACCTGCAGGGCGCTGATGGAACAGCTGCCACTGACGGCGAAGAACGATTGAACCTGTGGGTTCGGGCATCCGATCCCGCTCCCCCTCAAGATGAGGACCTGTCCAGTGCAGATATCAAGGCGTCAGGCCATCGCGGCAATGGCAGCGGGATCGCTCGGGGCGATCGCGAGCACGTCTGCCATGGCCCGGGGGCGGGCCGCGTTGTTCGATCGCACGGGTCGGCCACTCGGCGTCCAGCTGTATATGCTCGGCAACGAGTTCGGGCGCGATTTCGACCGCATGTTCGCGGCGCTTGCCGACGCGGGCTATCGCCGGTTCGAAGGGGACTGGGCGCTCGTTTCGAGACCTGGCGTGCTCGATGCGGCCCGCCGCCACGGGATGACTTGCGGCAGCGTTCACATCAGTTCGATGAGCCTGGGCTCGGGCGAGGGCGCAGCCATCGAAAAGGCGGCGCAGGACATCGCGGCCGCTGGCATCCGCTTCGCCGGCATTCCGATCTTTCCGTTCGCGCCAGACCTGCTCAAGGGCAATCGTGACCCGGTGCAGGTTGCGCTCGGCCGCATCGCCGCTTCCATGACCGGCGACGACTGGCGCCGCCTTGCTGATACCTTCAACCGCTACGGGGCAAGCCTCGGCAAGCACGGCGTCCGTTTCTTCTATCATAACCACAACGTGGAATTCCGGCCCATAGACGGGACGACCCCCTACGAGATCCTGCTGAACGGTACCGATCCGGCGCTGGTCTCGTTCGAGCTGGACGCGGGATGGGTGGCTGCCGCCGGGCACGACCCGGTGGCGATCCTGAAGCGGCACAAGGGGCGGTTCCGGCTGATGCATGTCAAGGATATCGCACCGGGAACGACGACCAATTTCGCTTTCGACCAGCAGCCGGCAACCGTCGGGTCAGGGCTGATCCCATGGCATGCGGTGATCCCGGCTGCTCGCGCCGCTGGAATCACCGAATTCCTGGTTGAACAGGAGCCCCCGTACACCGGGCCGCGGATCGACTCCGCCAGGCGCAGCGCACAGTACCTGCTGAACGAACGAGCCTAGGCACGACCTTGCGGCGGCTCCTCTGGCGCAGTTCAGGCGGCACGGAGTGGAGCGTCATCTGCGTAGAATCCGACTCACACAACTGCGAAGGTGCGGTGGCGGCGGATGAATAAGTTTTGGTTCACACGGTCGAAGACCGATCGGAATTTCGCATTCCGCTAATCCAAGGCCTTGCCAAGCCTGGTGACATTCCGCAATCTGGGGCGGGCGACGCAGACGGGTAAGCACCCGCGCACCGATCTGGAGAGCAGGATGACCATGACCCTGGAGCAACTCGCCGCGCGCCTGGCCGCGCTGGAGGACAAGGAGGCAATCCGGTCCTTGAAGGCGCGCTATCTGCGGGCCTGCGATCTCAAGCAACCCGAGGTGGTGCGCGATTGCTTTGCGCCGGGGGCAATCCGCATCGCCTACCAGAATTTTCCCGAATTCACCGACCGCGATGCCTTCGTGGACATCTATCGCGAGATGGGCTGCCAGCCCGGCGTCTACGACATGCACCATGCCACCAACTGGGAGATCGAACTGCTTGGGCAGGATCGGGCGAGCGGCCGCTGGTCCCTCAACTTCCGCACCATCCTTGCCGGTCCGCGCCAGGTCGTCCGGTTGGTGGTCGAATATGAGGATGTCTACGAGCGGCGGGATGGGCGCTGGTGGATCGTGGAGACGGTCAGCCGGATCACGTCGATGCTCATGGAACAGGTCGGCGACGATGGGATCGTCACGGTTGGCGTGCTGGCCGAGCCGCCGGCTGCCTGATCTCCGGGCGGAGGGGATCCCGCCCGCACGAACAACACCAATCTATCGGAGGGTACTGACATGATCGACTATGGCCTTGGCGGCAAGGTGGCGCTGGTGACCGGCGCCGGCGGCGGGATCGGCCGGGCGGCGGCGCTTGTCTTTGCGCGCTCGGGCGCCAGCGTGCTGGTGAGCGACGTCAACCAGACGGGCGGCGAGGAGACCGTCGGGCTAATCGAGGCCGCGGGCGGCAAGGCCGTGTTCCACCGCTGCGATGTCGCCCGGTCCGACGAGGTCAAGGCCATGGTCGCGGCGGCGGTTTCGGCGTTCGGCCGGCTCGACTGCGCGTTCAACAATGCCGGGATCAACCGGATGGGCGACGACGAGTATGACGACGCGATCTGGGAGCGCAACATCGGCATCAATCTGTCCGGCGTGATGCGCTGCATGCGCGAGGAGGCCGAGGTCATGCTGGCGCAGGGAAGCGGCGCGATCGTCAACACGGCCTCGATCAACGGTCTGATCGGCAACCCGGCGCAGCCCGCCTATGTCGCAGCCAAGCACGGGGTGATCGGCCTCGCGCGCCATGGCGCGCTGCGCTGGGCCCAGGCGGGCATCCGGGTGAACGCCGTATGCCCCGGCATCATCGGAACCCCGATGACCGCGCCGCTCGTCACCGATCCGCAGATGAAGCAACTGATGGATTCGATGACCCCGATGGGCCGCATGGGCAAGGCCGAGGAAGTCGCCGAGGCGGTGGTCTGGCTGTGCTCGCCCGCGGCGAGCTTCGTCACCGGCCACGCCATGGTGGTGGACGGCGGGGCGACCGCGATCTGATCGCCGACCGTCTGGCGGTCTAGTAGACCGCCGCAGGGTTCTTCGGCCGCGGGCTGCCCAGCATCTCGCGGTGCGAGGGGCGGTCGTGGCCGCGGTCGGTCACCCCCAGCTCCCGGGCGATTTCCGCCACGATCAGCGTCTGGCCCGACAGCACGTCACGGTTGGGCGCACGATCGATGGCGTCGATGACGTGAGCCGAAAATTCCGGGTTCTCGGCCATGGCGAGGAACGCCTCGTACTGCTCGGGGTGGGTCTTCGCCGAGATCTGCGATCGTTCGGTCACCTGCGGGCCGAGCCAGAGCGACACGGCCGCAACCCCGGTGCCGCGCAGATCGTGCTCCATGTCGTGCGCGAGCTTGTCCAGCCCGGCCTTCTGGGCTCCGTAGGCCGGGCCATGCATGTAGCACGTCGCACCGAAGGAGGAGGTCATGGCGATGATCCCGGAGCCCTGCGGCACCATGATCCGGGCCGCGTGCCAGCTAGCGACGTAGGCGCTGCGCAGGCCCACATCCAGGATCTTCTGGGCATCGAGGTCCTTCTCCCAGAACGGCAGCTTCTCGATCAGCTGATCGTGGATGTAGGCGGCATTGTTGACCAGCACGTCGAGCCGGCCCTGCTCTGCCTTGATCTGTTCGAACAGGCGGGCGACCGCAGCATCGTCGGCATGGTCACAGACCACGGCAATACCCTTGCCCCCGTTGTCCGTCACCCGTTGCGCGGTTTCGGCGACGGTGCCGGGCAGGACCGATCCGTCCCACCCCTTCGCATCGCCGGGGGTGATCGTGCGGCCGGTGACGTAGACGGTAAAGCCGAGTTCGCCGAAACCGCGGGCGATCCCGGCGCCGGCTCCGCGGCTGGCGCCGGTGACGAGCGCAACCTTGTTCTGGGCCATGACGTATCCTCTCTCAGTGCGGGGCGAGCCCGGCCGACGACTGGCGGAACGCCAGCGGGGTCTGCCCGGTGGTTCGCCGGAAGGCGCGGGTGAAACTGTTCGAATGCGAAAATCCGCAGGCCTGGGCCACCGCCTTGATCGGCTGCGAGCCACCTTGCAGCATGCGCTTGGCGTGCTGGATCCGCGTCGCCTCGATATACGCGGCGACGCTCCGGCCGGTCAGCGCGTGGAACTGTCGGTGGAGGTGGCGCAGGCTGATGCCGCACAGGGCCGCCAGTTCCGCCGCGGCGGGGGCCGGACCCGGCTGGGCGATGCGCTCGCGGATGCGGCGGAACTGCCAGGGCGCCAAGCGGCCCGACACCGGCGAGGCTGCCTCGCTGGCGATGACGCGTTCGATCTCGACCGAGACCAGCTGGACCAGCGCCGCCACCGCGGCGTCGCACGGTCCCGCCGCATGTTCCAGCTCGCGGCGGAGCAGGTTCATGACGGTGCGCAGGGTTGCATTGCCGATCGCGAGCATGGCGCGCAGGAACGGCAGGTCCGGCTCGGGCCGCAGGGCCATGAGCGTACGGGTGCGTTCCGGGCTGAACACGCAGCGCACCACGCGGATATGCCCGGCTTCCGAGCGCCCGGAGACGAGCACCCCCGGCCAGCGGGTAAACAGGGTGCCCATGAAGCAGCGTCGTTCCGCGTCGAGCTCGGGGAAGCAGGCCGAGGCGTCGGCAGAAGCCGGGGGCACCGACATCTCGACCATCAGCGCCGCTTCCCGGGCGGTGAAGTCGAGGATCGCCGGCCAGTGCCATTCGACGATCTCCGCCCGGCCGAGCGGCGTCCCGGCCGCTACGATGATCGTGGGGGAGTAGTCGGTCATGGCCGGCCGCTCAGGCGAAGTCGAACTGGGAGGTGGGGATGATGTCGATGCGGCCGAAATCGATGAAACCGTTGCAGCTTTCCATCATCGCCGCAGTGTTCGCGGCGAACCGCTCGGGCTGATCGACGGCGTCGAAGAACGCCTCGGGCCGGGTCAGGGCTTCTACCGGGAAGCACTCCTCGACGAAGGCGTCATAGGGCGGCGCATCGTCGGTCAGCGGACGGACGATGATGTTCTGCACATATTCGAAATTGGCCTGCGTCTCGATCGCCACGCGGGTGTGATGCGAATGCCAGTGGGCGATCGCCTGCTCCCGCGAGAGGTCCGGTCGGAATGAGATGAAGCTCGCCTGGCTCCAGCCCCAGGTTCTTGAAGGGGCTGCATTGTTGGAGGTTTCCCCGAGGAAACGACTATTGTCTGGAGCGAGGCGGCTGGAGTTGGCGATGATGGTGGATTCGCACACCAGCCACGCCGCGAAGTGCGCCGAGTGGGCGGCGAGCGCGCCGTCCACCGCGCCGCGGAAGCGGGCATTGGCCGATGGCATCCAGAATTGCGCCACTGCCGCTTGCTGAGGCGACTGCCAGCGCTGGACCAGCCCTTCGCCAGGCGTGACGGCGTCATCGCGCAGGTTCAGGCGGATCTGCTGTGCGCCGGCAGCGGCCAGCGCGGCGGGCAGGGTGGACAGAATCCGGGAGCCGTAGGCAGCGTGGTCCTCGCCTACCGGAGCCCACAGCGCGACAACGACCTTTTCCATGGCGTGCCGCTCCCTAGTCGAAGTTCGCCTGCCCGCCGTCGAGCGGGATGGTCGCGCCGGTGAGGTAGGCAAGGTCCTGGCCGCAGAGCGCGACCAGCGCCCGGCCGATATCCTGCTCGAGTTCGCCCACTCGGCCCAGTGGGATAGTGCGAAAGAAGGCCTCGGCCTCTTCGGGGTTGTTCTCGATCCACCACTTCAACCCGGGCGAGGCCGCGTGGGGCGCGATGGTGAGCACGCGGATGCCTTCGCCGCCCCATTCGGCCGCCGCCGCGCGGGTAAGGGCGCGGATCGCCTGCTTGACCGCGCCGTAGGCGCCATAGCCGCTCATGTCCCAGCGGATGCCCGCCGACGAGCAGAAGTTGAAGATCGTCCCCCCGCCGCGCGCCGCCATATGGGGGCGGGCCAGCTTCATCAGGCGCATCGCTGCAAGCGGACCGGACGTGAACCCCGCGGTGAAGGCCTCGTCCGTCACGTCATCGAGCTTGCCGAGCGGCACTTCCTGGGCATTGTTGACAAGGATATCGAGCCCGCCGAACCGGTTGGCCGCAGCCTCGACCGCGGCAGCGAGGTCAGCTGCGGACTTCACGTCACAGGCCAGCGCGAGCGCTGTTCCGCCGCGCTCCCCGACCAGCTGCGCGGTCGCTTCCACCTTGGCCAGCGTGCGGCCGGTCACCACGACCGTCGCGCCGGCAGACGCCATCGCCAGCGCCACTCCCTGGCCGATCCCCTGCCCCGCGCCCGTGATCAGCGCCACTTTGCCTGAAAGGTCCGTCATCCCGCACTCATCTCGTTCGTTGCATCTGTTCAGAAGATTTCCCGGCCTTCGCCGAAGATCCTGCTTGCCCCGCGGTTGTCGCGAGGGCCGGTGAAGCCCTTGACGCCCAGCTCGGCGCGCGCCTGTGCGGGGGTCAGGTGCATGAGCTCCTCCCAGCGGACGACGAACAGGTTTGGCGACTTGGTGCCGACCTCGTAGCCGTGCGTGAAATTGTCCCACAGCACCGGCCAGATCTGCGGATAGTGCAGCATGGTACGCATGGCCCAGGGAAACGTCACGAACATCGTCGTGGTCATCAATTCGCCGGCCAGCTCGGGCGAAACGTGGGCGAAGAGGTTGGCCGTGCGCAGCCCGGCCGGAAACACCTCGCCGATCGCGTCGAAACCGCATTCGCCGATCAGGTGATCGAAATCGTGAGTCTGCCCGCTGCGCAGCGTGTAGTAGTCGAGATCGCTGACCGGGGCCCATGACGGATCGGCGTGACGCTGCGGCAGGAGTTCGAGCGTGAGGCCCAGCGCGACCATGTGATCATGGAGCAGGCGGCCGATTGAGCCTTCGGGGTTCGCCGTGAGATCCTCGAGCGTGTAGGTCGAGATGAAGCGTTCGTCGAACCAGCGGTCCAGCGCCTTGTTGGTGCGCCGCTCCGCCTTGATCAGCGCCTCGACGCGCTCGCGCCCGCGCAGTTCGTCGACCGCCGTGACCAGCTCGGGAAGGCCCTCGATGAGACTCTGCGGGCCGGTGTTGCGGCGCAAGGTGTGAAACGTCACCCAGTCGCGGATGCGGGGATCGTCGAGCCAGGGCGATGATCCGGCGGCACTGTCGCAGAGAGGCATCGGAGCCGCCATGCCGTTACCCCCTGGTGATGTAGCGGTCGCGGTAGGAGGCAAATGCCTCCCGGACTTCAGCCTCGTTCAGCCCGAAGCGCTCGAGCGAATAGTCGTGCAGTGGGCGCTGCTCGCGCTTGTTGCCGGCCATGAACTCGGTCAGCGCGGCCTCGATCTCGGCGTCCAGCGGGATGCCGATCCGGGCGAGCACACGTTCCGCCTGCCTGAGCGGTTCCCGGGCGACCTCGCGATAGTCGATATCGATGAACCGGTGCTCGCCGATACGCTCCCGCGAGGCTTCGAACCGCCTCATCCATTCAGCGAGGCGCGGGAACCAGAAGCCGCCGACGGCCTCGTCGGAATGGACCGAATTGAGCTTGTAGAGCGCGGCTTCCATGCTGACGTAGCTGGGCACCACCTCGAGCGGATCGCGGTGAGTCATCACCAGCACCGCCTGCGGGAAGGCCTTGGCGATCACGTCGGTGTAGGGAAGGTTCTGCGGGCTCTTCAGGATCCACTTCTTGCCCCGGCGCGTGGGATCCTGCCACTGCAGGTACTTGAGGATGGTCTTGAGGTCCTCGTACCCCTGCGACTGGTCATAGTGATTGAGCCACTCCGCGAAGGACGGCACGAACGTCATCGCCTCGACCATGGTGGTGATGAACAGCTGCCCGAGGATGATGATTTCCTCATCGGGGGCGTCAGGGTCCAGGGGGTGGATAGAAGCCAGCTCGGGCGAGAGGTTGAGCCAGCCAGCGATCATCGCCTCCGCATAGGCGCGCCGGGCTTTCGGATCGCCGGGCTCGTCGCCAGGTAGAGGGGCGTAGTTCTGCGCCTCGTACCAGCGGATCGCGGTCATTCCCGGGGCGCTGGCGAGCAGGCGGTGGAAGATCGTGCTGCCGGTGCGGGGCAGGCCGAGGATGATGGCGGCGACCTCCACGGTCTCGTCCAGGATCTCGGGGTGGCGCTTGATGTCGTCTACCATGCGCAGCCGGCTGGCGAGGCCCTTGAGGATGGACTCGGTCTGCCCGGCGAAACCGTCCGACGTCAGCTTTCCTTCCGCGTTGGCGGCGGCGATGTACCGGTCCATCGGCTCGAAGAACCAGGTGTCGCCGAAATCGGTCAGCCCGGTGCGATCCCGAGCGGCCGCCAGCAGGGACTCGCGGTCGAAGGCCGGCGCGGCGGTGATAGCGGACGATGCCATTGCAGTACTGTCTCTCCCGGGCCCGCGAATGCTTACATGCGTAAGCTACTGAGGCTTTGCGTTCGCAATTCCGTGCATAATGGCACCGGGAGGGGTGATTTGCAAATCCGTTTGTCGACAATGTCGCTTCCCGTTCCGCAGGCGGGGACCGGGCTCAGGCTCCTTGCAGGATCATGTCCGCGGCCTTTTCAGCGACCATGGCGACCGGGATGGCGGTGTTGCCGCCCGGAAGGTGCGGCATGACCGATGCATCGACCACGCGCAGGGACTGCAAGCCATGTACGCGCAGGCGATCGTCCACCACCGCCAACGGGTCCGACCCCATCCGGGCCGTGCTGGTCGAGTGGTAATCGGCTTCGGCATGGGCACGGACATAGGCGTCGATCTGAGCGTCGCTCTGGACGTCATTGCCGGGGGCGAGCTCGTCGCCCCGCATCTCGTCGAACGCGGGCTGGGCGAACAGGCGGCGGGCGATGCGCACGCCCTCGCGCATGACCCGGCGGTCGTTCTCGGTCGCGTTGTAGTTCTGGTCGATCACCGGCGGCGCGTCGGGGTCGGCGCTGGCGAGCGTGACGCTGCCGCGCGATTCCGGCCGCGCGACGTTGATGTGGGCGTAGAAGCCGTGCATCGGCACCATCTCGCGCCCATTATGCGCCATCAGGGCGGAGACGAGCAGCATCTTGATGTCGGGTTCGTCCAGCGCGGGATCGGACCGGACCAGGCACGCGACGGACATGCCGGGGTCAGCCAGCGGGCCCTTGCGCAGGGCGAGGTACTGCACCATCGCGACGGCGCCGCGCAGCGGATTGAGGAAGCGCAGCATCGACCACGGCTTGGTCGAGCGGTATTTCACATGGGCCGCGAGGTGGTCCTGCAGGCCCTGGCCGACGCCGGGAATGTCGCGGACGAGGGCGATGCCGTGCTCGGCCAGATGAGCCGCGGGGCCGACCCCCGAGAGCATCAGCAGCTGCGGGGTGTTGATGGCGCCGGCCGAGAGGATCACCTCGCGCGCTGCCACGGCGAGGCGGTCGACTCCATCCTTGCGGAACTCGACGCCGGTGGCGCGGGTGCCCTCGAACATTACGCGCCGACTGTGCGCCCCGGTGAGGACGGTGAGATTGGGGCGCTTCAGCACCGGACGCAGATAGGCGGACGAGGCGCTTGAGCGCCGGCCGCGCCCCACGGTGAGATCGATGGCGCCGAAGCCGTCGCGCGTCTCGCCATTGAGGTCGTCGGTGACGGGATAGCCCGCCTGGCGCCCGGCCTCGATGAAGGCGCGGGCAAACGGGTGGCCCTGATCGGCCCGGGTGACCTGGATGGGGCCATCCTGGCCGTGCCACGCATTGTCGGCCGGGCCGAAGCTTTCGAGCTTGCGGAAGTATGGCAGCACGTCGGCGAAGGACCAGCCGCGGTTGCCGGCCTGGGCCCAGCGGTCGTAATCCGAGTGGAAGCCCCGATCATAGGCCATGCCGTTGATCGACGAGCCGCCACCGAGGACCTTCCCGCGTGGCAGGTAGAGCACGCGGTCTTCGAGGTGCTTCTGCGGCGCGGACATGTAGCGCCAGGCATGGGCGCCCGACATCATGATCGGCAGCAGGCCGCCGGGCGCGGTGATCAGCGGGCTGCGATCGTCCCCTCCGGCTTCCAGCAGCAGCACGCGAGCCTGCGAGTCGGCCGAGAGGCGGTTGGCGAGAACGCAGCCGGCTACTCCGCCACCGACGATCACATAGTCGAATTCGAGCTTTTCCATGCTCTCCTGCATCCTTCCCTTCCCGGTCCCCGCATCGTGCCGGTCGCTTGCCCCCGCTGCAATGCGTGCGACCAGCGCCAAAGGTTTGATGGCACGATCGGGCTGAAATGGCGCAGACGGTTCGTCCGAACCGCTTGGGCCTGCCTGCCAAACCGATCTAGCTGACCGGGAGAGGAAGCCGAACGATGCGAGTCATAGCCAATCACCAGCTCTGCCAGGGGCATGCCCGCTGCGAGGACCTGTGCCCCGAAGTGTTCGCCACCGATGCCGTCGAAGGCAAGGTGGTGATCGTCATGGACGAGATCCCCGCCGCGCTCGAGGACAAGGTCCGGCTGGCCGTGCGCAATTGCCCGGAAGGGGCCTTGCGGGTGACGCGGAAGGCCGCCGCTGGAGATGATGCCGGGCGAGGGGAGGAGCCGCAATGACCCTCCGGTTCCAGCCCTCTCCGCCCGATCACGTGCCGGCCGAGCGCATGGTCGATTTCGACATGTTCCACATCCCCCCGGGCGTGACCGACCCGGCCGAGATCTGGCACGATCTGGTGCGCCGCGGCGTGCCGGAGATCTTCTATACCCCCCGCAACGGCGGCCATTGGGTATTCCTGCGCTACGAGGACATCGTCGAGGCCTACCGCGACTATTCGATCTTCTCGACCTACCAGACCCCGGTGCCGCCGATCGAGCCCTATCCCGTGGTGCAGCCCCAGGGCGTGGACCCGCCGGAGCACAACGTGTTCCGCAAGCTGCTGGCGCCGATGTTCACGCCGATCGCCGTGCGCGGGATGATGGGGGAACTGGAACGGCGGGCGACGATCCTGATCGAGCCCCTGGCGAACCGGGGCGAGTGCGACTTCATCACCGACTATGCCGAACGCTATCCGACCGGCATGTTCCTGTACCTGTTCGGGTTGCCCGAGGAGCGGCTGGACGAGTTCCTCGCGCTGGCCAACACCTTCTTCCGCAGCACGGATCCGGACGCGCGGGCGCGCAACATCACGGAAATCTATGCCGAGCTCGACCGGCTGTTCCGCGACAAGCAGCGCAATCCGGGGGACGACATCGCCTCGCGGATCGTTGCGGCGCGCGACGAGGCGGGGCAGCCTCACGCGTGGGAGGATATCCTCAACTGCGGCTTCCTGCTGTTCGTGGCCGGACTCGACACCGTGACCAACACGATGGCCTATGTCTGGCGGTATCTGGCGACGAACCCCGCGGCCCAGCGCCACTTCCGCGAGCGGCTGGACGATCCCGACGCGTTCCTGCGCGCGATCGAGGAGCTGATGCGGATCAACGCCGTGTCCAACCTGTTCCGGCGGGTGACGCACGACTGCACCTACAAGGGCGTTCAGCTGCGCCGCAATGACCGGGTGGTGCTGCCCAACACGGTGGCCAACCGCGATCCCCGCGTGTTCAAGGACCCGCAGGTGATCGACCTCGACCGGGAGGTGAACGTTCACGTGACCTTCGGGGTGGGTCCGCACCGCTGCATCGGGTCGATGCTGGCCAAGCGGGAGGTCATGGTTTCGCTGCAGCAGTGGCTGCGCCGCATTCCCGAATTCACGCTGGCCGAGCAGCAGCCGGAGGGCGCGGTGTTCGGCGGCGCGGTGATGGGCTTCACCGCCCTGCGGCTGCACTGGGAAACTGCCGCGAGGGCCGCGGCCTGAATGCAAGGATGCCCCTGCGCCTGCCCAGTGGCGCAGGGGCCCCGGCCCGATGTCAGAGCTCGACGACGGAGAGGATGTGGCTCTGGCGGTCCGGGAATACGTAATCGAATTCGAAGTACATGTTCTCGCCCAGCTGTCCGGCGCGGACCAGGTCGGTCTCGACGAAAACCTGGACCCCGGCAGCGCCATAGGCATAGCGGGTGGCGTTGCCGAACACGGGCGAGGCGTCGAGACGCGCGTCGACTTCCGGATCGCCGCGGCGGGCGCGGTTCATGCCGATGTGGATGCGGCCCTTGAAGGCGGGATCGTGTTCGGCGAGGTCCTGGAGCTTGAGGACCATCGCTTCGAGTTCATCGAGCGAATCGACGAGGAACCCGAAGTGGAAGCTCGCCTCGAAATCCTGCCCCATCATCGCCCGATAGCCTTTCACGGCCTCGTGTTCATCGTCGGTTCCGACGCGCAGGGCCTCGTGGATCGCGGCGATCAGCTGCTGCTGCGGTTCGGGCAGGCACGAGAGGTAGACGATGCCGTCCCCGCGCGAGAAATGGCCGCCGTTGACGACGAAACGGTAGAAGTTGCCGTTGGGCAGGGGCAGGACCTGCGTTTCCGTGAGGCCGGCGATCTGGAGCAGGCGCGAGGCGGCCGGGCCATCGGCGGGCGTACCGTAGTGCAGGGCCAGATGGCCCATCGACAGGCCTCCGTCCGAGATCGCCGAGGTTTCGATGTCCGGTGCGGTGGTTGCCATGTCCAGTATCCTCTCGAGCCCGCCCCGCCGGTTGATCCGGGCGCTGGGCACTGCTGGCCGAACCATACCAGCAGCCCCGGCGGCTCGCAATAAGGTGAGTGAGCGCTAACAACTATGTGCGTACCGTTTTTCTGCCAGAGCTCCGAATGACACGGAAGTATCGCAAACTGCCTGCCAGTTTGCGTACGCGAAAACAGTGGCAGGCAGAGCGAGGATTGGTTTAGTGACGCAGCATGCAACGCCTCGCGCTCGACCATATCACCGCGATCGACACCACGCCGGTCCAATTGGCCCAGGTGGCGCGGGGCGCAGGGTGCGACGGGATCTGCCTGTTCATGGAGCCGATGGCGGTGCTGCCGCTGATGCCGCAGTTCGACCTCTATGGCGACCGCGCGGCCCGCGCGGAGACCCGGGCGGTGCTGGACGACCTCGGAGTTCGGCTGGACCTCGCCTATCCGTTCACCCTGGCCGGGCGGACCGAAGTGGCAGCCTTCGCCCCGGCGATGGAATGCGCGGCCGAGCTGGGTGCGGGCCTGATCAATGCCCTGCTGTACGACCGTGAGCCCGAACGGCGGCTGGACCGGTTCGCGGCGTTCTGTGATCTGGCCGCGACGTTCGGCCTTGGCGTGGGGGTGGAATTCTACCCCCCGAGCCAGATTCCCTCGCTCGCCTCAGCGCTCGAACTCGTGGGTCGGATCGGCCGCCCCGGAGCGGTGGGCGTCAACGCGGACCTGCTGCACCTGATGCGCTCGGGCGGCTCCATCGCCGAACTCGCCGCCGCGCCGGCCGGGTATATCCTCTATGGGCAGGTCGCGGACGGGCCCGAGCAGGCGCCGGAGGACCTCGGGCGCGAAGCATCGTACGAGCGGGCGCTGTGCGGCGAAGGTGTGTTCGACGTGGCAGGCTTCGTGCGCGCCTTGCCGGAGGGCTGTCCCATCAGCATCGAAATCCCGCGCGACCATGCGGTGGCTGATGAGACGTCTGCCGAACGGGCCCGCCGTGCCGTGGACAGCGTGCGGGCCGCGCTCGCCTAGCGGAGCCGGATCGACCGGCGCCCACCCCGCGGCCTGCCGCAGGGTGGGCGATGAAGGTCAGGCGTTACGAAGCGAGGCGAGTTCCTCCGCCGTCAGCGTGAGCGAATCCGCCTTCGCGCTGTCGGCCACCTGCTCGGGCGAGGAGCCGCCGAAGATCGCGATGGTCTGGTTCGGCTGGCTCAGCAGGTAGGAGAGGACGATCTCGTTGATCGAGACGCCATGCTTGGCCGCCAGGGCCCGCACGGCCGCCAGGCGGCGCTCGTTGGCGGGGTTGGCATAGCGGCCGGCAAGCGGCTCACCGACCGATCCCGCCGCCAGCTTGGTGAAGTAGCCGCCGGACTGCGCGGCATAGGCGATGATCGGCAGGCCCGCGGCATGCAGGTCTTCGTACTCGCCTTCGTAGTAGTGCTGGTAGCCCTGCTGCGCGGCGGCGCCCACGTCCGGTACGGCCAGGCCCCAGAACGTTTCGGAAGCGACGAAGCCCTGCTTGCCGATCGATGCGGCATAGGCATTGGCGGCGCGGATCCGGTCGGCCGCCCAGTTCGAGGCGGCGAAGTGACGGATGCGGCCCGCCTCGCGGTGCGCGATCAGGGCATCGATGATCGGTTCGACCGGGCTTTCCGGATTGTCCATGTGCAGGAAGTAGAGGTCGATGGTGTCGATGCCGAGATGGTCGAGGCTCTGCGCCAGGTCGGCCGCCACGTCTTCCGGGGTCACGCGGTTGCGGTAGTCGCCCACGCGCATGTCGAAGAAGCCGCCCTTGGTGGCGATCACGAAATCGTCGCGCTTGCGGGTCTTGAGCCAGGCGCCGACCGCGCGCTCGCTCGCGCCGATCGGGGCATCGGGCATCCAGTCGCCATATGAGCGGGCCGTGTCGATGAAGTTGCCGCCGAGCCCGGCGAAGGTCTCGAGAATGGCATTGGACTTGCCCTGATCGAGCATCCAGCCGAGCATGTTGGTGCCGTAGCAGAGGCGGCTGACCGTGAGGTCGGTGTGGTTGAGCTTCACTTTCGAAAGCATCTTTGGGTTCCTTGTGCGGGGTATGTGCCGATCGGGTGGCGGAATGGCGGGATTTGCAGGCTCCTGACCGTTTCA
>Ga0068859_100001681_pt1 | contig 22512 bp, 21 predicted proteins | sample KBSSwiS22_FD_66585 | JGI IMG/M metagenome (GOLD analysis project Ga0068859, IMG submission 66585) | Switchgrass rhizosphere microbial communities from Kellogg Biological Station, Michigan, USA - KBS Switchgrass S2-2 | ecosystem: Host-associated > Plants > Roots > Rhizosphere > Soil ...
GCCCTCGAGGTTCCGCTCGAGCGCCTCGACGGCGCGCTGTCGGAGCTCCATGCGGAGGGCGTCCTCGGTCTCAACCTGACGCTCCCGCTGAAGGAGCGCGCATGGGCGCTCGCCGCCACGCGGACGCCCGAGGCGGAGCGCGCCCGCGCCGTGAACACGCTGCGACGTGAACCATCGGGCTGGGCCGGGCACGCGACCGACGGGCTCGGCTTTGCGGCGTGGATCCGCGAGCTGGGGATCCGGCTCGAGAGCGCCAGGATCCTCCTGCTCGGTGCTGGGGGCGCCGCGTCGAGCGTCGCGCCGGTTCTCCTCGATCTGGGCCCGGCGACGGTCGCGATCGCGAGCCGGACGCAGGCGCGCGCCTGGTCGCTCGCGGAGCGCCTGTCCGGAAGCGTCGCGGTGGTCGCGGGGGGGCTCGAGGACGACGCCGAGATCGCGCGCGCGGGGCCGTTCGACCTGCTCCTCCGCGCGCTCACGGCGGAGGATGTGAGCGAGGCGGAGGCTCGGCTGTGGCGCACGCTCGAGCCGCGCGCGCCGGTGCTCGATCTCAACTACGCGGAGCGTGCCGCGCGCGTGCGGTCGCGATGCGAGAAGGAGGGCCGCCCGTTCGAGGACGGTCTGGGACTCCTTCTGCACCAGGGGGCGATCTCGTTCGAGTTCTGGACGGGGCGGAAGGCTCCGCTCGAAGCCATGAGGGAGGCGCTTCGGGCAGCGACGTGAGGGAGGGTGGGGAGGATGTGGAAGGCGTGGGCGCGGGATCTCGCGGACGCGGTGCTCGACCGGCGCTGTCCCGGCTGCGCGGATCGAGCGCCGCGCGGTCGTGAGATCTGCGGCGCGTGCGACGCCCGCGTGGAGCGCACCGGCATCGCGCTCTGCCTCGCCTGCCTGCGCGGCGATCCTCCAGGAACCGAGCCCCGCGCGCGCGGTTGCGCGAGCCACGGATCGACGCGTCTCGTGCTGGCCGGCCCTCCGTACGATGCCACCCTCGAGCGAATCCTGCGCGCCTTCAAGTACGAGGGAGCGACCCGGCTCGCGTCATGGATCGCCGAGCTGATCCCCGACCCTCCCGCGCGCGGACTCTCGATCGGGCGCGAGATGATCCTCGTTCCGGTTCCCCTCCATCCTGCGAAGCGCGCCGCGCGCGGCTTCGATCAGGCGCTCCTCCTGGCGGAGCTCGTCTCCAGGCGGTGGGGCATTCCCGTGGTGCCGGCGCTCGAGCGGATTCGCGAGCACCCGGCTCAAGCCACGCTCGACGCCACCCGGAGGCGCGTCAACGTCCGCGGAGCGTTCCGATGCGTGGACCCACGGGCCGTGGACGGTCGCCCGGTTCTCCTCCTGGACGACGTCGTGACCACCGGGAGTACGATGCTCGAGGCGGCCTCGGCGCTGGACGCCCGGGCGGCCTGGATCCTGGGTTTGGCGGCGGCCCGTGGGGGAGATCCCGAAGCGCCCGAACCCAAGGCTGCGGGAGCGGTTGCGGGCGAAACCCCGCTATGGTAAGGTCGCAGGCTTCGCGAGGAGCGCCTCGATGGCACCTCCGAAGCTCGTAACCGATTCTCAACATTCGAGATTTGCCCCGGTGGCCCGTCCACGGAGGAGATCAATGGATAAGCTGCGACTGTTGGATGAAGCGTACCTGCCGCTCGTGACCAAGCCGAGCCGGTATACGGGCAGCTTCCTCCACGCGGCACACAAGGATCCGTCCGAGGCCAAGGTCCGGCTCCTGCTCTGCTTCCCGGATCTCTACGAGATCGGGATGTCGTATCTCGGCCTGAAGATCCTCTACCACATCGTGAACGGCCGGCCCGACGGCGCGGCCGAGCTCTGCTTCACGCCGTGGGGCGACATGGAGCGTCTCATGCGGGCGGAGGGCATTCCCCTCTACTCGCTCGAGTCGCGTACGCCTGCGCGTCAGTTCGACATGATCGGCTTCTCGCTCCAGTACGAGCTCGCCTACACGAACGTGCTCACGATGATCGACCTCGCCCAGATGCCTCTCCGAACGAAGGAACGGCGTGAGGACGATCCCATCCTGATCGCGGGCGGACTCTGCACGATCAACCCGGAGCCGCTCGCGCCGTTCATCGACGGCTTCGTGATCGGAGACGGGGAGGAAGTCATCCAGGAGCTGTGCGACCTCATGGTCGAGCGCCGCGAGACGGGCATGCCGCGCGCCGAGGTGCTCCGGCGGATGGGCGCCATCGAAGGCGTCTACGTGCCCGCGCTCTACGACGAGGTCGACAACGGATTCGGCTTCATCGCGCGCGAGCCGCGCGCGGAGGCTCCGGCCTCCAAGCCGCGCTTCCGGTACGTGGCGTCGCTCCTGCCCGAGTACTACCCGGAGCGGCCGCTCATCTCGCCGACCGAGATCACGCACGACCGCCTCGGCGTCGAGGTGATGCGCGGCTGCACGCGCGGCTGCCGCTTCTGCCTCGCCGGCTACATGAACCGGCCGCTGCGCGAGAAGCGCGCGGACGAGGTGGTGAAGGAAGTGCAGTGCGGGATCGTCCACGCGGGCTGGGACGAGGTATCGCTCCTCTCGCTCTCCACCACCGACTACAAGCAGCTGCCGGTGGTGCTGCACGAGCTCGACCGCTTCACCAACGAGCTGGGCGTGTCGCTCTCGCTCCCGTCCACCCGCGTTGGAACGCTGGCGCCGTCCGTCGCGGAGAAGATCGGCCAGGGCCGGAAGGGAAGCATCACCTTCGCCCCCGAGGCCGGGACGCAGCGCATGCGGGACGTGATCAACAAGGGAATCGACGAGGCGGAGCTCGAGTACTCGGTGAAGCTCGCCCGCGACCAGGGGTGGGGCGGCATCAAGTTCTACTTCATGATCGGCCTTCCCACCGAGACCGACGCCGACATCGACGGCATCGCGGACACGCTCCGGAAGTCGCAGGAGTGGGCGAAGGGGGGCAACAAGCGCCTGCACTTCAACGTGGGCATCTCGCCTCACGTGCCGAAGCCGCACACGCCGTTCCAGTGGGAAGTGCAGGACGACATGGACACGCTCTGGCGGAAGATCGACCGGCTGAAGATCGGCTTCCGCGGCATGAACAACGTCCGCCTGAAGTGGCGCGATCCCAAGACCGCGTTCCTCGAGGGCGTGTTCGCGCGCGGCGACGTGCGCACGGCCGACGCGCTCGAGGCGGCGTGGAAGCTGGGTGCGCGGTTCGACGGCTGGTCCGAGTGCTTCGATTTCGACCTCTGGATGCGCGCGTTCGAGGCCGTGGGCATGGATCCGTCGATCTATCTGAGGCCGCGGGATCTCGAAGAGCGGCTCCCGTGGGACCACATCCGGACGCCGGTGGTGAAGAAGTTCCTCGTCGCGGAGCGGCAGAAGGCCTACGCCGCGGCGCTCACCCCGGACTGCCGCGATCACGCGTGCTACCGATGCGGCGCGCCCTGCTTCACGCCGAAAGCGCGCGACGGACGCAATCTCTCGCTCCAGCTCGCGCCGGGGCAGGGGACCACGCCCCCCTCGCTCGACTTCGCAGTGCCTCCGGAGGTCACGACGGCGCAGATCCAGGAGCGCATCCAGGAGCTCACGAAGAAGCCGATGGAGACGCTTCGCCCGGCCGCTGCTCCGGCCGCGGCCGAGGTCGCGACGAACGGGCACGCGGCGGGTGCGAACGGGCACGCCACGAACGGCGCGAACGGCAAGACGAACGGTGCCAACGGAGCGAACGGAGCCAGCGCTGCCAGCGACAAGCCCGAGAGCGAGCGCGCGTACGGGCGGCGCCGGCGCGTGTGGCCGACCGCCAACCGTGGACCGCAGGCGACGCGCTATCGCGTGGCCTACGAGAAGCTGGGCGACGGCCGCTTCACCTCGCATCTCGACCTGGTCCGGATCTTCGACCGCGCGATCCGCGTCGCGAAGATTCCGATCGCCTACACGCAGGGGTTCAACCGGCACGCGAAGATCGCGTACGGCCCGCCGCTCTCCCTTGGCGCGACGAGCTCGGCCGAGTACTTCGATCTGGAGCTGGCGCAGGCCTGCCCGTGGTCCACGATCGCCGCGATGAACGAGATCCTGCCCGAGGGCATTCGTATCCTCGAGGGCCGGCCGTTCACCAAGTCGTCCGATTCACTGATGGCCGCCATCGGGCGCGCCGACTACCGGGTCCGGCTCACGCCCTACCTGACGGACGAGCTCACGCGGGGCGAGGACGTGCACCGCGTGCGGGCGGAGCTCGCGCAGTCGATCGCATCGTTCACGGCGTCCAGCGACTGGCCGGTCGCCAAGCAGAGTCATGGTCAGAAGGGCAAGACGGTCAACGCGCGCCCCGCGGTTTCGGACGTCGCGCTGGATCCGGAGGCGGGCCCCCTGGGCGTCCGCGTGGCCTCGCGCCTGCAGGCCACCGGGTACCTAAGGCCGGATCTCCTCGTGCGGAGCTTCCTGCCCTCGTTCGATTTCGATCCCCGCCTCCTCCTCGTGCATCGCGAAGCGATGTGGGTGGAGCGCGGTGGCGTCCTTCGTACTCCCCTCGAGGCGCTCGAGGATTCGGCATTTTGGCGGGCGGTCCCCGTCGACTCGGTGGACCCGGCCCCGGCGGACCCCGCTTGGGAGGTTGATGCGTAGAGAGATCATCATCAATGCGAGCGTGAGCGAAACGCGGATCGCGCTCCTCGAAGACAAAGAGCTGGTGGAGATCCTGGTCGAGCGCCCCGAGGCGGTTCGCCGGGTGGGTGACATCTACAAGGGACGCGTGAATGCGGTGCTGCCGGGCATGCAGGCCGCGTTCGTGGACCTGGGACTCGAGAAGAGCGCGTTCCTGCACGCGTCCGATCTGATGCCGGACTCGGACCTCGACGAGATGTTCGAAGAGGACGAGGACGGGGACGATCGAAAGCGGAGCGGGGGACGCGGCCGGCGCGACGAGGCGCCGCCCCGGATCGAAGACGCGCTCAAGAAGGGCCAGGAGATCCTCGTCCAGATCACGAAGGAGCCGATCGGCACGAAGGGGCCGCGGGTCACGACCCAGGTGTCCCTCGCGGGACGGTTCCTCGTGTACATGCCGGACCACGAGCACGTCGGCGTGTCGCGGAAGATCGAGGACCGCGCCGAGCGCACCCGGCTGAAGCAGCTGCTCCGGGAGCTCAGGCCCAAAGGCGCGGGCGTCATCGTCCGCACCGTGGGTGCCGAGCAGGGGCGCAAGGAGTTCCAGGGCGACGTCAAGTACCTCGAGCAGATGTGGGAGAAGATCGCGAAGCAGGGGGAGCGTTCGCGCGCTCCGGCCCTCCTCCATCAGGAGATGGAGTTCACCACGGGGCTCATCCGCGACATCTTCACGGAGGACGTGGCGCAGCTCGTCATCGATTCGAAGGAAGAGCACAAGCAGATCCTGAGATATCTCTCGACCTACGCGCCCGAGCTCAAGACTCGCGTGAAGCTCTACCGCGGCGAGGCGCCGATCTTCGATCACTTCGGGATCGAGGGCGAGATCGAGAAGGCCATGGAGCGGAAGGTCTGGCTGAAGAAGGGCGGCTACATCCTGATCGACCAGACCGAGGCGCTCGTCGCGATCGACGTGAACACCGGACGGTTCACGGGGAAGCGGAGCCAGGAAGAGACGATCTTGAAGACGAATCTCGAAGCGGCCGAGGAGATCGCGCGGCAGCTGAGGCTTCGAGACCTCGGCGGCATCATCGTCCTCGACTTCATCGACATGGAGGAGGACGCGAACAAGAAGGCGGTGCTCGAGACGCTCCGGAACCGGCTGAAGCGCGACCGGTCGCGGACCAAGGCGTTCGCGGTGAGCGAGCTCGGGCTGATCGAGATGACGAGGCAGCGGCAGCGGCCGAGTCTCGCCAACTATTTCACGGAGAACTGCGCCGCGTGCGAGGGAGCGGGGCGTGTGCTCTCGCTCTCGTCCGCGACGCTCAAGATCGAGCGGATGCTGCGCCGCGTGGGACAGCGCTCGAAGGAGCGGCAGCTCCTGCTTCGGGTGCATCCGGACGTCGCGATCCACCTGGTGGAGCAGAACGCGGACCGCCTGGAGCGGCTCGAGAAGCAGTATCGGTTCCGGGTGGAGATCCGGGACGATCCGTCGCTTCGGCGGGACGAGATCCGTCTCTTCCGCGGCAAGACGTTCGAGGAGATCACCAAGCAGTACGAACACTGAGCCGGCGCGTGTGACGCCGGCCATGACGAAGCACGAACGAAAGGATCGCGGTCTATGAGTGCTCGCTATGCCGTCATCGAAGCCCAGGGCCTCCAGTTCCGGGTCTCCCCGGACGAGGAGCACATCCTGCCTCACCTCGGAGCCGAGGAAGGCAAGGAGCTCACGTTCGATCGGGTGCTCCTGATCGGAGGCGAGGGCGGAGTCACGCTGGGTCGCCCGGTGATCGAGGGGGCGTCCGTGAAGGCGAAGGTCCTCGGCACGGAGCGCGGTCCGAAGATCACCGTGGGTGTGTACAAGCGGCGCAAGAAGTACCGGCGCAAGATTGGATACCGGGATACGCTGACGCGGGTCCGGATCCTGGACATCGTCGTCTAGCGGAAGGAGCGAACGACATGGCGCACAAAAAAGGTGTATCGAGCTCGAAAAACGGACGCGACTCCGCGTCGCAGCGGCTGGGCGTGAAGCGGTTCGGCGGCGAACGGGTCACGGCCGGCAGCATCATCGTGCGGCAGCGGGGCACGGCCGTTGCGCCGGGCGTCAACGTGGGCCGGGGCAGGGACGACACGCTGTTCGCGCTCAAGGACGGCGTCGTGGTGTTCCGCCGCCGTGGCAAGAGCAGGATGTCGGTGTCCATCGATCCCACGAGCGCGAACGAGGCGGCCCATGCCTAAGATCACCGTCGTCGGCGCGGGCAACGTCGGCGCGTCCTGCGCGATCTACGCGGCCGAGGCCGAGCTGGGGGACGTCGTCCTCATCGACATCCTCGAAGGCGTGGCCAAGGGCAAGGCGCTCGATCTCCTCGAGGCCGGACCGGTGCGTGGCTACGACGCGTACGTCGAGGGAAGCGGCGACCTCCGCGCGATGCAGGGGAGCGATCTAGTCATCGTGACGGCGGGTCTTCCGCGGAAGCCCGGCATGTCGCGGCAGGATCTCCTCAAGGCGAACGCCGACATCGTCCGCGGCGTGGCCGAGGCGATCAAGCAGCACGCGCCGAAGGCGTTCGTGATCCTGGTCACCAACCCGCTCGACGTGATGGCGTACCTCACCTATCGCGTCACCGGCTTCCCGCGCGAGCGCGTCATGGGCATGGCGGGGGTTCTCGACTCGTCGCGCTTCCGGACGTTCCTCGCCGAGGAGATCGGCGTGTCCGTCGAGGACGTCCAGGCGATGGTGCTGGGCGGCCACGGCGACACCATGGTTCCGATCCTCGACTACGCGACCGTCTCGGGCATCCCGGTCCGGAACTTCATCAAGCCGGAGCGGCTCGCCGAGATCGTCCAACGGACGCGGGACGGCGGCGCCGAGATCGTGAAGCTCCTCCAGACGGGAAGCGCCTTCTACGCGCCGGCCTCGTCGGCGGTGCAGATGGCGGAGTCGATCCTGCGGGACAAGAAGCGGCTCCTTCCGGCGGCCGCATATCTGCAAGGCGAGTACGGCATGAACGATCTCTACCTCGGCGTCCCCGTGATCCTGGGGTCGAAGGGCGTGGAGCGGATCGTGGAGCTGAAGCTGGACGCGGCCGATCAGGCGGCGCTGGCCAAGTCGGCGGACGAGGTGAAGAAGGGGATCGTGGATCTGGCTCTGGAGCCGGTCGCGCGCTAACGGCAGGACGCGCCCTCGGGCGCAACGCGAGGTGCTTCGACCATGTTCCTGGGGCACATCGCCGTGGGTTTCGCGGGGAAGCGGGTCGCTCCGAAGACGTCGCTTGGAGCGCTCCTCTTGGCCCCGCTTTTTTTGGACGCGGTCTGGCCCATCTTCCTCGCGCTCGGTTGGGAGCGCGCGCGCGTGGCGCCGGGAATCACGGTCGTCACTCCCCTCGATTTCCAGTACTACCCCTGGTCCCATAGCCTCGCAATGGCGGTCGTGTGGGCCGCGCTCTTCGGCCTCGCGTACCGCGCGCTCCGGGGCTCGACCCGCGCGGCCGTGTGGCTCGCGATCGCGGTCCTGAGCCACTGGGTCTTCGACCTCGTCGTGCACCGTCCCGACCTTCAGCTCGCTCCCGGCATCGAGACGCGCTTCGGGTTCGGCGTGTGGAATCACCGGCTCGCCACCGCCGTGGTGGAGCTGGGCCTCTTCGCGCTCGGCCTCGGGCTCTGGCTCCGGGCGTACCGACCCCGTGGCGCGCAGGGATGGATCGCCTTCTCGTCGCTCGTTCTCCTCCTCCTCTTCCTCTTCGCCGACGTGGTGAACGGCGCTCCGCCCCCGAGCATGAAGGCGGTGATGTATTCGGCGTTCGGCCTCTACATCCTCGTTCCATGGGCCATCTGGCTCGACCGGCATTCGCGGGTGGTCGGGACCGCCGCGCGAGTCACTCCTTGAGCGATCCCACGTGACGCCGTCCGGCCGATCCGCGCTTCCTCCCGGCACCCGTCTCGGTCCGTACGAGATCCTCGCGCCGCTCGGCGCCGGAGGCATGGGCGATGTCTATCGCGCGCGCGACACGCGCCTCGGACGGGACGTCGCCCTCAAGACGCTTCCGCCTGAATTCGCCTCCGACCCCGAGCGGCTGAGCCGGTTCGACATCGAAGCACGAGCCGTCTCGGCCTTGAGCGATCCCCACGTGGTCACGATCTACGACGTGGGCGTGCACGAAGGGACGCCGTTCGTCGTCTTCGAGCTGGTGGAAGGGGACACGCTCCGGAAGCGCCTGGAGCAGGGGGCGCTCCCACCGGCGACCGCGCTCGCCATCGCGACTCAGGTCGCGAGCGGGCTTGCCGCCGCGCACGAGCGCGGGATCGTGCATCGCGATCTCAAGCCCGAGAACATCGTGGTCGCCCGCGGCGGGCGAGTGAAGATTCTCGATTTCGGTCTGGCCAAGCGGATGGCCGAGGAAGGCCGCCCGCCCTCCACCGACACGGCCACGATCGGCGCCGCACTCACGAGCCCCGGCTCCACGTACGGAACGGTCGGATACATGGCGCCGGAGCAGATTCGCCAGCAGTCCGTGGATGGCCGCACCGATCTCTTCGCGCTCGGAGCGATCCTCTACGAAATGTTGTCGGGACACCGCGCCTTCCAGGGAGCGACGGCCGCGGATATTCAGATGGCGATCCTGTCCACGGAGCCCGCCCCCCTGCCGGAGACGGTGCTCCGGGTTCCGGGTCTCGATCGCGTGGTGCGCCGATCACTTGAGAAGGATCCGTCCGCGCGGCCGCAGAATGCCCGCGATCTCGCCTTCGATCTCGAGCTCCTGGCCTCCTCCAGTCTTCCGGCGGTGTCGACAGAGCCGGCCCGTCGTCGCCGCTCCCGATCCGCGTTCCTCACGTCCATGGGTCTCGGTGCCGTCGCCGTTGTCGCTCTGGCATGGGCCCTCACCCACTCGGCGTCGAAGGCGGTTCAGCCGGAGTACCAGAGGGTCACCTTCCGGAACGGAGCGGTTCACGACGCTCGCTTCACCCCGGACGCGAATACGATCGTCTACAGCGCGGAGTGGGATGGCGACTCGGCAAGCGTCTATACGGCTCAGATCGGCTCTCCCGAAACCCGGCCCCTAGGCTATCGGAACGCGATGCTGCTCTACGTCTCGAGCGCGGGCGATCTCGGAATCGGGATCCATACGACCAACCAGCCGCACTTGACCCGGCTGGGAACGCTCGCCCGCGTTCCTCTGGCCGGCGGCGCGCCGCGCGCGGTGGTGGACAGCGTCGTCAGCGCCGACTGGGCGCACGACGGGACGCTGGCCGTGCTGATCGCGTCGAATGGACGCTACCGGCTCGAGTGTCCTCCGGGTCACGTGCTACGCGAGACCCCGGGCTGGATGAGCCGTCTCCGCTTCGCCCCGGACGGGAGCCGGATCGCGTTCTTCGATCATCGGATCTTTCCCGACGACCGTGGGACGCTCACGGTCATCGACCGCAAGGGTGCGTCGAAAGCCCTCGGACCGACCTTCGGCAGCTGCCAGGGCATCGCATGGCGCCCGGATGGGAAGGAGATCTGGTTCTCCGCCGCACCGGGGGGTCTCGGAGCGAAGATCTTCGCGGCCACGCTCGACGGTTCCATTCGCACGGTGGCTGAAAGCCCCGGAGGGATGCGGATCACCGATATCGCCACGGACGGCCGTGTGCTCTTCGTCCGCGACAATCACCGGGCGGAGCTCTACTGGCTGGATCCCGGGGCGGCGGAGGAGCGCGAGCTCTCGTGGGGAGACTGGTCGGTGCTCGACGATGTGAGCGCGGACGGGCGGACCGTCCTCTTTTCGGAGGAAGGGAACGCGGTGGGCGACACCTACGCGGTGTGTATCCGCGGAACGGACGGGTCGCCGGTCGTGAAGCTCGGCGCCGGGCAGGCCTCCGCCCTCTCGCCCGATGGGCGTTACGCCCTCGCGACGACCCTCGACTCCCCGACCGACCTGGTCGTTCTTCCCACAGGCACCGGGGAGACGAAAACCCTTCCACGTGGTCCGATTCGATCTCACTTCCAGGCCGCATGGTTCCCTGACGGCCGTCACGTGTTCGTGATCGGGGAGGACTCCACCGGCAGCGTCGCGGGATACATGCAGAACATCTCAGGGGGTGACCCGCGCCCGGTCATCAAGAATGTCGCTTTCACGGCGGGAAATGTTCGACTGACCCCGGATGGCCGCTACGTGGCGGTCTCTCCGCTCCGCAACCTCTATTCGCTGGCGGACGGCACGCCCTCGGAGATTCCGGGCATCGCTTCGAATGAGAGACTCTTCTGCGCGGGCTTCTCGAGAGATGGCAGAGAGATCTTCGTGGCCCAGATCGGGGCTCGGCGACCGACCGTTTCTGCGATCGACCTGAGGACAGGATCGCGGCGCGTGATCCGTGTCATCACGCCGCGGAATCCCGCGGGCATTCTCGGTTCGGGAATCGTGCGGGTTGCCGGGGACGGCAGGGGAATGGCGTTCACCGCCGATCGGAATCTTTCCGAGCTCTATATCGCCAGGGGCCTTCGCTAGCACCTCGCCTCACGCTTGACGCGCCCTATCCCCGTTGGATAGCATGGCTCGTGCCCCGTCCGCATACCGCCTCCGCGGATCGCGAGGGCCTCTCGCGGTCCACCCAGGGCGCCGTGGCCATCATCCCGGCGCGACTCCAGTCCACCCGTCTCCCTGAAAAGGCCTTACAGGACCTCGGCGGCGCCCCTCTGGTCGTCCGCGTGCTCGAGCGCGTGCGCCAGGCGACGTGCTTCCGGGACGTGTGGGTAGCGACCGACAGCGAGCGGATCGCGGACGCCGTTCGCGGAGCAGGGGGCCAGGCCGTGATGACGCGCGCGGATCACGCGTCGGGGCTCGACCGCGTGGCCGAGGCGGCGCGCATTCTCTCGGACGCTCCCGAGCCCGACCCCAGCGCCGTCTTCGTGAACGTGCAAGGGGACGAGCCGTTCGTGAGCCCCGCGGGTCTCGATCATCTCGTCCGGCTCTTCGAGAGCCCGGACGTCGTGATGGGCACCCTCGCGGCGCCGTTCCCGGCCTGGGCTTCTCCGGAAGACCCGAACAAGGTGAAGCTCGTGCGCGATCGGGAGAACCGCGCGCTCTACTTCTCGCGCTCGCCGATCCCGTCCGGCGTGGATCCCGGGGCCCCGCGGCTCCTGCACGTCGGCGTCTACGCGTACCGCAGGCGCACGCTCCTCGAGCTCGCGAAGCTTGAGTCGGCGCCGCTCGAGCGTGCCGAGCGGCTGGAGCAGCTCCGGGCGCTCACGAATGGAATTCCAATCCACGTTGCCGTAGGCGACTACGAATCCGTGGGAATCGATACGCCCGACGATCTGGACCGCGCTCGGGCCCTCTGGGGGGAAGGGAGGTCGCGATCATGACCAAGTTCGTGTTCGTCACGGGCGGAGTGGTTTCGTCGCTCGGAAAGGGAATCGCCGCGTCCGCCATCGGCTCTTTGCTCAAGAGCCGCGGGCTCTCGGTGACGCTCCAGAAGTTCGACCCGTACCTGAACGTCGATCCCGGGACGATGAGCCCGTATCAGCACGGCGAAGTCTTCGTCACCGACGACGGCGCCGAGACGGATCTCGACGTGGGCCACTACGAGCGCTTCCTCGGTGTCTCGATGGGGCGCCAGAACAACGTCACCGCGGGCCAGATCTACGACACCATCATCCAGAAGGAGCGCCGCGGCGACTATCTCGGGCGCACGGTGCAGGTGATCCCGCACGTCACGGACGAGATCAAGTCGCGCATGCTCGCCTTGACGCGCGGCAAGAAGCCCGTGGACGTCGCGATCGTGGAGATCGGCGGCACGGTGGGCGACATCGAGAGCCTGCCGTTCCTCGAGGCCATCCGGCAGCTTCGGCTCGAGCTCTCCACGGTGAACACGCTCTTCATCCACGTGACGCTGGTGCCGCACCTCGGCGCCGCGCGGGAGATCAAGACCAAGCCGACGCAGCACTCCGTGAAGGAGCTCCGCGCGATCGGGATCCAGCCCGACATCCTCCTCGCCCGCTCCGAGGTTCCGATTCCTCAGGAGGTGAAAGAGAAGATCGGGCTCTTCTGCAACGTGCCGACGCAGGCGGTCATCGAGGCGATCGACGTGGCGTCGATCTACGAGGTGCCGCTCATGTTCCACCGCGGCGGGCTCGACGACCTCGTCGTCTCGATGCTTCGCCTCGACGCCGGGCCGGCGGATCTCTCCGCGTGGCAGCGCTACCAGGAGCGGGTCAAGTCCGCGCGCGACTCGGTCACGATCTCCGTGGTCGGCAAGTACACGCACCTCCGGGACGCGTACAAGAGCATCTCGGAGGCGATCACGCACGGCGGCGCCGCGAACGGCGTGTCGGTGAAGATCGACTGGGTGGATTCCGAACGGATCGAGATGGACGGCCCGGACGCGCTCCTCGGCTCGTCGCACGGCATCCTCATCCCCGGGGGATTCGGAGACCGCGGGACGCAGGGGATGGTGCTCGCGGCGCGGTACGCGCGCGAGCGGCGTGTGCCGTTCTTCGGCATCTGTCTTGGCATGCAGTGCGCGGTGATCGAGATGGCGCGCGGCCTCGCCGGACTCGACGGCGCGGACTCCTCGGAGTTCGATCCGGAGACGCCCCACCCGGTGATCGCGCTCCTCGAGTCGCAGCACGGCGTCACGAAGAAGGGGGGCACGATGCGGCTCGGCGCGTATCGCTGCGTCCTCGCTCCCGGGAGTCGCGCCGCGGAAGCGTACGGCGCGTCCGAGGTGTCCGAGCGGCATCGCCATCGGTTCGAGTTCAACAACGACTACCAGGCGCCGCTCGAGGCGAAGGGCATGCGCGTGACCGGCACCTATCCCGAGCTCTCGCTGGTCGAGATCGTGGAGCTGCCCGATCATCCCTGGTTCGTCGGGGTGCAGTTCCATCCGGAGCTTCGGTCCCGCCCGGATCAGCCGCATCCGCTCTTCCGAGGCTTCATCCACGCGGCGAACGAGGAGCGTGGCAAGCGGACCGGCGCCACCGACTCGCGCGCCGGCGCGGCGCGGAACTGACGTGCGATTCGCCCCGGTCGCGGTCGGATCCGTCCGGATCGAACCCGGCCGCCTTGCGCTCATCGCGGGTCCGTGCGTGCTCGAGGACGACGCGATGGGTGAAGAGGTCGCGCAGGAGGTCAAGCGGATCGCGGTCTCGCTCGGCCTTCCGTTCGTCTTCAAGGCCTCGTTCGCGAAGGCCAATCGCTCCTCGCGCGAGAGCTATCGCGGGCCCGGCGCCGAGCGGGGTCTCGAGACGCTCGCGCGTATCCGGGAGCGCGTCGGTGTCCCGGTGACGAGCGACGTTCACGAGACGACGGATATCGCGGACGCGGCGCGCGCGCTCGACCTTCTCCAGATCCCCGCGTTTCTCTGCCGGCAGACGGCGCTCCTCGAAGCAGCCGGGGCGAGTGGACGGCCGGTGCACGTGAAGAAGGGACAATTCCTCGATCCAGCGTCCATGGGGCGCGCCGTGGAGAAGGTGCGCGCCGCGGGTGCGCCAGGCGTGATCGTGACGGAGCGCGGGACCACCTTCGGCTACGGTGATCTCGTGGTCGACATGCGCTCGATCCCCACCATGGCCCGGCTCGAGTGTCCGGTCTTCTTCGACGCGACGCACTCGGTGCAACGGCCGGGCGGCGTGGAGACCGGAGGACAGCGGGAGTTCATCCCCGCGCTCGCCCGGGCCGCGGTGGCCGCCGGAGCGGACGGCCTCTTCATCGAGACCCATCCCGATCCCGCGCGGGCTCGATCCGACCGCGAATCGCAGTGGCCTCTGGCCGACCTGGAGCCGCTCCTCCGAAGTCTCATGAAGATTCACCAATCGGTTGCCGATCCCTCTCTTGTGGAGACGAGGCGCACGTGAAGCGGGGCCTGGAAGCGGAGCCGACCATGAAGGACGCGAACCCAGCCGGGTCCATCACGGCCTGGGCGCGCGAGGTCCTGGACCTCGAAGGGGAGGCGATCCTCGCGCTCAAGCCGCGGATCGGTCCCGAGTTCGAAGCGGCGGTCCACGCGATCGCCGCGGTCAAGGGGCAGGTCCTCGCGCTCGGTGTCGGAAAGTCGGGGCTCGTCGCGAAGAAGATCGCCGCGACGCTGACCAGCACCGGAACACCCGCGACGTTCGTCCATCCCGCCGACGCGGCGCACGGCGATCTGGGCATCGTGTCGCGCGACGACGCGGCGATCCTCCTCTCGAAGAGCGGCGAAACGGCGGAGCTGCTGGAGCTCTTGCCGGCGCTCCGCCGTCACGGCGTGCTCGTCGTCACGATCACGTGTCATCCCACGTCCTCGCTCGCGCGCGGAGCGGATCATGTCCTCGATGTCGGCCGTCCGCGCGAGGCGGGCCCCGAGGACCTGGTTCCGACCGCCACGACCACCGCGATGCTCGCGCTCGGCGATGCGCTCGCGATCGTGCTCATGCGGCTCAAGGGATTCACGCGGGAGGACTTCGCCTATCTCCATCCGGGCGGTGTGCTCGGGCGGGTCGCGCTCCTGCGCGTCGCGGACCGGATGCATACGGGTGCGGCGCTCCCGCGCGTGCCCGAGAGCGCCACGCTGCACGAGGCGCTCGTCGAGATCCTGAACAAGAGGCTCGGGATGACGACCGTGGTCGACGCCCAGGGCCTGCTCCAGGGCGTGCTCACCGACGGCGACCTGAAGCGCATCCTGCTCCAGGGGAGCGCCGATCTGACGCTTCCAGTGTCCCGCGTCATCTCCCGGTCGCCCCGGACCATCGAGAAGGAGGCGCTGATCGCCCAGGCGGTCCGCTCGATGGAGGAAAATCCGGGCGGCGCCATCACGTCTCTGGTCGTCCTGGACGGGCACGGCCGCCCCGAAGGGGTGCTCCACCTGCACGACTGCCTCGACCTTCGGGCGAGGTAAGACCATGCGGTTCCAATGGTTTGACCGTGGCTTCGCGGGCATGGTACTGTCCATGCTAGTGGGGGCTTCGGCCGCTGGCTGCCACAAGGACACGCCCTCCACGACGAGCGGGGAGGAGGTCCGTCTCCCGGACCAGGAAGCGAGGGACTTCACGCTCACCGAATCCATGGAGGGAAAGAAGAGCTGGACCCTCTGGGCGTCGTACGCGGCGATGTACAACGACAAGAATCTCGTCGATGCCCGGACGGTGCGGATCGATTTCTTCGACAAGGCTGGGAAGAAGAACTCATCCCTGACCGCCGACCAGGGGCTCGTCTTCCAGAGGACGAACGACCTCGAGGCGCGGGGCAACGTTCACGTCACGACCGAGAGCGGCGTGACGCTCGAGACCGACTCGCTTCGATGGCAGAACGCGAGGGGCAAGATCGTCTCTGACGCTTTCGTGCGCGTGACCCGTCACGGAGACGTGGTGACCGGATACGGCTTCGAGAGCGACGCGACGCTCGATCACTTCCACCTGGCGCGAGAGGTGCGCGCCGAGGTCCAGTCCCAGGGGGAGAACCCCGACTCGCTGGAGTCGCATCCGTGAGCGGCCTCGTGGCGCGGGACCTGGAGCGCTACTATGGAACCTGGAAGGTGGTCGACAAGGTCACCGTCCAGGTCGAGCGCGGACAGGTCGTCGGACTCCTGGGGCCGAACGGGGCGGGGAAGACCACCACGTTCTACCTGATCGTCGGGCTCCTGCGCGCCGACGGCGGGAAGATCTCGCTGGACGATCGGGACATCACGCGGCTCCCCATGCACCAGCGGGCCCGGATCGGAATCGGGTATCTGGCGCAGGAGCCGTCGATCTTCCGGCGTTTGACGGTCCGCGAGAACATCCTCGCGATCCTCGAGACGCTGAAGCTCTCGTCGAAAGAGCGGGCGCAGCGGCTCGAGCAGCTCCTCGAGGAGCTGAACATCGGACACCTGGCGGACCGGAAGGGCTACAACCTGTCGGGAGGCGAGCGGCGGCGCGTGGAGATCACCCGGGCGCTCGTGACGCAGCCGGGGTTTCTCCTCCTGGACGAGCCGTTCGTGGGGATCGACCCGATCGCCGTCTCGGAGATCCAGGACATCGTGTCCCGCCTGAGGCAGAAGGGGCTGGGCATTCTGATCACCGATCACAACGTGCGGGAAACGCTGAGCACCACCGACCACGCGTACATCATGTTCGAAGGCAAGATCCTGCTGCAGGGCACCGGTCAGGAGCTGGCGCAGGATCCGGTGGCGCGCCAGATCTACCTGGGCGAGCGCTTCCGACTCGATTGAGGGGCTAGAGCCATGGAAATGAAACACGGCCTGAGCATGCAGCAGAAGCCGACGCTGATCATGACGCAGCGTCTGCAGCAGGCCCTGAAGCTCCTCCAGATGCCCACGCTCGAGCTGCAGCAGGCGCTGAAGGCGGAGCTGGAGCGCAATCCGCTCCTCGAGGAAGTCGACGAGATCGAGGAGGTGCAGGAGATCGAGGAGATCAAGAAGGAGGAGGGCCAGGACGGGGAGGGGGAGCCGGTCGAGACGGCCGAGCCGGACAAGAACCAGGAAGTCGACTGGAACGAGCTCTGGCCGGACAACTACGAGATCCCCTCCGCACCGCGTACGGACGATCCGGACGCCGAGTTCTACGAACGCGTCCCCGTGACGCGCAGGAGCCTCGGCGATCATCTCATCGACCAGCTCCGTCTCCTCGAGCGAAGCGAAGAGGAGCTCGCCATTGGCGAGTACCTGATCGGCTCGATCGACGAGAACGGCTATCTCCAGACGACGGTCGAGGAAGTCGCCGAGACCTTCGCCGTGGGGCCCGACAAGGTGGAAGAGGTGCTGGCGGAGATCCAGAAGTTCGAGCCCGCCGGCGTCGGCGCGCGGAATCTCCAGGAATGCCTCTGGATCCAGCTCGTGCAGCGGAAACAAGAGGACACGCTCGCGGGGCGCGTCGTGCAGGAACAATTCGAGAACCTCCTCGCCAAGCGCTTCGGCGAGATCGCCCGCGGCCTCAAATGCACCGTCGAGGACGTCCAGGGGGCGGGGGACCTCATCGCGACCCTGGACCCGCGTCCCGGACAGGAGATCGCGGCGGAGGACACGAAATACGTCACGCCCGATCTCATCGTCGATCGCGTGTCCGGCGAGTTCGTGGTGTCGCTCAACGACCGGAACGTGCCGCGGCTAAGGATCAGCCAGGCCTACCAGCAGATGCTCCGCAACAAGTCCGCCGGGCAGGACGAGACGCGAAAGTTCATCTCCGACAAGCTCAATTCCGCCAAGTGGCTCATCCAGACGATCGAGCAGCGGCGGAAGACGATGATCAAGGTGATGCGCCGGATCGTCGAGGAGCAGCGGGAGTTCTTCGAGCGCGGCGTCGAGGGGCTGAAGCCGCTCACGCTCCAGCAGATCGCGAACCAGATCGGCATGCACGAATCCACCGTGAGCCGAGTCACGACCAACAAGTACGTCCAGACGCCGCGCGGCGTCTTCGAGCTGAAGTACTTCTTCTCGAGCGGCCTCGCCACCGAGGAAGGGGACGACGTCTCGGCCAAGGTCGCGAAGGACAAGATCCTGACCCTGATCAACAACGAGGACAAGAAGGACCCGCTCAGCGATCAGCGCATCGCCGAGATCCTGCACGAGCAGGGTCTCCGGATCGCGCGGCGCACCGTGGCGAAGTACCGGGAGGCGCTCCGCCTCTTGCCCGCGCGCGCGCGACGCCGCTACGCCTGAGCGCGTCCCACCGATAAGGGGGTGGCATGGAGATCACGATCAAGGGACGCCACTGGAAGCCCTCGCCGGGCTTTCGGGAATACGCGGTCGAGCGCCTCGAGCGACTGACGCGGTTCTATCCGGCGATCATTCGCGCCGAGCTCGTCATCACGCAGGAGGGCTACCGCCACCAGACCGAGCTCCGCCTCCACGGCAACGCGCTCGATCTTCTCACCAAGGCGACCGACAACGAGGCCAAGGCCTCGCTCGACCAGGTCCTAGGCAAGGTGGAGCGTGCGCTCCAGAAGCAGAAGGACAAGCTCAAGGATCGGAAGAAGCGCGGATCGAGCATCCGCATGGAGCCCGCGATCGAAACCCCGCCGCGCGCCAAGGCCGCGATCGAGGTGGTCCGGCACCGTCCACCCAAGCGGCCGGTCCTGAGCGTGGAGGAAGCCGCCCGCGCGCTCATGAAGAGCCGGAAGCCCGTCCTCGTGTTCTCCGAGCGAGGCGAGGAAGGGCTTCGCGTGGCCTACCGCCTCGAAGACGGACAGGTGGGGCTGCTTGAGCTCGACTAGCCCGCCGACCCTCACGGTCGCGCAGCTCTACGAGCAACAGAAGGACGCGCTCTCCCTCGATCTCCTGTCGGAGTCGCTGGAATCCAAGGTCCCGATCACGATGAGCGACATCAACCGTCCGGGGATGGCGCTCATGGGCTTCACCGAGAACTTCCTCGCCGAGCGCATCCAGATCTTCGGGCGCACGGAGCTCGCGTATCTCGGCACGCTGAAGGAGGGAGACCGCGACGCCGCCCTGGATCGGTTCTTCCAGTTCCAGACCCCTTGCATCATCGTGGCCAAGGGCCTCGAGATCCCGTCCGAGCTGGTCGAGCGCGGGAACGCGCACCAGATCCCGGTCATCCGCACGCCCCTCGAGACGACCCCGTTCATTCATCAGCTCACCGCCTTTCTCGATTTCGTCTTCGCACCCAACATCACCGTGCACGGGTCGCTCGTCGACGTGTACGGGATCGGGCTCCTCTTCACGGGGCGGAGCGGCATCGGGAAGAGCGAGACCGCCCTCGACCTGGTCGAGCGCGGCCACCGCCTCGTGGCGGACGACGTGGTCCGGATCACGCGGCGGCACGGCGACATCCTGATCGGGGCCTGCAACGAGGTGCTGAAGCACACGATGGAGGTGCGGGGGATCGGGATCATCGACGTCCAATCCATCTTCGGCATCCGGTCGATCCGGGGGCAGAAACGGGTGGAGGTCGAGGTGCATCTCACGGAGTGGAACGACGCGCGCGATTTCGAGCGGGTGGGCCTCGAGGACCAGATGCAGGGCTACCTCGACGTCCAGATCCCGCTGGTCACGATCCCGATCTTTCCGGGCAAGAACATCACCGTCATCGCCGAAGTGGTCGCCCTCAACCACCTGGTCAAGGTCTACGGGTACCACCCCGCGCGGGCGCTGAACGACCGCCTGATGGAGAGCATGCGCATGAAGCAGCTCCTCTCGAACCCGCTCGTGCGGGACGACGTCGAGTAGGCCGCCATGACGGGATCGCGCCCCTTCGCCCTCCTCGTGACCCACGGGGTTCTAGGGGAGGAGCTCGTCCGGACCGTCGGCTCCATCCTGGGGCCGCAGACCGACACCATCACCATCAGCAACAACGGGCTCTCGTCCGACGCTCTCACGGCCGCGATCGAGGAGCGAATCTCCGCCATTCCGTCCGACGCGCCGGTCGTTCTCTTCACCGACCTGGCCGCGGGGAGCTGCGGCATCGCATCGCGGCGCATCACTCCCTGTGATCGCCCCTTCAAGCGCATCACCGGAGTCAATCTGCCCATGCTGCTCGAGTTCTTCCACTACCGGGACACGCTCTCGCTGGACGAGCTTCTGCCGCGCATGGAAGCGAAGGCCAAAGCGGGCATCCTCGTCCTCTAGCGGTGCCGCTCCTCCTCGCGCGCATCGACGACCGGCTGATCCACGGCCAGGTGGCCTACGGATGGGGCCGGGCGCTCAAGTCGAGCTTCTACCTCGTGGTGTCGGACGCCCTGAGCGCGGACAAGATGCGCGCTGAGGTCTGCCTGTGCGGCGTTCCCGACGACGCGCGCGGACGCGTTGTGTCGGTTGCCGAGGCGCTCACGCCTTCGCTCCAAGCCGAGATCGACAAGGAGCGGACCATCCTTCTCATGCCCGGGACGGATGAGGCGCTCCGTCTGCTCGAGGGCGGTTTTCCGATGACCGAGCTCAACGTGGGCGGTCTTCATCACGCGGCGGGGAAGCGCGAGATCCTGCCGTACGTCTTCCTCGACGACGCGGATCGCGAGCGGCTCCGCGCCATCGCGGCGCGCGGCGTGCGCGTGGCCGCGCGCGATCTTCCGGCCAATCCATCGCATCCGATCGAATCCTGGCTCGGCGCTGACTCGAGGGACACGGAGCGTTGAATCTGATCCCGGAGATGGTGCGCATCGCGCTCCTCGGCGGCATCCTCGCGGTGGACCGCGCGGCGGGGTGGAGCACGATGCTGAGCCAGCCGCTCGTCGGCGCCTGCCTGGCGGGCGCCCTCGTGAACCCGGGGCCCGAGTGGGAGCTCTGGGCCCTGCGCGTGCCGATCGGCGTTGGCGCCATCCTCCAGCTCCTTCTCACCGACGCGTCCCTTCCTGCCGCGCAGCGCCACCACGACACCGCGACCGCGGGGGTCGTGGGGAGCACCGTCGCGCTCCTCGGAATGGTTCGCCTCCACAGCCAGATCCCGGCTGCTCTCGGAGGCGCGCTGTGGGTGCTGCTCGGAGTGGCGGCTGGGCTTTTCGCCGCGATCGTCGGTGGATGGGTCATGGGCTATCACCGCGCGCGAAGCCGCCGCGACGTGGCCCGCGCGGAGGAGCTCGTGCAGGACGATTCGTCTCTTGGCGACGCGGGGCTCGCCGATCCTCTCGAAGGCATCCGAGCGGAGCGCAAGCCGGCGGCCAGGTTCGAGCACCTCTACTGGAAGGCGATGGGGCGGGTGTTCCTGCTCGGCGCGTTCTGGTCGTGGGCGGGATCCCTGATCGGGCTCATGATCGCGATCGCGGTGCTGCCCGCTCTCGGCGAGTGGCTCACGGGACGGCGGATCGGGTTCCTTTTCGCCACGACGCTCGGCGCTGCGCTCGCGGCCGGCTATCACGCGCACGTGAGGAGCCGGCGCGCCGGCGGACGATGGATGGCGCTCGGCGCGGCCGTCGCGCTCGTTCTGCTCGCCGTGGCTCGGCAGACGTCGTCATGAGCGCCGGCGACGTGAACGAGGTCCCGGAGGCGCCCGTGCCGGTGCGGGTGCGCTCCGAGGATCTCGTGCGCACTGGAGCGCGCGCCGGCCACATCCAGACCCTGCTCACGCCGGAACGGATGCAGGGGGCGGGCTTCGCCTTCGCGCTGCTGCCCGTGCTCGAGCGGCTCTATCCCGCGCGTCAGGACCTGGCCCGCGCGATCCGGCGGCATCTCGCCTACTTCGCGACGCACCCCGTGCTCACGGGTTACGTGCTCGGCGCCGCGGCACGTTGGGAAGAGCGGCGCGCGAACGGCGATGCGGTCACCGACGAGGCGATCGACACCTGGAAGCGCGCCCTGGCGAGCCCGCTCGCCGCGATGGGGGACCCCTTTTTCTGGGTCACGCTTCGTCCCCTCGCGGGGCTCGTGGGCATTGTCGCCATCGGTCTCATCCCGGCGCCCATTCTCGGCCCGGACTGGCGCGTGCTCCTCTGCCCGCTCCTCACCCTTTTGACGTACAATGCCTTCGCGCTGCCGTTCCGCGTCGTCGGGACTCACGTCGGCTACCTCGAAGCGGACCGGCCCGCGGCGCTTCTGCGATCGCTCCGCCTCAAGGAATGGGGCCGCGCGCTGGGATGCGTGGGGGCGTTCGGGTACGGGGCCCTCCTCGCGCTCGTCATCCGATTCCTCGACTTCGGCTCGATCGATTGGGGGCTGGACGCCACCGCCAAGATCACGACGGCGGCGCCGCTGGTCCTCGGCGCGGTGATCGGCTGGGCCGGCCTCCTCAAGTGGCCGGGACGCGTGGTGGAAGTGGCGCTCGCGGCGCTTGCCGCGGGACTCCTACTGGGAGGGCTGGTCTAACAGCGCGATGGTCGAACAGAACGTGATGATCCAGAACCGGCTCGGTCTCCACGCGCGCGCCTGCTCGGTGTTCGTGAAGGAGGCGGCCCGGTTCGCGTCGCACATCGTCGTCGCGCGGGACGGGCTCGAGGTGAACGGGAAGAGCATCCTTGGGGTCATGATGCTCGCGGCGGAGCGTGGGGCCGAGATCACGTTGCGTGCCGAGGGGTCGGACGAGGTCCAGGCCTTGGCCGCGCTCGTGAAGGTCGTGAACG
>Ga0068859_100001684_pt1 | contig 22503 bp, 22 predicted proteins | sample KBSSwiS22_FD_66585 | JGI IMG/M metagenome (GOLD analysis project Ga0068859, IMG submission 66585) | Switchgrass rhizosphere microbial communities from Kellogg Biological Station, Michigan, USA - KBS Switchgrass S2-2 | ecosystem: Host-associated > Plants > Roots > Rhizosphere > Soil ...
GAAGAAATCGACCCGTTCGTACAGGCCAAGGTTGTTGACCAGGATGTCGGCATCGCCGGCCTGCTCGATGAACTGCGCGACGCCGTCCCTCATCGCAAGATCGGCAGCAATGCCGACCACCTCGGAACCCGGGAATTGCTTCTGGAGATCCGCCACGGCCGCCTCGGTCACCTCGGGGCGGCGGCCGTTGATCACCACCCCGGCGCCGGCGCCGAGCAGCCCCCTGGCGATGGCCAGGCCGATACCGCTGGTCGATGCCGAAACGATCGCGCGGCGGCCGGACAGGTCAATCTTCATTGTATGGTTCCTGGGGTCTAGTCACGTGGCGGCATTCGCAGTCACGCGCAGTCACGCGCCGATAAAGGTGAGTGCGTGGGAGATCATCTGCGGCACTATGGTTTGCATATGGGCATGGGCAGGGTTTTCGAGCGACCGGTGAGATACTGGGTGTACCAGCCTTCCATGATCGCGGCGAGCTTGAACAGCGCGAGCGCGATATAGTAATTCATGTTCGAGACATCGAGGCCGGTCGCGCGGGCATAGCGCTCGGCAACTTCGGCACGGCTCGGCATCCCGCTCCAGTCCATGTAGATGGCATGGCTCGGCGCCTCGCCCGGCTCCTGCCAGCCGGCCAGCATCCAGCCCAGATCGAGCAGCGGATCACCGATTTCGTTGCGCTCGTCGGACATCGTATTCCTCTACCTTCCATCGGGACCGCTAAGGGTTTTGCGTCGATCGTCAAACAGAATTTCCGGATGATGAACGGCGCGACTGCTGCTCATTCCCCGGCCGGCTCAAGCAGCATCTCGCCGACGATGTCCAGCCCGTAGCCGCCGACACCGGTGATCGCATGGCGGTTGATGGAGCGCAGCAGGATCATGTCGTGAATGCCAAGGCCGGCGAGGATCTGGGCGCCGATGCCGAAGCTGCGTTCATCGGCTGGGTTGCCGTCCGGGCCGGCGTTGATGGCGAGGCCGGGCGATGGCAGCAGGACCAGGATCACGCCGGACCCGTGCTCGACGATCCGCTGCATGGCGCGCGGGATCAGGCCCCGCCGCGGCCCCGGCACGCTGAGCATATCATAGAACGCCGATGCCACGTGAACCCGCACCAGGGTCGGCTTGCCGGGCTGGACCTCGCCCAGCTGCAGGGCATAGGCACGGCTGCCATCGACCTTGTTGCGATAGACCGACATCGCCCACTGGTGACCGGAGTCGGACCGAAAACCGGACTTGGCGATCGTCTCGACCAAGTGGTCAAAGCGAAGGCGATAGGCGATAAGGTCGCGGATCGTGCCGATTTTCAGCCCGTGCTGCTCGGCGAACCCGAGCAATTCGGGCAGGCGGGCCATGGTGCCGTCTTCCTGCATGATCTCGCAGATCACGCCGGCCGGGATCAACCCCGCAAGCCGCGCGACATCGACTGGCGCCTCGGTATGGCCGGCACGCACCAGCACGCCGCCATCGCGCGCAACCAGCGGGAAGACATGGCCTGGGGTGACGATATGTTCGGGCCCCTTGTTGGCATCGATGGCGACAGAGATGGTCCGCGCGCGGTCGGCGGCGGAGATGCCGGTGGTCACGCCGGTTTTCGCCTCGATCGAGACGGTGAATGCGGTCTCGTGCCGGGTGCCGTTGTTGCGCGACATCATCGCGAGGCCTAGCTGCTCGACGCGCGCACGGCCGAGCGCCAGGCAGACCAGCCCGCGGCCGTGCATGGCCATGAAGTTGACCGCGTCCGGCGTCGCCATCTGCGCGGGAATCACGAGGTCGCCCTCGTTTTCCCGGTCCTCGTCATCGACCAGGATGAACATGCGGCCGTTGCGGGCTTCGTCAATGATCTCGGCTGTCGAGAGTTTGATGGCCGATCCGTTGGCGCTCATGGTGGTCTTTCGTATTCAGGCGGGAATGTGCTGCGCGCCGTCCGGCTGGATCGGGGCCTGCAGCGCGTTGACCGCGCGGATGTTGACCGGAATGCCGCTCATCCTCGGCTGGCCGTTATATCGTTCGGGGTCGTCGTCAAGGCCGCTGAGCCGCGAGGTCGGACTGCCGATGGCGAACAGGGCGTCGTCGCGATCGGGCGCGGCGCCATAGCCATGGGCCATCGAGACCAGCCCCGGACGCAGCGCCGGATCGCCTTCGGCGACGCCGAGGATCGCGCCGTAGCGCGAGCGCGGCTCGATCACGTCGCCATCGGCCAGTCCGTACCGGGCCATGTCGTCGGGATGCATGAAGGCCGGATTGTAGGGCGCGCCGCGCGTGGCCGGATTGTGTGCGATCGAATTGAACGTATGGCGGACGCGACGGCTGATCATGCGGAATTCGAAGCCCTCGCCGACGCCGTCTCCGGCGAGCGGATAGGCGTCGAGATCCTCGATGATGTCGGGGTGGGCAAGTTCGAGGCGGCCGGTCCAGCCTTCCTCGCGCGGCAGCGCGCGCGCGGCTTCATCAGGGAACAGCGCCCCGCGGGGTGGCGCTTGAGCTCGTCGAGCGGGATGCGCGAACCCGCCATGAACACTTCGAGCAGGTCGTCGGTCGTCGGCTTGCGGTCGGTGTCGATCGTGGCAGCCGTGCCGTTCAGGCCACGGAGCGTGAAGGGCAACCCGAGCCGCCGGCACAGGCCATAGAACACCTCCCATTCCTCGACCACCTGCAAGCCGGCAGGCGGCGCGACGATCGCGGGGGTGTACTGGCCGTAGGACTGGTCGCTGCCGACCCCGGTCGCGTAGAACGCGAGGCCTTCGGCCAGATAGCTGATGCCCGGCGTCTCCAGATGTTGCTTGCAGGCGATAACATAGTCGGCAAGCTGGGCGGACGGGGTCATCTTCACGTCGATCGCGACGCTTAGTTCGAGGTCCTTGAGCGCAGCGACCGTCCGGTTCTGGTCGGGCCATGCCAGCACCGGGTTGCCGGCACAGACCAGCAGCGCCCGCGCCCTGCCCTCGCCCGGCATGAGGATTTCGTCCGGGAGGGCCGAGGTCGGCATCGGCGCGGAGCCGGCATAGTAGGCGCGAAGGCCCCGGACCCGGGTCTCATGCCCGCCGAACACGGCGCCCCAGGCGGGGAACGGCGGCGTGGCCTGCGCCCGGGCCGGCGGCGGCGCCATCGTCACGCCGGCGAACGGCAGCGCCTCGCCTTGGCGCAGATAGTGGCCGCAAAGCGTTTCGAGGCACATGCGCATGTATTCGACCAGGGTCGAGGAGCCGCTCATGCTCGGCCCGGTGCCGCAGATCGCATAGCCCCGGCGCGCCGATGCATATGTGCGCGCGGCGGTGACCAGTTCGCCGGCATCGATCCCGGCAGCCGCTGCGACGGCCTCGGGGGTGAACCGCTCCAGCGCGCGGCGCAATTCGGCCAGGCCCTGCACGTTTTCGGCGACGAAGGCGCTGTCGTAGAGCTTCTCGTCGATCACCACCCGGCAAAGCGCCGCGAGCAGGGCGGCATCGTGACCGGGCAGCGGCTGGATGAACTGGGTCGCCTTGCGCGCCGACTCGGTCCGGCGCGGATCGATGAAGATCAGCTTCATGCCCTTGGCCAGCCGGCCATTGATCCAGGTATTGGGGAAGCCGTTGTGGCTGACGAGTGGGTTCATGCCGATCACGAGGATGACCTGGGGCTCGACCCAGCCGTTGCCGGGCGCCTGCCACACGCCATGCAACCCCTTGGCGACCGACTTGCCCGGCTGATCGATCGATTCGTTGCCGAAGTTCATCGGCGAGTCGATCGCCTCCATGAACGAATGGGTCGATGCCATTGCCAGCGAGTGGGCGACGATACCGGTGCCGTGGGAGGAGGCGACGGCGCGCGGGCCGTCCCGCGCGATGATGCGGGAGAGTTTCTCCGCGATCTCGTCCATCGCCTGTTCGAAGTCGATCGGCGCGAACGTGCCATCGGGCTGGCGTTTCATCGTGTGCAGCAGCCGGTCAGGACTGGTGTGGATGGCAGGCGCCGCGCGGCCCTTCACGCAGTGGTAGCCGCGGAGAAGGGATTATCCTTGTCCCCGGTCATCGCGACCGTGCGGCCTTCGTCGTCCACTTCGATTACGGTGCCGCAGAGGTGGTAGCAGATTCGGCAGAAGGTCGGGTGCAAGGTCATCGCGTTCTCTCCCCGGGCAGCGGCAGCACCTCGGTCGAGACCCAACAGTCCCGATATGGCTGCGGCGGATTGCGCTAGGGTGGGTCGGACCAATCTAGCGCAATCCGCCGCCGCCGCACAAGAGTCGAACAATCGATAGATTGTATTTGTCATCCGCGTGCCTGCGGGACGAGCCGGCGGCACGCGGACCAGGCTCAGCTCCGGGCTTCAGCCCCGGCTGGTGCGCTTGGCGCTGGCCCGGATGTTGCGCGACCAATAGCGCGGGATTTCCAGCGGGCTCTTCAGCCCGGCCTCGGCCGCACAGACAGCGGGAATCGAATTGATTACCGCCATCGCGCAAATCTTGCAGCCGTCGTAGTGGCTGAAGTTCTGCTCGATGGTGAAGGACGGATCTCCCTCCACTTCGATTCGATAAGCCATGTTCTTGGGCCCATAGGGGCGCGGCCATTGCTTGCCCGCTTCCATGTCGACCAGGTCGTTGTGCTCGACGATGACGATCGGCTTGCCGCCCGACCAGCCCTGCAGCATGAAGTGGACCGCCGAGGATTCACCGGCCTTGATTTCGCCGATGCCGACCATGATGTCGTGATCGAGGCTGTCGGTCTCGTAGACCAGCTTGATCTCTTCCAGTTCCACCTCGAGCACGTCGGCGATGGCGTAAAGCGTTGGCTCCCACATCGCCCGCATGAAGCCGCCGGTCACCAGCAAGGGCTGGAAGCCTGGCTCCTTGCCGAATCCGAAGTATTCGCGGAACACGTACGAGGCGGTGTATTCGGCCATGCAGCCGAGCTCCATGACCCGCACGCAGTCCACCCGGTTGGCCCCGGCAAGGGCGGCAATGGCGAGGTCCGTGGTGGCCCAGCCCGGATCGATGCCGGAGAAGAACGCGGTCGAATTGCCCTTGGCGCAGGCTTCGAGCACGTTGTCGCGGTATTCGGGCGGGCAGGTTTCCGGGTGCGCCCAGGCGAACACCGACGGGGTGACCGCGTTGACCCCCCGCTCGAGGAAGCGGCAGACGGTCTGGGCGGTTTCCTTCTCGCGGCCGATGCTGTCACCGAAAAAGGAAATGCAATCGGCGTCGAGCGCCAGCAATTCATCCCAGTTGTTGGTGGTGATGACCCCGGTGGCGGGCTCTCCGATCAGTTCGCCGGAATCCTTGCCGACCTTGCTTTCCGACCACACGAAATGGCCGACCAGCTCCAGTTCGGGATGCTGGAGGATGCCACGCAGGCCGTCGGCGCCGATGTTGCCGGTGCCGCAATGGATGACGCGCTTTTTCATTTTTTATCCTCTCCGTCTTCTTGCTTTCAAATCGTCCCCTCGCCGGGTCTCAGGCCGCGACCGCGTCTTCCAGTGGGTAAATCGCGCTGAGCCCCGGGACCGGTTTCGCGTGATCGACTGTCGGATCGGCGGCATGGCGACCGGCGCGGCGGCCGGAGAAAATGCAGTCGCCGGCCGAAAGGCCGCTCAGGTAGAGATAGGTGCACAGGCCGATGGCAGTGCGACCGGCGGCGTAGAGGCCGGGGATGGTGGTGCCATCCTCGCGCATGACCAGCCCGGAATTCTCGTCGACCAGCAGGCCGCCGACAGTGATCGCAAAGATGGGGTTCAGCGGGTTGGTGCCGCGCATGTCGATCGCATAGAACGGCGCCTCGGCCATCGCGCCCATGTCCTCCGGGTCCTTTTCGAACGGATCGGGAATTTCGCCCGCAGCCATCCGGCGATAGTCCTTGAGGGTCTCGCATAGCCCGTCCGGATCGATGCCGACCTTGCGGGCGAGTTCCTCGATCGTCGCCGCCTTCTTCGTGCCGAACCACACGCTGAGCAGGGCCGGCAGCTTCTGGAACGCCATCAGGTTGTCGTTCCTGATGCTGAGCTTACTGTCTTTCCACAGCCGGGAATCGAGAATGAGCCAGGCATTGCCGCCATTTTCCGGCGCCATCGTCTCGCGACCGAGATCGGCGCCATAAGATGCCTCGTCGACGATGCGCTTGCCCTTGGCGTTGACCAGCATGCCCTTGGGCCAGGGGCGTGGCGGATTGATGAACCGCCAGGCCGAGACCTGGTCCATCTTGGCCATCACCCCGCCCGCGGAATGGCCGAGCAGGATGCCGCTGCCGTCGTCGGCGGGCGTGCCGAGTTGCATCACGCCGAGGTAGGCCGGGGCGTAGCGGCGCACCATCTTCTCGTTGAAGATGAAGCCGCCGCTGGAAATGCTGATGCCCTTCCGCGCGCGGACGAAGAAATCCTCGCTGTGTTCGGCCTCGATGCGGGCGGCCTTGCGTCCGTAATACTTGCCGAGTGCAGTCGTGAACTGGCCGCCCGGCGCGGTGCTGGGAATGATCAGCAGCCACTTGTTCATCGCCCGCTGCGCCGCGACGAGCGCGGCATGGGCCTTGGTCCCCGGCGGCACGCGCCGCGCCTTGAGGCCGATGACCGCGCCCGTGCGGTCGACGATCAGCTGGCGGACATCGCATTGGCTGAGCACCCGGACGCCGGCCTTGTCCGCCGACTTCCTCTGTGGGTCGAAGATGCCGATGCCGGCGCCGACCGGCGTGTTGCCGACATCGACCATCACCTTGTGGCCGCGCGGCGAAGGCGGCTTGTTGGTGCGGAAGCGCTTCAGCAGCGAGTTGTCCGAATGGTAGAGGAAGTATTGCGGGCTCGGGTAGCTGATCTTCTTGGTGTAGGCACTGGGCTTGAACTGGACGCCGTGCTTGCCGAGCCATTCGATAGTCTCGGGACCGGTCTCGCAGAAGCGGCGCAGGGTCTCGTCGGTGACGACGCCCTTCAGTTCGCGCTTGAGATAGATGAACATCTCTTCCGGGGTGTCGTCATAGCCGGCCTGCGACTGCACCCATGTGCCGCCGCCCGCGTAGATGATGCCGCCATTCATCCGGGTCGCGCCGCCGCCTTCGTAGCGGTCGAGCGCAATCACATCGAGGCCGCCGTCCGCTGCCTGGTTGGCCGCCGCCACTCCGGCGCCGCCCAGGCCGACGACGACGAAATCAGCCTGCTCGTTCCAGGCAATGTCATCGGCGCTGTCGACGACTCGCGCGTCCTCCACCCGGGTGAAATCGCGCGCGAAGTCCAGAGAATTGACAAATTTTTCAGACATTCTGCTCTCCCTTTGACATGCAGTGTAAATGTCAAAGGAACAGAGTCAACCGAGGGATGGAAATCAGGGCCGCGGGCCGATGCCCGCCGTCAGCCGACCGGCGGCGCCGGCGGCAGCGCGGACGCCAGCGCAACCGAGCCGAGATCGCCGACCGCGGTGCTGAGTCGCAGGACGTTGCACACGGTAATCTCCCAGCCATAGTGGGTTTTCGGCGTGGTCAGCCAGCCGATGTAGAGGCACCAGTTCGCCGCCAGCCGGTATTCTTGCCAGGCTTCGTCTGCCTCCGGGCCGGTGGCCCCGCCGTGGTGGGCTAGGCGCTCGAGGTAGAAGGCGATCAGCGCGCGCTCGTGGGCGCGGCGTTCGGCCACCGGCAGGGCGGTAATGATCAGGTAGCTGATGTCGTGCATGAAATAACCACGCGCTGCCAGTTGCCAATCGAGCAGCCCCGCCCGCCCCTGTGGCAGGAGGTAGGTGTTGCCGATGTGGCAATCACCATGGCAAAGGGTGAACGGCAGGCTGGCCTGATGATGCTGGACCCGCCGCACCGCGTCGTAAAGCGCGACCTCGGTCGTGCCGATCGCCTCGACCATTCCCGCTTGAACTGTTCCTCCGCGATCTCCGCGCGGACCAGCATCGGCACCGAATCGGGCGCCATGAAGAAGCGGAACAGATCACCCTCGACATGCGGCTTGATGCAGGCAAAGCGGTCGAGCAGCTCGGGGTTCTGCCAGAAGCGGGCGTGCAGTGATGCAAGCACGTCGAGCAGCGAACGCACCTCGTCGAGCGAAACCGGTGTCGTCACGTCCGGGAACCGCGCCTCGCGTTCGCGCAGGTCCTCGAGCATGAGCGCGAAGGTGCCGGACGGTTCATCGAACTCCGCGCCGAGGACCGTGGGCACCTCGATCTCGAGAACGGGCTGGACGACCGTGTAGAACGCCACCTCGTTGCGATAGAGCGGTTGCAGCGGGGCATCGGGGCGGCACAGCTTGATGATGGCACGGCGTCGCCTGCCGTCCGCCAGCGTCAGTTCGATTTCGGCCCGTCCTGCGGTCGAGACCTTGCCGCCGCCATCGTTGAAAGTCCGTCCGGCGAGCACGGTGAAATCGGCCACCTCCGCCGCCGGATCGACCGTGTGCAGCAGGTGGGTCAGAATCTGTTGGTCCAGGCCCGAAGCGTCGACCGGAAATGTCCTGCTCATATCTCACCCTGTATGCCGCGCCTGGCGGCCTTGTCGTTCAGTCCTGCCCCGGTCCGTTTCCCGTCGCGATTCCGGCTGCCGCCGGCCCCCCGGTTCGATCGCGGACAGCAATGAGAGTATTGCCATCTCGACTTCGGCCCGCGTGATTTCCAGATCGATGGCGTTCAGCACCATGAGCGAAGACTCCTCGACGATCGAGAGGATCAGGTGGGCCAGCGCGCGCGGCGGCTGTGGCCGGATCAGCCCGCGGGCGATGCCGTCCCCGACCGCTGTCTCGAACATGCGCAGGGCATAGTCCGTATGCAGTTTGCGCCACTCCGCCCAGCCGAGCACGGCCGGTCCGTCGATGAACGAGATACGCTGTTCCTCGAGCGTCGGGATTCGCGCCAGGTAGCCCTTGAGGTCCTCGATCAGACCCGGCCAGCCCTCGGTCGCGACGCGCCGCGCAGTAGCCTCGACCATGCCGCGACCGGCCTGTTCGAACACGGCCCGGAACAGGTCCTCCTTGTGCGGGAAATGGTGCTGGAGCGCACCGCGGGTGACACCGGCCGCCTGGACGATCTCCAGTGTCGACGTGGCGTGAAAGCCCTTCTCGGTAAACAACCGGCGCGCCGCTCGGAGAAGGACCGCGCGCGTCGCTTCGGCCTGCGCAACCCTGATCCCCCTGCCCTTCGGCACCCGTTTCTCCCCTCGACTGGCGCTAGCCCGCGTTCCAGCCGCCGTCCACCGGCAGCACCACACCATTGACGAAGGCGGACAGGTCCGACGCGAGGAACAGGATGCCATCGGCGATGGATTGCGGGACGCCAGGTTCTCCGGCCAGCGACATGATCGGGAAGCAGCGTTCGGCATAGGTCTCGTCGAACCCCGATTCGCTGAGGATCTGCGTATCGCCAATGCCGCCGGGGCACAGCGCGTTGCACCGGATGCCGTCGGCCCGGTAGCCCCAGGCGGTCGAGCGGGTCAGCCCGATCAACCCATGCTTCGATGCCGTGTAGGCCGCACCGCCACAGCCGCCGCGAAAGCCGGCTTCGGATGCGATGTTGACGATCACGCCGGATCCGGAACGAACCATATGCGGCAGCACCGCCCGGGTCATGATGAACGCGCCGGTGAGGTTCACCCCGATCACCCGGTTCCACAGTTCGGTCGAGGTCGTCGCCGCCGGGCGCAGCTCGTCGTAAATGCCAGCACAGTTGACCAGCACATCCAGCTTGCCCCAGGTGCCGGCGACCTGCGTGATCGCCGCCTCGACCGCCTGCTCGTCGGCGACGTCCACGGCAATGCCGAGCGCCGACGCATCCAGCGCCTCGACCTCGGATATCACAGCGTCGATGCGCTCGGGTATGCGGTCGAGAATCGCCACTTTTGCACCATGCCCGGCAAGCGTCAGCGCGATCGCCCGTCCGATCCCTGCCCCGCCCCCGGTCAGCACGACCGTGCGGCCGGTCATGTCGGTTTTCGACCGCGGCAGCGTGTCGGCCAGCCTTGCAGCATTGCTCATTTCGACATTCCCTCCCTTGCTTGGTAATTCACTCCCTTGCCAGGTAGCTGTCGAGCGTCTGGTGATAATGGCGGATGCGGGCTTCCTGGTATTCGGCAAGCGTCACCTTGTTGGTAATGTTGGCCTTGAGACCGCGCTGCATCGATTCAAGGTTGTCCACGTCCTGCTGCAGGATCAGCCCGAGGCCGCCCAGTTCGGGCACGCTTTCCAGCGATTCGCCGGGGTTGACGACGACGGTGCGGCCCGACGGCGGACGTTCGCCCTCGAACGGCAGGAAAATCTGGGTTTCGAAAATGCAGTGATCGACATCGTCGCCCGGCAGGAAACGATAGACGATCGGGGCGCCGATCGACGGCCAGGGCGCGAAATTCGGAAACATGGTGTACTGGATGGGATCGACCAGATACGACATCGGCTGGTCGCTCATGTCCATGCCGAACCGCTGCTTGAAACCTATTGCCGCGATCCGCTGCATGGCCTCGCGCGGGGTTTCACCCGGCTGGATCTGGGTTACCGGATCACCGATCCACTCGGGGGCAAAGCCGCTCACCCAGTTGTCCACCGTCTCCTGTTCGGTCGGCCTGGTCAGGCAATGGGGCGACGGCAGGCCCATCGGCGTGTGCATGCGGCTAAAATGCGGCTCGTCCGGCCAGATGTCGTACTGGGTCTGCACGTCGCTGCCGCCGGTCTGCGTATGGGTGTGGGATTCGAACCCGTGCAGGACTTCGATGAAGGCCTCCATGCAGGCCTTCCAGTTGATCGCCATCGGCCGGATGACCGAAACCAGCCGGAAGCGCTTGTGGAAATCCCACTCCTTCACGCTCTCCCACTGGTCGACCATCTTGCCCATGTAGTCGCGCAGCGAAGGGGCAGTGTTGTCGAAATTGATGAAGACGAAACCGTTCCACTGTTCGCAGCGGATTTCGGCCAGCTTGTGCGTATCCTCGCGGACCTGGGGGAAATCCCACTTGCAGGGAACCCACTTGAGGCCGCCGTCGATCCCCCAGGTGAAGCCATGGTAGGGGCACTTGAGCTCGGACACGTGCTGGACCGCCTGGGTGCAAAGCTCGCGGCTGCGGTGCAGGCAGGAGTTGGCAAAGGCTTTGATCGAGTTGTCCCGCTGGCGGACGACGAGCACCGAGCGGCCGGCGTTGCGGTAGACGGCGACATCGCCGGGATTGGGGATGTCATAGGACCAGGCCGCATATTGCCAGACGCGCGGCCACATCCGCTCCATCTCGAGTTCGAAGAACTCCCGCGAATAGTAGCGCCGGGCATCGAGCGGCTTGGTGCCGAGACGATGCTCGGTGCTTTCCAGCAAGGTCGGGCTCGGAGGGATCGTATCCCTGAGCAGGATGTCCGTGAGGACCTCGGGCCGCTGGTCCTCTACCGGCGGAACCGGCGGCTCAATGAACGGTTCGCGAATGGTATCCATTGCCTTGATCCTCTTCAGAAATGACTTTCACATACCGAAAGCATGTCAAAGGCGAGGAGTCAATGGCGCCACCCGGGAATCGTGTCACGCGCCGCCGGTGAGGTCACCCGGCGAGGTAGTGGTCGAGCGTGGCATGGTAATGGCGAATGCGGATTTCCTGGTATTCGGCCAGCGTCAGCAGGTTGGTGATGTTGGCCTTGAGCCCGCGCTGCATCGATTCGAGGTTGTCCACATCCTGCTGCAGGATCAGGCCGAAGGCGCCGAGTTCGGGAACGTCCATCAGCGAATCACTTTCGCCGACCTTGACCGTGGGGCCTGAAGGGGGGCGCTGGCCTTCGAACGGAAGAAACAGGCTGATCTCGAACAGGCAGTGGTCCGGATCGTCCCCCGGCAGGAACCGGTAGGCGATCGGAGCTCCCAGCGAGGCCCAGGGCGCGAAGTTCGGGAACACCGTGTACTGGATCGGATCGACCAGGTAGGAGACCGGCTCGTGGCTCAGGTCCAGGCCCAGGCGCTGCTGGTAGACGAAGGCGGCGATGCGTTGCATGGCCTGGCGCGCGGTTTCGCCCGGCTTCATCCTGGTCTCGGCGTGGTCGATGAATTCCGGAGCGAACGTGCTGACGTAGTTGTCGACCGTTTCCTGCTCGCTCGGCCGCTCGACGAGGTGCGGCGATGCAAAGCCCATCGGCGTGTGCATCCGGCTGAAATGCGGTTCGTCAGGCCAGATGTCGTACTGGGTCTGGACGTCGCTGCCGCCGGCCCGGGTATGCGGGTGGGATTCGTAGCCGTGGATCACCTCAATGAAGGCTTCCATGCAGACCTTCCAGTTGATCGCGATCGGCTTGATCACGGTGAAGGCGCGGAACCGCTTGTGGTAATCCCACGCGGGCACGCTTTCCCACTGGTCGACCATCCTGCCCATGTAGTCGCGGAGCGAGGGGGCATCCTTGTCGAAATTGACGAAGACGAAACCGTTCCACTGTTCGCAGCGCAGTTCCGCCAGCTTGTGGGTATCCTCGCGGACCTGGGGGAAATCCCAGAGGCAGGGAACCCACTTGAGGCTGCCGTCGATGCCCCAGGTGAAGCCATGGTACGGGCACTTGAGCTCGGAGACATGGTCAACGTCCCCGGTGCACAGTTCGCGCCCGCGATGCAGGCAGGAGTTGGCAAAGGCCCTGATCGAACCGTCCGGCTGGCGGACGACCAGCACCGAGCGGCCGGCATTGCGATAGACGATGACATCGCCGGGATTAGGCATGTCGTAGGACCACGTGGCACATTGCCAGACGCGCGGCCACATCCGCTCGTTCTCCAGATCGAAGAACTCCCGCGAATAGAACCGCCGCGCATCGATCGGCTTGGTACCGAGCCGCTGTTCGGTACTTTCGAGCAGGGTCGGGCTTGGCGGAATCGTGTCCCTGAGCAGGATTTCGGTGACGAGCTCGGGCCGCTCCGACTCGACCGGTGGCGCTGGCGGTTCCTCGAAACGGCCTTGATTGACATCCATTGTCCCATCTCCTCCACAGTTTGGCTTTGGCATTCCATGGGCATGCCAAAGGCCGCCGTCGTTGACCGAGGTCAATTGCGGGCGGCACTGCGGTTGACGAATATTGGAGCGATCGATAGGTGGAGAATCAGCGATAACAAGACAGCGTCCCGTAACTGGAATTCAGAGCGTTCCCGCTTCTTTCCGCACGAGACCGGGACATTGATGAGAGGTGATTTCCGTGCAGCAAATTCCTGGATTGACCGGCCTGTCGAACATGATGCAGGTGGCCTGGGTCACGCCCGACCTCGACCGCACCGTCGCGGAGTTTTCCGAACGCTATCGCATCCCCGAGTTCTATACGGCGGACCTCTCGATGGAGGCCCGGCTGCTTGACGAAACCGGTCCGCTGAACATCCGGTTTGCCCTGGCCAATATCGACAACATGCAGATCGAACTGATCCAGCCGGTCGGCAAAGGTATCAACCGGGTTTATGGCGATGCGCTGCCGGCCGACGGAAGCCATGCCAACGTGTTCCACCACGTCTGCGTGAAGATCGACGGCCCGATCGAGAACTGGGACGCGTATGTGGCCGACCTGCAGAAGACCAAGCGGGCCGAGTATACCGGTGATCCGGGACCGTGGTGCCGCTTCGTCTATACCGACGAACGGGCGACCCTGGGCATCTGGCTTGAGCACGTCTGGTACGAGCCGGAATTCTTCAAGGAGTTCTCGGCCGCAATCCCGACCTACCACTCGCGCTGAAAGCTGTTTCGATGACCAAATTCCGGACTCTCGATCACCCGGTGATCGGCATGATCAGCTGGGACCCACAGCGACCGGCCGAATGGATCAACGACCATATCGCCATGGTCCACGCGATCACCAACGCCTATCTCGTCACCACCGACGACGGCGACGTGGTGATCAATTCGGGCACCGAGCAGCAGGGCGCACGTATCCGCGAAAAGTTCGAGGAACTGCTCGGCCGGCGGCTCGACGTGCGCAAGCTGATCTTCACGCAAAACCACACCGATCATATCGGCGGCTGGAAAGCTTTCGCCGACCCGCACACGGAAATCATCGCGCAGCGGCTGACGGGCCAGCTCGTCGCCGAGCGGCGCGCGCTGGCCAACTTCTTTACCCGCCGCTACACAGCCGTCATTTCGGCGATGATGGTCGGGGCCAACCAGCAGGTCGGAGCGCCCGAGTTCGTCCCGGAAGGCATGACCACCTTCGATGACGCATTCGAGTTCACGCAGGGCGGACGGCACTTCAAGCTGACTCGGCTGTGGGCGGGCGAGACGCTCGACTCGATCGCGGTCTGGCTGCCGGAGGAACGGACCGTGTTCACCGGCAACTGGGCCGGGGCGATCCATGGCGCGCTGCCCAACTTCTACACCGCGCGGGGCGACCGGCAGCGCTCGCTTCCCGGCTGGCTGGAGCAATGCCGCGCCATCCTGGCCGAGGAGCCGGAACTGCTGATCACCGGCCATGAACAGCCGATCGTCGGCAAGGACCGGATCCGCGCGGACCTCATGAAGGTCCACGACGCGGTCCGGCTGATCCACGACGAGACCGTTACCGGGATGGAAGCCGGCGAGACCCTGACGGCGCTGATGTCGCGCATCCGCCTGCCCGACGAACTCACCCCGCGCGATGGCCGCTGCCCGGTGTCGTGGATCGTGCGCGCAGCTTACGAGGAATATGCCGGGTGGTTCCGCCACGAACGCACCAGCGAGCTCTATGCCGCGCCACAGAGCGATATCTGGCCGGAATTGGTGGAGTGCGCCGGCGGCGCCGAACAGGTGGCGCGCAAGGCGCGGCGTGAACTGGAAGCCGGCAATCCGCACAAGGCGCTGCACTTCATCGAGATGGCCGTGTTCGTGGCTCCCGCCAACGTGGCTGTCCGGGAAGCGGAGATTGCCGTTCTCGACGCGCTGGCAGACGAGACGGGCGGCCGGATCTTCGATCTGCTGGGGTGGCTCGAAGGCCGCATCGCCGCAGCACGCAAGGCCATCGCCTGACGCAACAGTATTTGGGATCGAGGATTGGAACACCGATGACTGCGGAAAAAGTACGCATTACCGACATGAAGGCACCGGTGCTTACCGAGGCCCAGCGGCAGATGGTCGAATATACGACGGCTAATCCGGTCACCTTGAGCGCGGCTGCCGTCATCGAGGCGGCCAAGGCGCAGACCGGGCTGGATTACATGGGCGATGAGGATTTTCTGCCTCGCCTCGAGCTGATCATGGCGTCCGCGGATGCCGACACGAATCTCGCCCCCGCGGCGCGTGCTGGCTTTTTCGGGCTGGCGGTCCGCTTCCTGCGGGCCCGTCTGGAGCTGGAAGATTTTATCCGGCGCCACCCCGATGTCGAGAATGTCGAACTGGAACCGCCGCTGATCGACGCCGGGTTGCCGCGCTCGGGCACGACGTTCACGTTGCAGTTGCTCGCCGCGGACCAGCGGCTGCGTTCGCTTCAGCACTGGGAAGGCCTGCGACCGGTCGCCGATCCCTACCTTAAGGACGGCAAGGACATCCGCTACGACCTGGCCGATGCCGAATGGATCGAGGCTGACGCGATCAACCCGTTCGCCAAGCTCAGCCACGAGTTCACGCCGGACCACATTACCGAGGATATCGAACTCACCGGCATGGACTTCGGCGGCTACTACTTCGAGTGGTTCGCCAATATCCCGCAATGGCGCGATTACCAGCTCTCGCACGATCCGGCGCCCTGGCTGGGTTATCTGCGCCGGGCGATCAAGGCGCTGGTCTATCAGCGGGGACCGAGCCGCTGGGTCGGCAAGTGCCCGCAGCACATGGAACAGCTCGCGGCAATCGCCAAAGCATTTCCGGGCGCGTTCCTGATCATCAACCATCGCGATCCGGTCGCTTCGATCCAGTCGGGCATCGCGATGATGGGCTATGCTGCGCGGTTCACCCAGAACCGGCTCGACTTCGACCAGATCTCCGAATACTGGATCGATCGCTACGAGCGGATGTTGCGGCGCTGCGTCGAGCAGCGCGACCAGCTGGATCCTGACCGGGCCTACGACCTCTATTTCCACAAGCTCATTGCCGATCCGATGGGCGAGATGGAAGCGATCTACCGCAAGGCCGGCCTCCTGTTCGACGAGCAGACCCGCGCTTCGTTGCAGGGTGCGATCGACGCGAATACGCGCAAGATGGGCCAGCTGGTCTACGATCTTCGCGGCGACTTCGGCCTGGACCCGTCCAAGGTGCGCGAACGCTTCGGCTTCTATTTCGAGCGATTCCCCGAAGTCCGCATCGAGGTGAAATGACCAATATGGCGAACAATTCCTTCAGCCTGGCCGGCAAGGTGGTCCTGGTGACCGGCGCGAATGCGGGCCTTGGCCTCGGTTTTGCCGACGGGCTCGCCCGGGCAGGGGCCGACGTGATCATCTGGGGCCGGCGCGAGGACCGCAACCGGGAGGCCGCCGAGCAGGTGCGTGCCCATGGTGGCCGAGTCTCGCACCGTGCCGTCGATGTCGCGGTGGAGCAGCAGGTGGTGGACGGGTTCGCCGCGGCGGTGGCGGAGTTCGGCAGGCTCGATTGCGTCATCGCCAGCGCCGGTGTGGGCGACATTACCCCGTTCGACGAAATGACCAGCTCGGTCTGGCACAACCTGCTCGCGGTCAACCTGCATGGCGCCTTCTACACCTGCCGCGAGGCGGCACGGCACATGAAGGCGCGGGCTGCGGCGGGCGACCCGGGCGGGTCGATCGTGATCAACGGCAGTCTCGCGGTATTCGCCGGGGTGCCGGGCATGGAACACTATGCCGCCGCCAAAGGTGGGCTGAATTCGATGTCGAAAGCCATGGCGGTGGAATTCGCGCCGCACGGTGTCCGGGTCAACGTCATCTGCCCGGGCTATTTCGTCACCGCGCTCGGCGATGAAGACTCGCCGGTCGCAGAGGCCTTGAAGCAGAAAATCCCGATGGGCCGGGTCGGCTTCGGTGCCGACCTCGAAGGCATTGTCGTCTACCTCGCGAGCGACATGTCCCGCTATCACACCGGCGACACGATCACGATCGACGGCGGCATGATGGCGAACTGCACCTGAACGGTCCCGGAGGCGACATGGAAAAGCGCAGCATCGGCAGCCTCTCGGTTTCACTCGTGGGGCTGGGCGGCAACAACTTCGGCACTGATTTCTTCGGTCGCAAGTGCGACGAGCGGGATTCCGCCCGTATCATCGATGCCGCGCTCGATGCCGGGATCAACTTCATCGACACGGCCGAGGAATACAGTATCGATTCCTTCGTCGGTTCCGGCCGGTCGGAGGAGATCATCGGCCGGGTGCTGGGGCCCCGCCGCAATGACGTGATCATTGCCACGAAATACAGCGTCTATGATGCAGCCGATCCCGACAAGCATGGCCGCCAGCGGGTGATCGAGGCTGCCGAGGGAAGCCTCAGGCGCCTGGGCACGGACCATATCGATCTCTATCAGCAGCATTTCCCTGACCCCAACGTGCCGATCGATGAAATGCTCGAGGCCCTGACCCGGCTGGTCAAGGACGGCAAGGTACGCGAGATCGGCTGCTGCAACTTCTCCGGCCCGATGATTGATACTGCCATGGCGGCCAGCGGCGATGCCGGCCTGGCCCGGTTCGCCAGCGCGCAAAATCAGTACAACCTGCTCGACAATCCAGCCGAGGATGGGGCGCTCGACGCCTGCCGTCGGCACGGGCTCGGGTTGATCCCGTTCTTCCCGCTCGCCAGCGGACTGCTGACCGGCAAGTATGCGGCAGGCGCCGCGGCCCCGGCCGGGTCCCGGTTCGAGGCCGAGTCCTTCATCAACGGGATCCTGCGCGAGAAGCAGCTTTCCGACCAGCGCATCGCCAAGGTCGCGCAGTTCGAAGCCTTTGCCCGCGAACGCGGACGCAGCGTGCTCGAACTGGCAATGTCATGGCTCGCCGCCCAGGACAGCGTCGCCTCCATCATCGCCGGCGCGAGCCGGCCGGAACAGGCCACCGCCAATGCTGCGGCAGCCAGCTGGAAGCTGTCGGCCGAAGATCTCGCCGCGCTGGCGGCAATGCGGGACTGAGACCTGGCTGCACCGACCGTGCAGCTGGAATAAGCCCCCTCGCCTAATTCCCGGGTAGCGGATCCGGCCCCCGCATCACCGTCCGTCGCTTCATCCGCCAGCCCTGCGGCGTGCGGACGACATGGTCGCGATAGGTCGCGCCGGCGGAAAAATCGCCGTTCTGCCACGCGCCGATGATCATGCTGACGACATTGGCGCTGTCGGCATCGATCGGCTTGACCACGGTGTTGGTGGTATAGTGCGCCAGGGGATGGTTGGCGGTTTCCATGTGGCGGCGCAACGCCGCCTGCCCCTCTACCACCGGATAGCCGACCAGCGAGGCATCGAAAACGCCGTCTTCTGCATAGAGCCGCGGAAGGTCATCCCAGCGGCGTTCGTCGACCATGTAGGAAATCTCGGCGACAAGATTGTGGATTTCGAACAGGTCCTCCGGGTGCAGTTTCATCCTCGTCTCCCTCCGTCCAACCCACTGTCATCCTGCTGTCCGTTTCACCGGCCCGCCTTGCGGTCCTCCTTGATCAGGCTGGCGGCGTGATAACCGAAGGCCATCGCCGGTCCGTTGGTGTTGCCGGAAACCTGGTTGGGCATCGCCGAGCAATCGGCCACGCGGAGGCCTTCGATCCCCTTTACCCGCAGCCGGCCATCGAGCACGGCGTCATCGTCGGTGCCCATCCGGCAGGTTCCGGTGGCATGGATGCCGGGCTGCGAGGTCTGGCGGATGTAGGCCATGAAATCGTCGTCGCTTGCAAAATCAATGCCCGGCACGGTTTCGACCGCGCCAAAGCGCTGGAGCGCACGGGTATGGGCAAAGCGCCGGGCGAACTTGAACAGGTTGAGCGCCGGCTCAAGGTCACGCGGATCGCTGAGCACGTTGGCATCGATCAGTGGCTTGCTGAACGGATCGAGCGAGGTGATCTCGATAAAGCCCGCGCTGTAGGGGCGCAGGATATAGCCGCCGATCATCATGCCGTGATCCTGCTCCAGCACGGTCTCGGTGAAGGACTTGGAGCCGTCGACCGAAAACGCGCCCATGAACAGCTGGGCATCCGGCCGATCGAGATCGGGCCGGGTGCGCAGGAAGGCGCCGGCCTCGAACGCGCAGTCGGCCAGCGGTCCCGTGCCGAACAGCTGCTGGCGCAGCACGTTGAGCACGAGATTGAGGCCGGAGAACTGCCGGTTCAGGCTGTCCCGGCTGACGCGGAGCTGGATCCCGGTGCTGCCGCGATGATCGCGCAGATTCTGCCCGACCTCGCGCCGGTCGGCAACGACCGGAATGCCGAGTCGCTGCAGCAAGGGCGCCGGGCCGATCCCCGAGCGCTGGAGCAGCAGCGGCGAATTGAGCACGCCTGCGCTGACGATGATCTCGCGCCCCTCGATGGTAACCGCCTCGCCGTTCCGGCGCCCGGAAATGCCGGTCGCGCGCAGCCCGTCGAACACCAGCCGCTCCACCGTCATGCCGGTGATCACGGTCAGGTTGGGGCGATTGCGCGCCGGCCTGAGGAACGCCTTGGCCGACGAGTTGCGCCGGCCGCGGTGGATCGTGCGGAAATAATAGCCGGCCCCATCCTGCGCCTCACGGTTGAGGTCCTCACGCCGGGGCAGGCCGAGTTCGCCTGCGGCCTCGATGAACGCTTCGGCCAGCGGATGCTTGCCCGGATAGGTCGAAATATCCAGCGGACCGCCCGAACCGCGCATCTCGTCAGCCCCCAGCGGATGGTTCTCCATGGCCTTGTAGGCGGCCAGCATCTGCGGCCAGCCCCATTCGGTCAGCCCCATCCTGTTCCAGCCGTCATAGTCCTCGGGGTGGCCGCGCACGTAGACCATGCCATTGACCGAGCTGGAGCCGCCCAGCGTCCGTCCACGGATCCACAGCTCGTCCCGGTTACTGCCGCCGCCGACCTTGGCGTCATAGCGCCACACCAATTCAGGATGCTGGAAGACCTTCGGAAAGCCGCGCGGCATGTGGATGGCCGGGTGCTTGTCCTCCGGCCCGGCCTCGATGATGGCGACGCTGACGTTGGGATCCTCCGACAGCCGGTTCGCCACGACACACCCAGCCGAACCCGCGCCGACGATCACATAATCGAATACCATCCGCTCTCTCCGCCCACCCTTCGAGGGTCCAGAAACCTTTCGGGCATCCGAGACCGCAGAACGGGTGGCGAGTCAAGTTTTCCAATTGACGATCGGCAGATTCCGCAGCACTTAGCCGGCGGCGGCCCGAATGGCCGGACAAGCACAACAGACCATCGGGAGGGAACATGCGGCTGAATGGCAAGAACGCGATCGTTACCGGAGCGGCACGCGGCTTGGGCGCCAGCATTGCGGCTGACCTTGCCCGTGAAGGGGCGCGGGTCATGCTGTGCGATGTGCTGGAGGAACAAGGCCGGGCAACGACCGAATCCATCGGCGATGCCGTCGTGTTCCGCCGCATGGATGTGACCAAGGCCGGTGAATGGGTAGAAGCGGTCGCCGCGGCGGAAACGGCGTTCGGTTCGGTCGACGTCCTGGTCAACAATGCCGCGTTGATCGAGCAGGTGCCTTATGACGAGGTCACCGAAGAGCTGTTTCGATCTTGCTTCGAGGTCAATGCGATGGGTAGCTTCCTCGGCATGAAGGCGGTGGTGCCGGCGATGCGCCGGGCCGGCAAGGGATCGATCGTCAACATTTCCTCGACCGCTGGCATCCATTCCTCCGGCGGTCTGGCCTACGGTGCCTCCAAGTTCGCCATCACCGGCCTGACCAAGCACGCGGCCCACATGCTCGGGCCGGAGAATATCCGCATCAACTCGGTGCACCCTGGCTGGATGAGGACGCCCCAGACCGAAGTCGTGCCGCTTGACTGGGTAGCGAGCCTGATCCCGCTGCGCACGATCATGGACACGGCCGAGGTGGCGAAGCTGATCTCGTTCCTCGCATCCGACGATTCCTCGATGATCACCGGCAGCGAACACCTGATCGACGCCGGCGCCCTGCTGATGGGCGCGCGCGATATCGTCGACCGCATGGCCGAGCACATTGTGAGCAGGCCGGCCATCGGTACGGAAGACGGAATGCCGCAATGAAGATCGACCTCACTGGCCGTACCGCGGTCATCACCGGGTCTACCGGCGGAATCGGCCTGGCGATTGCGAAGGGGCTGGCCAGTGCCGGCGCCGATATCGTCGTCAACGGCCGCCGGCAGAACGTGACCGACACCGTTGTTGCCGAGCTTTCGGCGCAATATGCCGGAGTCAAGGTCCAGGGCATCGCCGCCGACCTGGCGCGCAAGCAGGATGTCGAGCGCTTCGTCCGCCTGGCGCCCGAGGCCGATATCCTGGTCAACAACCTCGGCATCTATTCCGAGGGCGACTTCTTCGGCATTCCCGACGAGGAATGGTTCCGCTTCTTCGAGACCAACGTGATGAGCGGCGTGCGCCTCTCGCGCCACTACATGCCGGGAATGCTGGCGCGCGACTGGGGCCGGGTGGTGTTCCTCTCCAGCGAATCCGGCGTCACCACCCGGGTCGAACGCATGCACTACAGCACAACCAAGACCGCGGTGCTGGCCATTGCCCGCGGCCTCGCCGAGCGGGCGCGGGGCACGCGGGTGACGAGCAATTCGATCATCGTCGGGACCACGCTCACCGAGCAGATCACCGAGATGGTCCAGCAGATGGCAGAGGACGCCGGCATCACCTTCGAGGAGGCCCAGCGGCAGGTCATTGCCGAACACCGTCCGACCCAGTTGACCCCGTTGCTGGCAACCACCGAGGAAGTCGCCAACATGGTGATCTACGTCACATCCGAACAGGCATCGGCCACGACGGGCGCCGCGCTGCGGGTCGACGGTGGCGGGATCACGACAATCCTGTAACCGGCACGGCACCGCCGCCGGACATCGCTTCCGCCCTGCCGGGTTCTCCCGAGCGGCGCACCGTGCTAGGGCTTGCAGAACGCCTGCTATTTCCCGGAGAATACGATCATGAAGGCCGTGCGCGTGCACACCCCAGGCAGCTACTCGATCGACGAGGTGCCGTTTCCCGTCTGCGGGCCGCGCGATGCCTTGGTACGGGTTGCTGCCTGCGGCATCTGCGGCAGCGACCTCCATTTCGTCAACTGGGGATCGCTGCGTGCCGATGGCCTGCCGATGGCGCTCGGCCACGAGGCGACGGGAATCGTCGAGGCGGTGGGCAGCAAGGTCGATACGGTCACGCCGGGCATGCGGGTGTTCATCAATCCGACGGCGAGCGACGGCAGCACCATCGGCGCCGGCATCCACGATGGCGCCTTCGCCAGCCATGTCGTTGTCCCTGATGCGGCTCTCGGCAAGACGCTGCTGCCGATCCCCGAAGGCGTCGGGCCGCATTGGTCGAGCCGCTGGCGGTGGGGCTGCACACGGTCAACCAGGGAAAGCCGGGGCCGGAGACCCAGGCTGCCGTCTTCGGCTGTGGGCCGATCGGCCTCGCCGCCGTCTGTGGCTGGCCCGGAATCAGTGGATCGCCAACGGTCGGCACCGATGTGTTTTACGATCTGGCCGGGGCCCCGGGGATCATCGACCAGATCAGCGGCTTGGCCAAGTTCCGTTCCCGCCTGGTTGTCGGCGCGAT
>Ga0068859_100001685_pt1 | contig 22488 bp, 15 predicted proteins | sample KBSSwiS22_FD_66585 | JGI IMG/M metagenome (GOLD analysis project Ga0068859, IMG submission 66585) | Switchgrass rhizosphere microbial communities from Kellogg Biological Station, Michigan, USA - KBS Switchgrass S2-2 | ecosystem: Host-associated > Plants > Roots > Rhizosphere > Soil ...
TCGGGCATCAGCCATGGATGCGGATACGAGGAAAGCCCGCGGCCGCGGCCTTCGACTTCCATGCGGAAATGATCGAGCTGGTTCTCGTCGATGCGGCCTTCGAGGTACGAGCGCGCGTACACGCCCGGGCTCGAATGACCCTGATGAAACACGAGATCACCGGGATGGTTCTCGCTCGGCGCGCGCCAGAAATGGTTGAAGCCGACGTCGTACAAGGTCGCGCTCGAGGCGAAGCTCGCGATGTGGCCGCCGAGATCGCCGGGCCGGCGGTTCGCACGCACGACCATCGCCATCGCGTTCCAGCGGATCAGCGAGCGGATGCGCCATTCCATGCTCGGATCGCCCGGCGTGCGCGCTTCGAGGTGCGGCGGGATCGTATTGACGTATTCGGTCGTCGGCTCGAACGGGAGATAGCCGCCGGCGCGGCGCGTCTCGTCGACCATGCGCTCCAGCAGGTAATGCGCGCGATCGGTGCCGTCGGCGTTGATCACGCCCTTGAGCGCGTCGGTCCATTCCTGGGTTTCGGAGGGGTCCAGATCCTGGTCGAGGATGTCGGTCAGCTGATTCATGCAATCTCTCGGCGGCGTGCGCGCGCGGCGCACGCGATGGTGGCGGCGACGGACCTCGAAGCGGCCCATGCGCGAAAGTAAGTCGACAAGTTTAGTCGGCCTTGGCGACGCCTGCATGTTGCGGCGCGCGGCGGCCGGCGATTCGCGATTTGCGGAGCGTGTCGGCTCGCGGGTCGGATTCCCGTATTACAGTGAAGAAGCCGACAACATCGGGGAGCTCGATGAGGGGATCAAGGAGCATCGCAGCGATCGCGGGCGGCCTCTTCGGCGCATTCGCAACCCTCGCCGGCGCGGGCACGGCCGATACGATCTTCGCCGACGGCTTTGAGCCCTCGCGCTGGGTGCTCGGCTACTACGTCGGCTACGAGCCTGATCTCTACCCGATTGGCGACGTCGACTTCAGCGCGATCACGCATCTGATGGTCGGCCGCGCAAGGCCCACGGCCGGCGGCGACGTGACCACCGATTTCGACATCGACGACGTCAACGGCCCGGTCTGGGCGCACGCCGCCGTGAACGCCACGCACGCGGCGGGCCGCAAGGCTGTGCTGATGGTCGGCGGCGCCGGCGAGATCGACGGCTGGCGGAGCGCAGCTTCGAGCGCGAATCGCGATTTTTTTGTAGGCCAGCTCATCGCCAAAGCCGACGAGTTCGGTTTCGACGGCCTCGATCTCGACTGGGAACCGCTGGAAGACGGCGACCGCGCCGATTTCCAGGCACTCGCGCAGGCGCTGCGATCCGCGCGTCCGGGATTGATCATGACCGTGCCGATCGGCTGGGTGAATTCAAATTTCGCCGATCCGCCGGATCCCTGGTGGGGCGAGATCGCGCCGCTCTTCGATCGCATCGACGTGATGACGTACGACATGGCCGGACCGTGGGAAGGCTGGCAGAGCTGGCACAACTCCGCGCTGCACGGCGAAACCGGAACCACGCCTTCATCGGTCGCGAGCAGCGTCGCCTTCTACCTCGCCTCCGGCGTGCCGGCCGAGCGGCTCGGCGTCGGCATCGCGTTCTACGGCTATTGCTGGCAGGGCGTGACCGGCCCGCATGAAGACGGCGGCAGCATCGCATCGGGCGACGGCACGATGAGCTACGCGAACATCATCGAGAACTACTACACGCCGTCGGTGCGCGTCTGGGACTCGACTGCGTTCGTGCCGTATCTGTCGTCAGCCGCGCCGCTTGGCGATCAATCCTGCAACTTCGTCAGCTACGAAGACGAGCAGTCGATCGCCGAGAAAGGCGCGCTGGTCCGCACGCAGCATCTCGGCGGCACGATCATCTGGACGATCAGCCAGGGTCATCTCGCCGATCGCCCGGCGGGACAACAGGATCCGCTGCTGGACGCGGTGCGCGCGGCGTTTCTCGAATAGCGGTCAACACCGAAAATTTTTCTCGCAGAGGCGCAAAGATCGCTGAGAAAGCATTTTCAGAATGCTTTGTCTTTCTCCGCGCCTCCGCGCCGCGAGAGAAATTCCTTTTCGTGCCTCAATGCGTAGCACTCATGCGCGAGCGCAACTGATCGAGCCTGAGCGCCAGCGCATCGAGCGCCGGCGTGCGCGTGCCGATGTCCGCGACGACGCGTTGCGCGCCGTCTACGTCGCCTCGAATCACGTGTAGCAGCGCATCAAGCGTGCGCGCATCGGCCGAATCCGGCGTCTCGGCGAGCAGCGTCGCTACGATCGGCGCCGCCGCCTCCACCGCGCCCTGCTCCAGCAGCCACAACGCCTGCTCGCCGCGAAATTCCGGACTCGCGCGGAGCACGCTTTCCAACCCCGCCCACTTCCCGCGCAGCTGCGCGATCGCGCCACGCAGGCGCGCTTCGTCGCGATTCGCGCCGCGGCCAGCGCCGGAGTCGCCCGCATCTACGTAATAACGCGTGGTCGGCTTCTCGACGAAAATAAATTCCGTGCGTTGCGCGCACTGAATGAAAAAATCCATGTCTTCCAATATCTCGAATTGATTATCGAAGCGCGCGCCTTCGCCGACCAGCGAGCGCGAGAACATCGCGCAATGCGGATGGAAGAATCCGGTATCGAGCTGGCGCCACGGCTTGAAGCGGCCGCCGTGATAACCGATGAAGCGGCCGTCGATGCCGACATCTTCGCTGACCGAGTGTGCGAGGCGGCACGAGCGATGCTCGTCGAGCGCGGCGAGCAATGTCGTCACGTGCGAAGGCAGGAGCTCATCGTCGTCGTCGAGGAAATTAAGCCAGTCGCCGTGCGCTGCATCGAGCGCCGCGTTGGCGGCCTCGGCGCGCGGCAAGGCATGCGCCTGCGCCAGCATTCGCAGCGGAAATCGACCGCAGGTATCCGGCAGCGCGGAGTGCGAAGCGCCGCTGGCGGCGACGACGATGACCTCGATCGCGGGATGGTCTTGCGCGGCGATCGAATCGAGCGCTCGACGCAGCGTCGGTCGGTCCACGCTGCGCACCAGGATCGAAACGAGAGGCGCGCTCATGCCACGGACCTAGGCGCCGGGACCGAGACCGCGGCGGGTTGGGCTGGGATTCGAGCGGCAAATAGGCTTTCAAAGCCCGCTATCAGGGTCGATTTAATTGTGCAAGCACTCATTCTGTGATTCACAGCACATTTTTGAATATAATCGGGGGGAGTCCATGGATTCCGGGCTCGACCGGTCGTCCGGGAGGCGGGGCCGGCCCCTGAGGAGTCCAATATCTGGGGAGATATCGTGACATGACTTCCAGACCGAATCGGTCTTCGTACCGGGCTGTCCTGTTGTGCGTCGCTGCTGCCGTGCTCTGCGCGGCGGGCGTGGCGGGCGCGGCTGACGGCATCCACAATCCGAACGCCGTCGTGACGGCGCATCCTTCCGCACCGCCGGCGCCACAAGGCGGCTCGGTCGTCCTGACCTTCGAAGGCCTCGGCGATCAGGAAGCGGTCAACGAGTTCTACAACGGCGGCACCGGCGGCGGCGGCAGCGGCCCGGGACCGAACTTCGGCGTTTCGTTCTCGACGAACTCGCTGTCGATCATCGATCAGGATTCCGGCGGCTCCGGCAACTTCGGCGGCGAGCCGAGTCCGGACACGATCCTGTTCTTCTTGAGCGGCGCGGCCGCCACGATGAATGTGCCGGCGGGCTTCACCACCGGATTCTCGTTCTACTACTCCGCGATCAACAATCCGGGCACGATCCGCGTCTACGACGGGCTCAATGCCAGCGGAAACCTGCTCGCGACACTGGATCTCCCGCTGACGCCGTTCAACGGCGCGCCCGATCCGACCGGCCAATTCAGCCCGCTGGTGCCGATCGGCGTCACCTTCGCCGGCACCGCGCACTCGGTCGACTTCGGCGGCACGGTCAATCAGGTCGGCTTCGACAACATCACGCTCGGCAGCGGCACGCCGGGCGGCGGTGGCGGCCCGCCGGGACTCCCCGCGGTTCCGTTGCCCGCGCTCTCGCCGGCCGCAATCGGCGCGCTGGTCGTGCTGATGGCACTGATCGGATTCGCTTGGCGCAGAAAGCGCTCGCACTGATAAGCAACCTCGGGTTAGAAAAACGGCCGGAGAAATCCGGCCGTTTTTTTTTGATCACGCGTCGAGCGGTGGAACCTGCGCCGCCGCCTGATCGCGGATCTGCGCTTCGACGCAAGCGAGCGCCGTCATGTTGAACACGCGGCGCACGGTCGCCGCCGAGGTCAGCACGTGAGCGGGCTTGGCTGGGCCCATCAGGATGGGACCGAGCACGACGCCATCGGTCATCGCGCGCGTGATGTTGAACGCGATGTTCGCCGCGTCCATGTTCGGGCAGATGAAGAGATTCGCGCTGCCGGTCAGCTGCGAATTCGGGAACAGCCGTCCACGCACTTCCTCGTTGAGCGCCGCGTCGGCGTGCATCTCGCCTTCGATCTCGACCTTCGGCATGCGCTCGCGCAGGATCTCGACGACGCGGCGCATCTTGGCCGCGCTCGGATTGTCGTGGCTCCCGAAATTCGAATGCGACAGCGCCGCGACTTTCGGCACGATGCCGAAAAGCTTCAGGCGAATGATCGCCTGCTCCGCCGCCTCGGCGATGCGCTCGGCGTCGGGATCGACCGCGACATGCGTGTCGACGAAGAACCAGACGCCCTTGTCGTTGAACACTGCCGTCAGCGCCGAGAAATGGCGCACGCCGGGGTCCATCGGCACGATGCCGTTGAGATACCCGAGCTTCTTCTGATAGCGCCCGACCAGGCCGCAGATCATCGCATCGACTTCGCCGCGGCGAAGCATCAGCGCGGCGATGACCGTGGCGCGCGAGCGCACGATCGCCTTCGCGCTGTCCGGCGTCACGCCGCGGCGCTGCATCAGCTCGTGATACAGCGTCCAGTAATCCTTGAAGCGCGGATCGCTCTCGATGTTGCACAACTCGAAATCGACATTCGGCCGCAGGCGCAAGCTTAAGCGCTGGATGCGCTGCTCGATCACGCTCGGCCGTCCGATGAGCACGGGTTTCGCGATGCCTTCGTCGACGACGTTCTGCACCGCGCGCAAGACGGTTTCTTCTTCACCTTCCGCATAAACCACGCGCCGCGGATCGGCCTGCGCGCGCGCGAACACGGGCTTCATCAGAAGCGTCGTGCGGAATACGAACGCGTTGAGCTTCTCGCGATAAGCGCGCAGATCGTCGATCGGACGCAGCGCGACGCCCGATTCCATCGCCGCTCGCGCGACGGCCGGCGCGAGCTGCACGAGCAGGCGCGGATCGAACGGCTGCGGGATCAGATATTCGGCACCGAACGTCGGCATGTGTCCGCCGTACGCGCGCGCGGCGACGTCGCTCGCCTCGCGCCGCGCAAGCTCGGCGATCGCATGCACGCAGGCGATCTTCATCGCCTCGGTGATCGTCGTCGCGCCGACATCGAGCGCGCCGCGGAAGATGTACGGAAAGCACAGCGCGTTGTTGACCTGGTTCGGATAATCCGAACGGCCGGTCGCGATGATGCAATCCGGACGCACGGCCTTCGCCGCTTCCGGAAGGATTTCCGGCGTCGGATTGGCGAGCGCAAGAATGATCGGCCGCTCGCCCATGCGCGCGACCATCTCGGGTTTGAGCACGCCCGGCGCCGAGAGACCGAGGAAAAGATCTGCGCCGTCGATGATCTCGTCGAGCGCACGCGCTTTCGTGTCGCGCGCGTAGCGCTGCTTGTTCGCGTCCATCTCCTCGACGCGGCCGGTGTAGACGACACCGAGGCGATCGGCGACCCAGACGTTCTCAGGTTTCACGCCGAGGTTGACCAACATGTCCAGGCACGCGATGCCCGCGGCGCCGGCGCCGGTCGAGACCAGCTTGATCGCGCCGATGTCCTTGCCGGCGACGCGCAGCGCGTTCAACACCGCCGCGCCGACGATGATCGCGGTGCCGTGCTGATCGTCGTGGAATACCGGAATCTTCATGCGCTGGCGAAGCTTCTTCTCGATCTCGAAGCACTCCGGCGCCTTGATGTCCTCGAGATTGATGCCGCCGAACGTCGGCTCCAGGCTCGCGATGATGTCGACGAGCTTGTCGGGATCGCACTCGGCGATCTCGATGTCGAACACGTCGATGCCCGCGAACTTCTGGAACAGCATGCCCTTGCCTTCCATCACCGGTTTGGCGGCAAGCGGCCCGATGTTGCCGAGCCCGAGCACCGCCGTGCCGTTGGTGATGACGGCGACGAGATTGCCGCGCGTGGTCAGGTTCGCCGCTTCGTGCGGATCGCGAACGATCTCTTCGCACGCCGCGGCGACGCCAGGCGAATACGCCAGCGAAAGCTCGCGCTGGGTGACGACGGGTTTGGTCGGAGTGACCTTTATTTTTCCGGCCGGCGGCTTGCGGTGATACTCGAGCGCGGCCTTTTTGAGTTCTTCGATGGTCGACATGTTTGCTGCGTCAGGAACGCCGCGCAGGACGGGCGCGCAGGCTCGATTCGACTATAGCATCGCCGTGTGGCGGGACCGCCGCAAAGCGACTAAGGATCGGGGTACGAAGAACGCGAAGAAAAAGCCTCTCGATCGTGTTCTGGCGGTTCATTCTTTCTCTTTGAACGTCAGCAGCGCTCGCCACGCACGGCTCGCTTGCCCGGCAGCGGCGCGCATGGCACCGTAGCCGAGGGGGCCTCGTGACCGATATCACCGAACTGCTCGGCAAGGCGCGCGGGGGCGACAGGGCTGCTTCGGACGCGCTGTTCGCCGCGCTCTACCAGGAATTGAAACGCCTCGCGGCCGGGCAGCTGCGCGGCGAGGACGCCCAGCGCGCGACGTCGCTCGTCCACGAGGCGTACGAGAAGCTCATCCGCCACGGCGGCATCGACGTCAACGACCGAGAGCACTTCTTCGCGGTCGCCGCGCGCACGATGCGCCAGATCGTCATCGACCATGTGCGCGCACGCAACGCGCAGCGGCGCGGCGGCGGCGAGATCATCGTTGCGATCGAAACGACCGCGATGGAAGCCGCCGCCCAAGGCCGCGACGAGGAAGTGCTCGCGCTCGACGACGCATTGCGCCGTCTCGCCGACGTCGAACCCGCGCTGGCGCATCTGGTCGAGCTTCGCTTCTACGCCGGCCTCGAGCTCGCCGAGATCGCATCGATCGGCGAGCGCTCCGAACGATCGCTCAAGCGCGACTGGCGACGCGCGCGCGCCTTCCTTTATCGAGAGCTCGATCCGGGAGCCGCGCATGCCGCCGAACACTGAACGCTGGCAACGCATCGCGGCATGGTTCGACGAGCTCGCCGAGCTCGCGCCCGCCGCACGCGCCGAACGTCTCGCGGCGATCGCGGCGGACGATCCGGCGGCCGCGGCCGAAGTGTCGGCGCTGCTTGACGCCGACGCGCGCGACGGCGTGCTCGACAGCAGCATCACGACCGCGTTGCCCGATCTCGCCGCCGACAGCGCGGCGCCCGAAGACGGACGCGTGGGACCGTATCGCCTGCTGCGCGTGATCGGCGAAGGCGGCATGGGCGCGGTGTTCCTCGCCGAGCGCAGCGACGGCAGCTACGAGCAGCAGGTCGCGGTCAAGCTGATCAAGCGCGGCATGGATTCGGTCGCGATCGTGCGCCGCTTCCTGCGCGAGCGCAGCATCCTCGCGCGCCTCGCGCATCCGAACATCGTGCGCCTTCTCGACGGCGGCATGAGCGCGGACGGCCGTCCGTACTATGCGATGGAATATGTCGACGGACGGACGATCACCGAGCACGCCGGCGCGACGCATCTTTCGCCGAAGGATCGCGTGCGCCTCGTCGCCGAAGTCGCGGAGACGGTCGCGTACGCGCATGCGCAACTCGTCGTGCATCGCGACCTGAAGCCTTCCAACGTGCTGGTCGATCGCGAAGGCCGGCCGCGCGTGCTCGATTTCGGCATCGCCAAACTGCTCGAAGGCAGCACCGAAGACGATCGCACCCTGACCGCAACCGGCGCGCGCGTGCTGTCGCCTGCTTACGCCGCACCCGAGCAGATGCTCGGCGAGACGATCGGCACTGCGACCGACGTGTTCGCGCTCGGTCTCGTGCTGTGCGAGCTCCTTACCGGCCGCCTGCCCGTGCGCGGCACCGAGCCTGACGCGGAACCCGAGCGCGCGAGCGCGATCGCGGCTTCGCGCGCGCCGACTGAAATCGCTGCGCTTTATGGCGATGGCATTTCGCCCGCGCAGATCGCACGACAGCTGCGCGGCGATGTCGACGTGATGATCGCGACGGCGCTGCAGCGTCAGCCTTCGCGGCGCTATCCCACCGCCGCGGCGTTCGCCGACGACCTGCGCCGCTGGCTCGACGGCAGGCCGATCGCGGCGCGCGCCGATTCCCGCGCGTATCGATTCTCGAAATTCGTGCGCCGCCATCGCGTCGCTGTCGCCGCCGCGGTATTGATTGCGTTGTCGGTGCTCGGCGGACTCGGCGCTTCGCTCTGGCAGGCGCGCATCGCGCGCGCCGAAGCGCAACGTGCCGATGCCGAGCGCGCTCACGCAGAGCGCCAACTCGCACGCACCGAGCGCGTCAAGGATTTCGTGCTGACCTTGTTCCGCGAGCAGGATCCGATCAGTCGCGCCAAGGCGCAAGCGCGCTCGGCACCCGAGCTGATCCGCGACGGCATCGCGCAGATCGATGCGACGTTCGCGAGCGAGGATGCGTTGCGCGCGGAGCTCTTGCGCGATCTCGGCGAAATCCAGGTCGGCCTCGACGACAGCAAGGCGGGCGAAGCGACACTTAAGCGCGCCCTGGATCTCGAACAGCGTGTCTCCGGAGCCGACAGCGCGGCGAGCGCCGAAGCGATGGCCGCGTACGCCGACGGCATCTACGCGGCCGGCGATGCCGACAAAGCCGATGCGATGATGCGCGATGCGGTAACGCGCCTGCGCGCGACGCACGGCGCCGACCATGTGAAAACGGCGAAAGCCGAATCCTCGCTGGCCGTGCTCGAGATGATCCGCGGTCGCGACGAAGAGGCCGAACGCCTGGCGCAGCACGCCGTTGCGATTTATCGCGCGACGTACGGCGCCGATGATCCGGAAGTCGCGCAGCGCCTTTCCGTGCTCGGCAACATCCAGCAGGAAGTGGGAACCTACGACAAGGCGTTGGCGACGTTCGATGAAGCGCTCGACATCATCGCGCGCACGCAAGGCAAGGATCACGTGCGCACGGTCATGCTGCGCTCGCGCAAGGGCGACGTGTTGCGCGTGCAGCGCAAGTTCGACGAAGCGCTCGATCAATACCGTACCGCGCTCGACATCGAGCGCGCGCAGCTTCCGGCGCAGCATGTCGTCATCGGCGGCACGTTGTTGCGCCTGGGCGATCTCGAGCGTCGCGCGGGGCGACTGGACGACGCCGATCGCTCGTTCGCCGAAGCGATCGCAATCCTTTCCAAGAAACCTTCGGGACAATACGCGCAGGCGCTGCAGTTCCACGGCGATCTCGCGCACGCGCAAGGCCGCTTCGACGTCGCGCTGCAGCGCTATCGCGCCGCGCTCGACACGTTCCGCGAGCGAACCGGCGAAAGCGTCTACACACGTCTCACCGCACTGAAGGTCGTCGAGACGCTGACCGATTTGGAACGCCTCGACGAGGCCGAAAAGCTCGGCGTCGAAATCTCCGCAGCGATCGCCGCGACATCGAAGGAAGATTCGTACGAGAGCGCCTATGCCGCGGCGATCATGGGCGAGCTGCGCCATATCCAGGGACGCGACGCCGAAGCCGTGCCGCTGCTGCGGCGCACGCTGGCGCTGCTGGTCAAGATCTACGACAACGATCACGCGGAAATCGCGACCGGACGCGTCGCGCTCGCGGCGGGATTGATCGGATTGCGTGACGACGCGTCGCGCGCGGAAGCATCCACGCTGCTGGAAGCCGCCAAGGCTTCGCTCGAACGCGGCGGCGCCGACGATACCGATGGGATTCTCGGCAAGGTCTATCTCGAGCGCTGCCGCTTGCGGCTCGACAACGGCGATGCGGACGGCGCACGCGCCGACATCGCCGAGGCGCTCAAGCGCCTGCAGACGCCGGAGCACGCACCGACGCTGCGGCGCGCGCGCACGCTGGAGCGCCGGCTGGAGACGCGCGCCTAAGAAATCGGAGTTGGCCCCTGCCGCAGCACTCTTACGTGGAATGAAACAGGAGGGTCCCATGACCATACCGATGTTTCGCATCCTGGCCGCCTTGATGGTGGCCATTCCCTGCGCCGCCGGCGCCGCGACATTCACCGTCACGCGCGGCGACGATCCCGTGCCGGACGAGTGCGCCGTCGACGACTGCTCGTTGCGCGAGGCGATCGCAGCGACCGCGGCGACGCCCGAAGCCGACACGATCGTGCTCGGCGCGGGCCAATACCAGGTCACGATCGGCCCGCTCGGCATCCAGAGCGCGATGACGATCCGCGGTGCCGGCAGCAGCGCGACGCGGGTCGTAGCGAGCGGCGGCGACTCGCTGATATACGTCGGAGCGTTCGGCAATCTCACGATCGAGCATCTGGAAGCCGGCAGCATCGACGGCGATGCGATCGTCGTATTCGACAACGCGTTCGCGACGCTGCGCGACATCAAGGTCGCGGGCAACGCGGGCGGCGTCGGCACGGCCAGCGACGACAACGGCACCGGCGCGATCCGCATCGAGCAGTCGACGATCGACAGCGGCGTCGCCTGCCTGCAGGCGCTCGGCAGTTGCCGCATGTTCGACAGCCGCGTGCACCGGATCATCGCGCAAGATGCCGAGATCGAATTGCAGCGCGTCGAGGTCGACGGCGCCGGCGAGCCCCTGGTCGGCATCGAAGTCGGCGGCGGCAAGCCGATCACGATCGTCGATTCGACGATTCGCAACGCCGATCTGCCGCTGCGCCTCGTTGGCAACGGCGAAACCGCCGACCCCGTGCACATCCGCCGCACGCGCTTTCTCGACAACACCGGCCCGCTGCTCGCCGATCGCATCGGCGCCATCTTTCTCGACGACGTCGAATTCCGCCACCACGTGATCTCGGACGATATGCTGAGCTTGCCGGCGGTGCTGCTCGCCGAGGCGGGCCCGATCTGGTATTTCAGCAATGCGCTCGTGGTTGGCAACCGCGGCGGCAGCACGATCGACGGCGCCGTGTTCCGCATCCTCGCCGGCGGACGCGTGTTCGTCGACAACTCGACGTTCGACGACAACACGTTCCGGCCCGACGTCGGCTCCAGTTACGGACACACGATCGGCGTCTACAACAACACGTCCACGCCGACGCTGCTGTTCCTCGTGCACGTGACGATGCGCCGATCGCTCCTGTTGACCGACGATACGGTCGGATCGCTCCTCACTGTGCGCGGTCCATCGACCGACGTGCGCGTCTTCAACAGCGTGCTGCACGGCACCTGCGGATTCGGCGGCGGCGGCACGATCACGGCGGCGATGGGCAACGCCGAATCGCCGGGACACGGCTGCAACTTCGACGAAGCGGACAATTTCGTCGACATACTGCCGTCCAATCTTTTCCTCGGCAGTCTCGGCGATCACGGCGGATTCACCGAAACGTTCCTGCCCGCGCGCTCGAGCATGCTGATCGACGCTGCCAATTCGGGCGCGTGCCAGGTCTTCGGAACGCTCGACCAGCGCCGCTACCTGCGATCGACGGACGGCTCGGACTGCGACATCGGCTCGGTCGAAGTGAACGCGCTCTCCGACGCGATCTTCGCCGACGCGTTCGAGGGGGCGTGAGCGTTTGTCGAAACGCGAAAGCTCCGCCTCTCACCCGCCCGCGTAACCGAGATAATCGAGCGCCGCCTGCAGCATCGCGGATGTGCCGACTTCGAGCGCGCCTTCGTCGAGGAAGAAGCGCGGCGAATGGTTGGTCGGCGCGGTCACCGGGTCCTTTCCGACCGGTGTCGCACCGACGAAGAAATAGACGCTCGGCGCCGGCACGCCGAGCGCGAGCTGCGGAAAATCCTCCGACGCGGTCCAGCGCGGCGCTTCGCTCACCTTGTCCTTGCCGAGCGCTTTTTCGAGGCTCGCGCGCACGCGCGCCGTCAGCGCGGGATCGTTGTAGTTGACCGGATTGCTGCCCGGCATCGGGATCTCGGTGTCGACCGTCGCGCCGTTCGCCGCGGCAACATGCTCGGCGATGTTCTTGAGACTCGACAGCGCCTGCTGCCGCATGCCGTCGTCGAACGCGCGCACCGTGCCCCAGAGCTCGGCCGAATCCGGCACGATGTTGAAGCGCTGCCCGCCATTGAAGATGCCGAACGTGACCACCGCCGGCTGCGTGTTGATATCGAGCTGGCGGCTGACGATCGTCTGCGCGCTGGTCACGATCTCGGCTGTCGTCACGATCGGATCGATGCCTTTCCACGGCGTCGCGCCGTGGCTCTGGCGACCGTGCACGACGATGTGGAACGTATCCGAGCTCGCCATCGCACCGCCGGCGCGCACGGCCGCGGTGCCGACCGTCTGCGTCGAGACGACGTGCATGCCGAACACGGCGTCCGGCTTGAAGTCCTTGAAGATTCCTTCCTTCACCATCAGCGGCGCGCCGCCTTCCTCGCCGGGAGGCGCGCCTTCCTCCGCAGGTTGAAAGATGAACATGATCTCGCCGGGAAGATCCTTCTTCATCTTCGCGATCGCTTCGGCGACGCCGAGCGTCATCGCCGTGTGCGCGTCGTGTCCGCACGCATGCATCACGCCGACTTGCTTGCCGAGATATTCGCCTTTCACCTTGGAAGCGAACGGCAGATCGACTTCCTCGGTGACGGGCAGCGCATCCATGTCCGCGCGGATCGCGAGCTTCGGTCCCGGCTTGCCGCCCTTGAGAACGCCGACGACGCCGGTGCGCGCGATGCCGGTGCGCACCTCGTAACCGAATTTCTTCAGCTCCGCCGCAACGAACTTCGACGTGCGCACTTCGCGATTGCTGAGCTCGGGATGCTGATGCAGATCACGTCGCCATGCCGTGATGTCCGGCAATTCCTTGTCGACGATCGCCTTGACCGAAGAATCCGCCGCGACGGCATCGCCGGCGGCGAAACCGAGAACGATGCACAGGGAAAGACGGCGGAATTTCTGGTTCATCGAGACACCTCGGTCGGGAAAGAAAGAACGGGATCGATCATTCGCGCGCATGCAGCGCGGATTTCAACGGTTCGAGCCAGCGCGCATAGTACGCCGCGCGCGCGCGGCCACCGCGGAGCGGCTCGCGCACTTGCGCCGCGCTGTGCGTGCGCACGACGCGTTGGGTCTCGTGCGACGCAAGGCAGGCAGGATCGAAGTCGAGCTCGCAGAAATCGAGCAGAGCGCGGATCTCGGATTCGGGATCGGCGAGCAGCGCTTCGTAACTCTGCTCGCGCAAATTATTCGCACAACGCGCGCGCCAGAATGCGATGGCGGCGTCGAAATCGCGCCAGTACGAAGCGATGTCGTCGAGGTCATAGCTGAAGCGCTGCGCATGCGGCGCGAACAGGCGTGCGAAGCACGCAATCGCGTTCTCGACCGGATCGCGCCGGCACACGATCATACGCGCGCCCGGCAGCATGCGGCGCAACGCGCCGAGATGGCGCCAGTTGCTCGGCAGCTTGTCGGTCGAACGCGGTCGCGTGGCTCGCCAGCGCGCCGTGCGCGAAAGATAGTCGTCGCCGAGCCTCGCCCAGTCCGCGGACGTCGTTTGCTGGGCCCAGGTCGAAAGCGGCGTGCCGCGACGTTTCGATTCGGCGTCGAGCACGATCGGAAGATCGGGCAGCTCGCCCGCGCCTTCGACATCTTTGTGTGTCGCCAGAATCTGCTCGATCAAGGTCGAACCGGATCGCGGCAAGCCGACGATGAAGATGATTTCGCTTCCGCGCCGAGAGCGCTCGTCGGCATTCTTTGCATCGAACGCGGACAACGTCGCGGCGACGTCCGCGCTCATCGCCGAAGCATTCCAGGGCTCCGCGCGCCGCACGCGCGCATTCGCCGCGACGAGCGTGTTCCAGGCTTCGTCGTAGCGCTTCGATACTTCGAGCGCTCTCGCGAGCGCAAAGCCGAGCGCGGTCCGCGAGCGCTCCGGCGAATCCGTGCGATCGAGCCCTTCCTGCATGCGCGCGATATCGGACTCGTCGAACCGCGCATCGAGATCGGCCAGCGCCAACCACGCGTCGCCATCGTACGGATGATCGCGCAGGATCGTGCGCAACTCCGCCTGCGCTTCGTCCGCGCGTCCGCGGATGCGATGCGCGTACGCGAGCGTGAAGCGCGGCTGCGCGAGATGCGGTTCGAGATCGAGCGCCGTCTGCAGCGCCGCGGCGCCCGCGTCGGCATCGCCGGAATCGACCAGCGCCTTGCCGAGATTCGCCTGCGCCGCCGCGTTGCCGGGCGCGAGATCAGCCGCGCGCCGGAACGCATCGACCGCACCGCCGAGATCGCCGGTCGCCTGCAAGCCGATGCCGAGGCTGTTGAGAAGCTGCGGATCGTCCGGACGCTGTGCGAGCGCGCGCCGCGTCGCCGCGATCGCTTCGGCGTGCCGGCCGCGCTGGCGCAGCAGCGTCGCGTTGAGACGCAAGGCATCGACGTCGTTCGGCGCGAACGCGAGCGCGCCCTGCACCTGCCGCTCGGCATCGGCGAGCCGACCGAGCGCGATGAACTCCGCCGCCTGCGCGATCAGTCGGCGCACGCGCGCATCCGGCGGCAGCGACGAGCCTGGATCCGTCGCCATCAAAGTCCCAGCACCAGATCCTCGGCTTCGACGCGATCGAGCCGGATCTGATTGGCGAACAGCGAGAACGCGAGCATGCCGGCGAGTCCGTTGGCGTGCTGCACCCACGGCGGCAGCCAGCGCGGCTGCGCGATGTAACCGTTGTCGAAATACGGCTGCAGCGACATGACGTCGTGCAGCGCGAGCTTGCCGGCGAAAAGATTGCGGCACACGGCGAGGCGCTGATGCTTCAACGCCCAGCGGAAAAACGTGTGCACGGACAGAAGCCCGTGCAGATACACAGTGTCCTTGGTGAACGCCGCGCCGCCGCCGAGCGGCGCGCCGCGGAACACGCGCTGCGCCGAAGCGAAACTGTCGGTCTCGCTCTGTCCCGCGTCGAGGAAGAAGCGGAACACTTCGATGAAATCCGCGCCGCCGAGCGCCATGTCGATCGCGATGATGCGAAGGCTGATGCGCTTCATGCGCTCGATGTCGATCGATCCCGACATCAGCTCGGCGAACACCGCAAGACCTTCCTGCGTCGCCGTGATGCGCGGCGACGAGCGCGCCAGCGATTTCAAATGCGGCTGCTCGCGCCCGTTCAACGCGGTCAGCGAATGCACGAACGCTTCGTGCTCGATGAGCTGGTGACGATCGTATTCGGAGAAGTTCGTCGCCGAGCGCAACCGAATCCGCGTCGCGCCGGCCGCGGCCTTCGCGATCAGCTCGGGATCGGTCTCGACGCTGACCACGTTCGGGCCGAAGAACGCATCGAGCTGCTGCTGCAGATCCTGTCGCAGCTGTTCCGCCGGGATCGAGCCCGCGCTCTCGTCCAGCACCGCCGCGCTGATGAAATCGTCGGCCAGCGCGATGAAATGGCGCGCGGCATCGACATTGGTCAGGCTCGCGCCCGGCACGCGATCGCTGGGCCGGCCGAACAGCCGCGCCGAATGCTCCGTGATCTCCGGCGTGCCCATCGCATCGAGCAGCTCGGTCGCGATCATCCAGGATTGCGCGGTGCGGCGGATGTAATCGCCGAGCGGATGACCCGGCTCAGCGGCGACGTAGATGCCGGTCAAGGCCTCACGCGTCTCCGAGAATTCGCAGCGCGGATACGTGATCTGCGGCAACCGCGCCGTGCCGGCCTTCCACGCATCGATGAAATCCATCTCGATCGAGGCCGGCCAGCTCACCGACGCGAGCAGGCGTATGCCCCGCGTCGCCGCGACCAGGCGGCGGTCCAGCTCGGAATACACATCCAGACGATCGGCACCAACAGCCATGCGCTTTGCAGAGCCCGTCGCGAACTCCCCGACGATAGCAGACCGCGCCGCCGCTGGAACCGATTCGCCACCGACGTGGCGGATAAGCCGGCGCCTTTCCGTACCGATTCCACACGGCACCCGCGAGAGCGTGCCTTCATCGGATACGGAGAACCCCATGACCCAGAATCGACCGCGACGCCCCATCGCGACCCGCCTCAACACGCTGGCCGCGTGCCTCGCCGGGGTACTCGCCGCCGGGGGCGCCACGCACAGCGCCGCCACGCCCGCCGGCGATTCCCATTCCCTGCGATTCCAAGCGAACGCCCGATCCGGCGCCGCTTCCCGCTTCCACGGAACGCCGAACCGCTGGCTGCACGATGCCCGCCCGAAGATGACGAAAACCGTCCCAGCGCATCCGGCGGTCACGCATACGGTCATCAACTGCGACGATGCCGGTACCGGAAGCCTGCGCCAGGCCGTCGCCGACGCGCTCGACGGCGACGCAATCGACTTCGACCTATCGAGCACCGGCTGCTCGACGATTACGCTGGAAAGCGGGGCGATCTCCGTCACGGCGCCGAACCTCACAATCAATGGGCCCGGCCAGGAGCTGCTGACCATCGACGGAGGCGACGCCAGTCTCGTATTCAGCAGCAAATACGGAATCGCGATCAGCGACCTCACGATCGCGCACGGCGGCAACGATGCCGCGGCCGGTGGATGCCTCTCGATCGTCGGCGATCTGACGTTGACGCGCAGCACCGTCACCGGCTGTCGCGCCGGCAACGGAAGCAACGCGAGCGCCATCGGTGCGGGCGTCAACGTGACCGGCAATCTTTCCATGCTGCGGAGCACGATCAGCGACAGCACGACTTCGGCTTCGGGCACGGCTTATGGCGGCGGCGCTTACGTCGGTGGAGATGCGTATCTCGATCACAGCGTGATTGCTGGAAATACCGCAACGGCGATCAGCGGATACAGTCGCGGTGGCGGTTTGTTCGCGCTTGGAAACGTGGACATCGCGAGGAGCCAGGTCCGCGACAACTTAGTGAGCTCGGACTCGTCGACCGCTTACGGCGGCGGCGTCTATAGCGCAGGCACAACCATCAAGGTGCGAGCTGCGAGCACGATCAGCGGCAATACCGCGTGGTCGGAAACGGAGTGGAGTTATGGCGGAGGCATCCAGGGCGGCACTGGAAATCCCAGCGCGAACATCACTCTTTCAGGCAGTACGTTGAGCGCAAACATCGCAAACTCCAACTGCGCTGGCTGTATTAACGTCGGCGGCGGCGCGATGACATTCGGCCGTATCTCTTCGTACTACAGCACCGTTCGCGACAATCAGGTATTGGCGCCAGTATCCACGAGTCGCGCCTTTGGAGGTGGCCTTGCGACAAATTTCGTTGGCGACGACGGAGCGATTGTCACTTTGAACAGCACGGTATCCGGAAACAATGCCATGGGCGGACAAATGGGTATGGGCGGTGGAGTCGCCGCGCTGGCTGGAAGCCCATTTGTGGGAGTGAACACCACGATCGCATTCAACCAAGCAAGCCATGTGGGCGGCGGTGCTTTCGGAGCCATGGGCTCCAGCTACGGTCCGGGATTGTCTAGCAGCATCGTCTCGAACAATCAGGCGCCCGACGGCGCTGATGTGGCTACCACTACGGGACTACCCGTTACTATGGCGGGCAGCAACAACATCATCATGGTTGCCAGCGCCGAGTTCACGCTGCCCATCGACACGATCAGCGAGGACCCACAACTGCTGCCGCTTGCCAACAATGGCGGACACAGTGCGACACATGCTCTCGCTGCGAGCAGCCCGGCAATCGACGCTGGACTCAACCCACTACCTCTGAACTACGACCAACGTAGCTGCCCCTTCCTCCGCGAAAGCGGCGCAGGCCCCGACATCGGCGCGTTCGAACTGCAACCGCCAACGGATCACATGTTCGGCGACGGCTTTGACGACACGCTGGTCTGTCCGTAGTTCGACAAGAAAAAGGGCGGCCCGCGCCGCCCTTTTTCGCAGCAAACGACTCCTCAACCCACGTCAACGCTTGCCGTACTTCTCGTTGAGCCGCTTCCCCAACGCCTTGGTCAACACCCGCGACTCGCTCTTGCGCCGCATCTGCGCTTCGAGGCTGTCGGCCGCGGCGGCCAACTCGTCGCGGAGTTTCAGGTAGTTCTGCCAGCGCTGCGGATCGAGGCGGCCATCCGCAAGCGCCGCGCGCACGGCGCAGCCGGGTTCGCTCTGGTGGCTGCAATCGCCGAAACGGCAATGCTGCGCGAGCTCTTCGATATCGGCGAACTGCCCCTGATCAAGCTCCTCGTCGCCCGTGAGCTTGAGCTCGCGCATGCCCGGCGTATCGATGAGACAGCCGCCGGACGGCAGCATGATCAGCGCGCGGTGCGTCGTCGTGTGGCGGCCGCGGCTGTCGTGCTCGCGTACTTCTTTCGTCGCCTGGCGCGATTCGCCAAGCAGCGTATTCGTCAATGTCGATTTGCCGACGCCGGATGATCCGACCAGCACGGCCGTGTTGCCGGGACCAAGATACGCGAGCAGCGGAGCGACGCTCTCGACCGATTTCGCGTTGATCGCAAGAATCTCGACATCGATCGCGATGCGCGCACGCAGCGTCGCGATCGCATCGCTTGCATCGCCGCGATCGGCCTTGGTCAGCACGACGACCGGACGCGCGCCGCTGCCTTCGATCAAGACCAAATAACGCTCGATGCGCGCTGCGCTGAGATCGCCGTCGAGACCGTTGAGCACGAACACCGTGTCGATGTTGGTCGCGATCAGCTGAAGCTGATGGCGCTCGCCCGCCGCCGCGCGCGCGAGCACGGTGCGTCGCGGCAGTATCTGGTCGATCTGGGGCGGCGATGACGGCGTGACCAGCACGAAATCGCCCACGGCCGGGCGTTCGGCGGCATCGAGGCCTCGCTTGAGGAATTTCGGCGCCGGCTGTGCGTTGAAGGCGCTCGCCCCGTCGTGGACCTCGTAGCCTGCCCGATGCTGGGCGACCACGCGCACGATTCTCGCGCCCGCGGGCGCGTAGTCGGCAAGCTGCCCGTCACGCCAACCGATGCGGGCCAGGCGTTCCTCTTCGTTCGCATCGCTCAGCATTCGTGGATTCTAGCCGTGATCGGGCCGCGGCCGGCCGATTCGCGGGCTTTTGCGCCTTATGACCACGCGTTGGGTGCGAGGCCGCGCGCTCGCTGCTAGCATCGAGTGAGGTTTTGTTGGGCAGGAAGGACAATGGAACGGCAAGCCGTACCGGTGAGCGCGCGACTCGGCAGCGTTCGCTACGACATCCGCGGCCCCTTGAGCCGGCGCGCGCGCGAGCTCGAAGCCGAAGGCCGCGAGATCGTGCGCCTCAACATCGGCAATCCAGGCCTGTTCGGCTTTCGCGTGCCGGCGCACCTGCGCGCCGCGATCGCCGACGCGCTGCCTGCGAGCGAGGCCTATTGCCACCAGCAGGGTTTGCCCGAAGCGCGCGACGCGATCGCCGCCTACCAGCGCAAGAACGGAACGGCCGCGGCGCACGCCGATCGCATCTTCATCGGCAACGGCGTCAGCGAATTGATCGACATCAGCCTGCGCGCGCTGCTCGATCCGGGCGACGAAGTGCTGATTCCCGCACCAGATTACCCGCTGTGGACCGCGGCGACGCGGCTCAACGACGGCCATCCGGTGTACTACCGTTGTCCGCCCGAGCGCGATCATCTGCCCGACGCCGACGAAATCGCCGCCCTGATCACGCCGCGCACGCGCGCGCTGGTCATCATCAATCCGAACAATCCGACGGGCGCCGTGTATCCGCGCGAGGTGCTTGAAAAACTCGTCGACATCGCCGCGCGTCACGGCCTCGTTCTTCTCTGCGACGAGATCTACGACAGCGTGCTCTACGACGGCGCCGCGTTCGAGCCGCTGGCGCCGATCGCCGGCGACGTGCCGTGCATTGCCTACGGCGGACTCTCGAAAGTGCATCTCGCCTGCGGCTATCGCGTCGGCTGGTTGTCGCTGACCGGCGCCGAGCGTCGCACGCGCGAGCTTGCGCACGCGCTCGATTTGCTGGCGGCGATGCGTCTTTGCAGCAACGTGCCGGCGCAGTGGGCGATCAAGCCTGCGCTCGAAGGTCCGAGCGCGATCGCCGGGCTCACCGAACCCGGCGGACGCCTGCACACCGCGCGCGCGACCGTGTGCGATGCCGTGGCGCGCAGCGAATTCCTCGATGTGGTCACGCCGCACGGCGCGCTGTACGCATTTCCCGGGGTCGATCGCGAGCGCCTGCCCGAGTTCGACGACGAAACGTTCGCGCTCGAGCTGCTCGAACGAGAAAGCGTGCTGCTGGTCCCGGGTTCGAGCTTCAACATCGCCGAGCGCAATCACTTCCGCGTGACCTTGCTGCCGGAACCCGCGGTGCTCGAAGACGTGTTCGCGCGCATCGAGCGCGAGCTTGTGCGCCACGCCGAGGCGTCGGGCACGGCACGCCGCGTCGCCTGAAGCAGAACGTAGTCCCTTCTCTGCGTCATCCCGGCGAAAGCCGGGATCCATTTGCTTTTCCGCACAAGAAAATGGATTCCGGCTTTCGCCGGAATGACAGAGTATGGAACGCCTAAACTAGCGCCGAATGCACACCATGTCATCATCCTCCAACAGCTCCCGCTTCCTCGCCCTCGGCGATTCCTACACGATCGGCGAAGGCGTCGCCGAAGAAGGCCGTTGGCCGATGCAGCTTGCGCGGAAGCTGCGTGCCGACGGCATCGTGATCGACGATCCGTTGATCGTCGCGACGACCGGCTGGACGACCGACGAGCTTTCCGCGGCGATGGACCTCGCCTCGTTCGAGCCGCCGTACGCATTGGTCACGCTCCTGATCGGCGTCAACAATCAATACCGCGGCCGCGAGCTCGCGAACTATCGCGACGAATTCGCGGCGCTGCTCGCGCGAGCGATCGCGCTCGCCGGCGCGCGCAGCGATCGCGTCGTCGTCGTATCGATTCCCGACTGGGGCGTCACCCGCTTCGCGCGCGAAAGCGGTCGAGATACGAAGGAAATCGCCGCCGCGATCGATGCCTTCAACATGGCCGCGCACGCGATCTCGATCGCGAACGACGTGGCCTTCGTCGACGTCACTGCTGCATCGCGTCAAGCGGGTGACGACGAGACGATGCTGACCGAGGACGGCCTGCATCCTTCCGCACTGCAATACGAACGCTGGACCGAGCGGATCCTGCCGGTCGCGAAGCGCGCGCTCGTGCCCTTACAGTTGTAAAAAATCGAGACATTTCGCCGGCGCACCGCAGCCTCCCACCGGCCGCGCATCGCGTTATCTCGAAATCGAGAACTTCGGCGTGATCCGCCGCACACGCTTAACGCGAACCAAACAACATTCTTGGAAGCGTTTGCTAGTTTTCGCCCCTCATCGTCGCCGGCGCGGGCCGGCGTTCCCAGCGGACTGTCAGGGGAGCAGCGCATGGCCTTCAAGCGAACGGCTGTCGAGATCGTGTCATTCAAAAAAACGTTGTATTTCCTCGCCCTGTTCGCGCCTTGCCTCTCCGCTCGCCCGCTGCTTCCTCCTGATCCGCCGACACTCGCTCCTCCGGAAATCGCTTCGCACGAAATGCCCGCCGCGCTGCGGCTCGATGTCGCCGCCGCGACCGCGATCACGCCCGGCGCCAGCGCCGGCATGGCCGCTGCGGAAACAAAACCCGACTCCGTCGCCGCGCATCCGCGCCGCGCGCTCGCCGATTTCGCGATGAAGCTGCGCAACATCGCGTATCGCCGCGGCGGCCGCGAGCCGATGACCGGTTTCGATTGCAGCGGTTTCGTCCACTATGTCTTCAATCGCACGCTCGGCCTCGATCTGCCCAGCGATTCGGCGAGCCAGTTCAACGAAGGCAGACAGGTCGATCGCAGCGGCCTCAAGATGGGCGATCTCGTGTTCTTCCGCACCAAGGGCCGCCACATCTCGCACGTCGGCATCTACCTCGACAACGGCCTCTTCATCCATTCGCCGTCGAGCGGCAAGCGCGTGCGCATCGATCATCTGGCCGAGTCGTACTGGGCCAAGCGCTTCGTCGGCGCCAAGCGTCCCGACGCGCTGATCTGATTCTCGATTCCACGGATATCGGCTTCGCGCAGCCTCTTCCGCGCGGGGTTTGAAATCGCGCGCGCGTCTCCACGTCGATGGGAATCCGGTGGAGAATCGATCATGAAGCAACGCAAGCTCGGCAAGTCCGACCTCGCCATCGCGCCGCTCGCGCTCGGCGGCAACGTATTCGGCTGGAGCGCCGACGAAGCGACTTCATTCGCCGTGCTCGACGCGTTCGTCGACGAAGGCCTCGAGATGATCGACACGGCCGACGTCTATCCGGCCTGGGTGCCGGGCAACGAAGGCGGCGAATCCGAAACGATCATCGGCAAATGGCTGAAGCGAAGTGGCAAGCGCGATCGCGTCGTCATCGCGACGAAAGTCGGCAAGTGGGCCAAGCGCAAAGGACTCTCCGCCGCGAACATCGCTGCCGCTGCCGACGATTCCTTGCGCCG
>Ga0068859_100001687_pt1 | contig 22486 bp, 16 predicted proteins | sample KBSSwiS22_FD_66585 | JGI IMG/M metagenome (GOLD analysis project Ga0068859, IMG submission 66585) | Switchgrass rhizosphere microbial communities from Kellogg Biological Station, Michigan, USA - KBS Switchgrass S2-2 | ecosystem: Host-associated > Plants > Roots > Rhizosphere > Soil ...
TCTATGTGAAGCCGTTCGTCAAGCGCCAGAAGAACGATGCCGCCGACGCGGCCGCGATCTGCGAGGCGATGGGCCGGCCGGATATGCGTTGCGTGCCGGTGCGTTCGGTCGAGAACCAGGCGACCAAGATGGTCCATGGCGTGCGCGAGACGCTGAGCGGGCAACGGACGCAGTTGCTCAACGCCCTACGCGGCCATCTCGCTGAGATCGGCGTGATTGCGCCGCAAGGCCATCAGCATGGCCGCAAGCTGGCGACACTGATCGAGGAAGCTTCGTCGCTCCTGCCGGAGTGCGTGATTGCGGCGCTCTTGCCGCTGGTCGAGCGGCTGCGTGACATCGAGGCGGCGCTCGACAAGATCGATCGGCAAATAGCGGATCAGGCAAAGGCCACTGCCGATGCCCGGCTGCTGATGACAATCCCCGGCGTCGGCCCGCTCAAGGCTTCCGCGATCATCGCTACGCTGGGAGATAAGGGCATAGGTCAGTTCAGCGGCGCGAAGAACTTCGCTGCCTGGCTCGGGGCTGACGCCGGGCCAACATGGCACCGGCGGCAAGGCGCGGCTCGGGCGGATCACCAAAATGGGGGATCGCTATCTGCGCAAATTGTTTGTCGTCGGCGCGCATACGGTGCTCATCCACGCCGACAAGCATGACGACCGGATGCGCCAATGGGCAAGGAAGCTCAGGTCCACCAAAAAGATCAAGCTGGCCGCGGTCGCGCTCGCCAACAAGACTGCGCGCATCGTCAATGCTGTGCTTACCACGCAACAGCCTTACGCTGCCTGAGCGATACAGCCGCTGGCAGACACCTAATCGAGGATGCGTCGACGTGATGAACTAACCGGACATCTCTGGATGAGCACGTGCACGTGTCAGAGCTTCGAGCCCGTTACGGTGATAGGTCGCCATCCAGACAGCGGACAACCATCAGGACTAGCGGACACCAGCTCCGCAAATACATGCCGTAGACATGACCGCATCCGCGTAGATTAGCACAAGAATAATCCTTGATCTCAGGGCGCCGTCCAGACATGACACGTGCATTAACGCTTATATTCGAGCGAGCTCATATGGTACCCGTCGCCATGGCTGGGCTCGCGCGTGTCGTTCTCCCCGGCATTCCGCACCACGTGACGGCGCGCGGCAACCGGCGCGAGCCGCTGTTCTTCGAGGACGGCGATTATCAGCTCTTTCGCGATTTGCTCGCCGACACCGCGCGGCATTACCGCGGTTCGCGGAACTGCTGCGATGGAGCACGTCAGCCGAAGCGGCCGCTCAGCCGGGCGAGCGACTGCGCGATCGTCCGCCCGCTTCCGTCGATCGGCGCGTTCAGCGCCGTCTCGAAGATCCGCTGAGCACGGTCCTTGTCGCCGGCGCCCGCCGATAGCAGCATCGCCGCCAGCGCTCCCGAGAAGGATTGCCGATCGAGCCGCAGCGCGATTTCGGTTCCGCGCTTCGCGTGGTCCAGGTCGCCGGCGAGCAGGTCGAGCACGGCAAGCGAGCCGTGGGCTTCGCTGAAATTGCCGTCAATGTCGCGCGCGCGTTCGAAACGCGCGCGGGCGGCCGCGGCGTCACCGGCGAGGAGGTGCGCCCATCCGGCCGCGATCCAGGAACCGAGATGCGTCCCGAACAGCTCGGCGCCGCGGTCGATCTCGATGGCGGCTTGCACCTTGTCGTCGGTCAGCAGCCGCGCGAGCCCGCGGCCGAGCCAGGCACGCGGCGCTTCGGGATTGCGCGCAAGCGCGGCATCGAACAGCTGAGCCGCGGCCTCGCGCTCGTCCTCGCCAAGCGCGAGCGTCCCCAGCGTCGCCAGCGCGTCCGGATGGTCGCCGGCGATGTTCGCGCAGCGCGTCGCGAGCGCGACATCCTCGATGTCGATCGCCAGCGTCGATACGATGGCGTTGAGCCCGCGGTGCTCGGGATGGAGCTCGATCAGCGCGCGCGCGCGTTCGCCGGCGCGGTCGAACGCGCCAAGCTTATGCAGCAGCTGCACCTCGAGCTGTGCGGCTTGCGGCAACTGCGCGCTGGTCGCCTCGTCGAGCAGCGGAAGCGCCTCGGCAAATTGGCGCGCCATCGCCAGCGACCAGGCAAGATTGAAGCGCACCGGCGGCGCGTCGAAGCCGGCGTCGAACAGGCGCTGGAAATGCGCTGCGGCGCGGCTCCATTCGAGCAGCCGCATGTCGACCAAGCCGGCGAGGTGCAGTGCCTCGGGCGGCAGCGGTGCGATCGCGGCGTGGCGCGCAAGCAGCTGCCGCGCTTCGTCGAACCGCTCCTCAGCGAATGCCGCTTCCGCGGTGTCGAGAAGCAGCGGCGGGTTGTTCGGGTCCTGCGCCAGCAATTCGGCGAGGGGGGCGAAGCGCCCGGCCTGAGTCGACGCGGAAGGAGTCATGATTGACCTTTCAACTGCGCGATGGCCTGCGCCATCAATTCCGGTCCGCCGGGCAGCGCCTCGATTGCGTGGGCGACGTCGTCAATGAGGCGAGTGAAGGCGGCGTCGACGCCGACTGCGTCGCCAAACTCCTCGCTCAAGATGCCGCGCACGACCGCGCGGCGCAACTCTTTCTCGGGCAGGTCCTCGAATGCCGCGAGCGCGCGCACGCGGTCGAGCGGCCGCAGTGTCGCGCCGCCGATCCGCCCGGCCTCCTTGCCCGCTGGTGCGCGCGCGCGGCTGCTCCGCTGCAGCTGCTCGCGCAGCAGGAGCATCACTTGCTCGATGTTGCCGACGCGAGTCATCGCGCGCTCAATGGGTGGTGCCGCGACCGAATTGGTCGAGCAGGAACGACGTCGCCGAGGCTTCCTGCGCCGCGGGTGCGCTTGCCGGCGTCAGCGTTCGGCAGCGGTCGATTATCAGCTGCATGTCGCCGTTCATGGGTGGATTCTCCTGGTTCGCGGCGATTCCGGCCTCCAGCGCCGCGATCGTCTCGGGAAACCGGTCGTGGATCAGATGCGTCAGGCCAGTCACGAACTGGCGAAGATAATGGTCTTCCGGAAGCGACTGCAGCGGTTCCCAGGTCGCGAGCGCGCGCGCGACTTCGCTCGACGTCAGTTCGAAGAAGCCGAGCTGGAACCGCGCGAGCGTGAAGTCGGGGTCGATTTCGACCGCGCGGCTGAGCGAGAGGTGCGCTTCGATCGGGCGCCCGCTGCCGGCGAGGATCGAGCCGCGCAGGAAATGCAGTCGTGCGTCTCCCGGATAGGGGTTGATCATGCGCTCGACCAGCGCGAGCGCGTCTGGCGCGCCCTGCATCGCCGCGAGCAATTCGCCCATCTCTTCATCGCTGCACCGGTTCGTCATCGTGGTTCCTACCGTCTGCGCCCGAGGTATGTTCGCAATCTGGCGATCGCGCTGGCGTGCAGCTGCGACACCCGTCCGCGCGAAATGCCCAGCAGCTGGGCAATTTGCGCGAAGCTTACTCCGTCTTCATAATGGTGACGAACGATCCGCGCTTCGCGGTCCGGCAACCGCGCGACTTCGCGTGCAAGCAGCGATAGAAGCTCGCGCAATGCCAGCGAATCATAGGGGCCGGGCCGGTGATCGGCCCCGTCGGCCGGCTCGACCATGCTCGTGCCTTCGAGCATGAGTCCGATGGCGAAGCCGGTCACCAGCGCCGCGAGCGACTGCACCGGATCGGTGGCGGTATCGGCGGTGAGCGAGCGCGCGCGTTCGGCCTCGACGCGGCGGCGATAGCTGTACTGCGCGTCGACTTCGTTCATGCGCGACGCGCCGTCGGACATCGATCCCAGGATGCGGCACCTGGCAATGGCGCCGAACGGGATACCGCGCAGCGGATCGAAACGATCGATGGCATGAAGCAGCCCTTCATAGGCAAACTGCTGCATGTCGCTCAGTTCGATCCCGAACCCCCGCCGGCGCTGGAGCTGCCGCGTCGCAAGCGCACGCGCGAGCGGCGTGTAGCGCGAGCCGAAACACGGCCTCGCCCATTGCCAGACTGAGCCCAGTTTTGGACGGGGCTTTGCCGCCAGGTTCGGCGGCATCGGCAGCTTTCGAAAACGGTGATCGGCACATAAAAGGATTTTTGCCGGCTCGACACTAGTCGCTCCGCGGCGCCCCGTTCTCCGACATCATCGCCGCCGTGAAAGCCCCGGCACGCGCATGAACCTCGGCGGCGGAATAGCCGGGTTTGTAGAGCGCCGATCCGAGCCCGAACCCGGCGGCGCCCGCCTCGAGCCAGGGGCGCATGTTGTCGGGAGTGATTCCGCCCACCGGCAGAATGCGCAGCGACCTGGGAAGGACGGCGCGCATCGCCTTGAGCACTGTCGGCGACGAGCCCTCTGCCGGGAACAATTTGAGCGCGGTGGCGCCGGCGTCCAGCGCGGTAAAGGCCTCCGTCGGCGTCGCGACACCGGGGAGCGACACCAGCCCGCGTGCCGCCGAGGCACCGATCACGCCGACATTGGCATTCGGCGAGATGATCAAGGTGCCTCCCGCCGCGGCGACTGCCGCGACATCCGCCTCCCGCAACACCGTTCCCGCGCCGACCATCGCGCGGCCGGCCATGGCGCGGGCAAGACGCGCAATGCTTTCGAGCGGGTCGGGAGAGTTGAGCGGCACTTCGATGAGCGTGAAGCCGGCGTCGACGAGTGCTTCGCCGATCGGCACGGCCTCGTCGGGCGTCAGGCCGCGCAGAATCGCAACGAGCGGGCATTGCGCAAAGGCGGCATCGAAATCGGCGAGATAGGTCATCGGATCTGGCTTTCGATTGCACGGATGCCTGCGACAAAGGCGGTGTGGCTGTCGACCAGATAGGCGGTCCGGCCATGCGCTTCGACCGCGGACAGGTACAGCGCGCCGAGCTCCGGGCCAGCGAGGATATGGACCGGGCCTTGTTGCCATGCCTCGAGCCGCGCTGCGACGTCGCTACCGATCAGCAGGCCGCTGGCAAAGGCTGCCATGTCCTCGTCGGCCCGCGTGCCCAGCATCTTCGCGGCGCGAATACCGAACAGCGACCCGAGCAAGTCGCGCCGCTTCGCTTCCTCGACCCCGGCAAGAAACGCGGCATTGACGGCGATCTCACCCTGCAACTGCGCGGCAAGCAGCCCGTGGCTGCGGAGCAGCGCAAACAGCTCGCCGGTCATCGCGGTGGTAAAGTCGGCAATGCGACCCGCGGTCAGCGTTGCCCATTTGCAATGCGTGCCGGGCTGCGCGAGCAATGCATCGGCTGGAACGAGCCCGGCGAGCACGGCTCCGAGCAGCTGCACTTCCTCGCCCCGCATCACGTCAGGCCGTCCGCAGGCGATGGTCGACACGCCGGGTATGATCGCCGTCCGTGCATCGATGCGCAGAAGGCTCGCGGCAAGCTCTTCGATACCGGCCGGGGCGGGTACATAGGGGGCGAGCCGCCACCCGATATTCGAGCCCACCATTCCGGCGAGCAACATCGGCAGATCGCCGAACCGTGCCCGGATGTCGGCCACCGCCGCGTCGAAATCTTCAACGGCAGTGACGCCCTGATCGTCGCGCTCGGTGCGCGCGACCCGGCCTTCCTCGATCAGGAAGATCCGGCGGTTGGTCGTCCCCCAGTCGATCGCCAGAAACCTTTGGCTCATGTCTTCGGTTATCATTCCGTATCCGGGTGAGAAAATGCCCTGTTCCCCAGGTCGAAGCGGAGGGCCCAAGGTCGCGCGACGCTCCCTGGCACAGGTCATGGTGCCGGCGCCAGTTCTTCGGGCGCCAAAGCCGGGCCCCGCTCGTCATCAGTGTACCTCTTAGCGAGACGGCCGATTTCGCCGGAGCAGGCCCGGCGCGAGGTATAGGTCCGATAGCCCGTCCATCGGTGGACCCGAACCGCCATGGTTTCGTTCACTCCTCTAGCCAACGGAGTGCGATCTTCATGCGCAAGTTCCTGATCTCATGTGCGGTACCGCTGTTGCTCGGCAGCCCCGGCCATGCCCAGATCGCTAACGGCATCCTGGGCCAGGGTGGCGTTCGTCCTGCCACCTGGGCGGCCGGGCAATCGCGCCGGGACGATAATCCCAACGTCCGCACCAACGGCAATGAGCCGGTGCGACAATATGATCATATGGGGCGCGCTTGCCCCCGCACGAACACGATGACCAACAAACCCGGAGGCGCCGCGATCGGCGGCGATCCCACTGCCTGCGGTTTCGACCGCAACGGAAACCCGATAACGTCCGCGCCGAAGGGTCCCGGCGGACTCGCCAACGGATTGACGGCGGCGAAGCCTCGCTCCACGTCTGGCGGCACAATGCCGCACTGAACACGCTCGAAAAATGGGCGCCGTCGAGGATTTTCGGCGGCGCCCGAACCGGCTCAGTTCGCGTAGTTGAGCTTTACCTGGCGTCGCCGCAGGACGGTGCCCAACAATGCGAAGCCACCCAGCATCATTGCCCAGGTCGCTGTTTCGGGAACTGTCGCCGAAAAGGTTGCCGTGCCCGAATAGGACCCGCCGGCAGGCCCCGACGTGCCGACGACGCGGATCGTGTTGAGCACGCCCGCGGCGATCGGAATGCCGCCAACCGTCACCGACTGGCCACTCGAGGTGCTTGGCACCGAAAAGAGCGTTCCGTTGATGTACAGCTGCGAGATCGTCAGGTGATTGACCGGGCTGGAAAAGCTGGTCGAGAGCGATCCGCTTCCCACGCCGCTGTAGAACGGAATGGTGAAGGTGAAGGAATCGTCGAACGGCGTCTGAGTGTTGAAGCCATTGCCGAAGATCGCCGTGATGGATTTGCTGAACGGCGTACCGCTGGAGATATAAAAATTCGGGATCGTCCCGATCGGGAAAGTCGTTGCACTCGCGTTCGGTGCAACTGCCAATGTCGTGGCCGCGAAGGCGATCCCAAGCCCCGTTCTTACCAGCATATTCGTTCCCCCTCCGAAATGATCTACAAATACTCGATGACCCCGCTTAGTGGGTAATTGGATGTTAACCAGTTCGCAGATTGCGCGGCAAAGGAAAAATGGATCGTTTCGCTTGCGGTTTCAAATAAGATGGGGAATCCGGTTTAGAAACAAACATAAGTGTATTGTTTTTCGGCCTCGGCCGCACATTCCTGCCGCAATAGCCCCGCTTCGATGCTCGATGCGTTTCCGCGTGGCTCGCCGTTGACCACGACTCGGCGTGCCCAAACGTCATGTCGTCGCCTTTTTCGCCATGGGGCTCATGCCGCAGGTCGGCCGTGGCGCAGGCTGGCCCGGCGTCCGCGCTGGCGTGAAAATTCGAGCGAAACGAATAGCTTGCCGCGTGCTTCGGGCGCCACTGAACAAATCGCAATCGAAACGGTTCTACCCTCGATCGAGCAAAGGAGGTTCCCGCTTGGCGAGTGAAGACGCGATACCGGACGGAAAGACCGGCGTTGCCGGCCTCGACGACATCCTGTCGGGCGGGCTGGCGCGCGGCCGATTGTTCCTGCTCGAAGGCAGCCCGGGCGCGGGCAAGACCACGGTCGCTACGCAGTTCCTGCTCGCCGGCGCCGCGGCGGGGGAATCCGGCCTTTACATCACCTTGTCGGAGACCGAGGCGGAGTTTCGCGAAGGCGCCGTCTCCCACGGCTGGACCCTTCCGGCGGACGTCGAGGTATTCGAGCTGGTACCTCCCGAAAGCCTGCTCGACGAGCATCAGCAACAGAGCCTGCTTTATTCGTCCGACCTCGAACTCGGCGAGACCACGCGGCGCATTTTCGAGGCCTATGAGCGGCTCAAGCCCAAGCGCGTCGTGCTCGACAGCCTCTCCGAAATCCGCCTGCTTGCGCAGAGTTCGCTGCGGTACCGCCGCCAGATTCTGGCCTTGAAACACTATTTCTCGAAACAGAATTCGACCGTGCTGCTGCTCGATGACCTGACTTCGGACGCGCTCGACAAGGCAGTGCATAGCGTGGCGCACGGCGTGATCCGGCTCGAGCAACTGACGCCCAGCTATGGCGGCGAGCGTCGGCGACTGCGCGTGATGAAATATCGCGGCCGGCATTTTCGCGGCGGATATCACGACTTCGTAATTGAAACCGGCGGTGTGCGCGTGTTCCCGCGGCTGGTTTCGGCAGAGCACCACGTCAGCTTCACGCGCGAGATGGTGTCTTCGGGGAATCCGGCGCTGGACGAGCTGGTCGGAGGCGGCTTCGAGCGCGGGACCAGCGCATTGATCCTCGGACCGGCGGGGACCGGCAAGTCGCTGTTCACCCTCACGTGCGTTGCCGCCGCCGTGGCGCGCGGCGAGCATGCCGCATTGTTCATCTTCGACGAAGAGCTCGGTCTGCTGACCGAGCGCGCCTATGGCCTCGGCATCGACTTGCCCGGGATGGCCGATTCCGGGTTGCTGACGATCCTGCAGATCGATGCCGCCGAATTGACGCCGGGCGAGTTCTCGGAAAAAGTGCGCAATTGCGTCGAGGAGCGTCAGGCCCGGATTGTCGTGATCGACAGCCTCAATGGCTTTCAGGCGGCGATGCCGGAGGAGCAATCGCTGATCCTGCACATGCACGAACTGCTTCAATATCTGAATCGACGAGGCGTCACGACCTATCTGACCGTGGCGCAACATGGGCTGGTCGGCGACATGAAGACGCCGGTCGACGTGACCTACCTTGCGGACACGGTGATCCTGCTTCGCTATTTCGAAGCGATGGGGCGGGTGCGCCGTGCGATCTCGGTCGTAAAGAAGCGCAGCGGCGCGCACGAGGACACGATTCGCGAGTTCATCATCGGCAATGGCGGCATCAAGCTTGGCAAGCCGCTCACGCAGTTCCAGGGTGTGTTGCGCGGCGTCCCGACGCTGACTGCCGACCCGAGCCATCTGCTCGCAGCCGACGCCTGACGTGGCGATGCACCATAGTTCGGCGGAGACGGCGATTGTCCTGGCTCCAATCGGCCGCGATGCGGGCGTCGCCGCATCGGTCCTGGCCGAAGCGGGCATCGACGCGCGCATTGCCGAGAATGTGCCGGATCTGGTGGAGCGGCTATGTGCCGGCGCGGGCTTTGCGATCGTCACCGAGGAAGCGCTGCGCGCCGCGGATCTGCGCGGCTTGGCTGCGTTCCTCGTCGCCCAGCCCGAATGGTCCGATCTTCCCTTCATCCTACTCACCGCGCGGGGCGGCGGCATCGAACGCAATCCGGATGCGGCGCGGCTGCTGGAGACGCTGGGCAATGTTACCTTCGTCGAGCGGCCGTTCCACCCGACCACGCTGGTCAGCCTCGCGCACGCCGCACTGCGCGGCAGGCGGCGCCAATATGATGCGCGGGCACGGCTCGAGGCGATCCGCAACGCGGAAGAGAAGCTGCGGATCGCTCTGGCGGCGGGTGGAATGGGCGCGTGGGAACTCGACGTCGACGCCGCGATCCTGCAGGCGTCGGACGACTGCAAGGCGCATTTCGGCCGAAAGTCCGGCGAGCCGTTCGGCTATGCCGAGCTGCTCGCCTCGACCCACCGCGACGATCGCGCCTATGTCGAGGCGTCGTTCGCACATTGTCTCGCCACGGGCGAAGATGTTCACGTCGAATATCGTTGCCTCTGGCCCGATGGCTCGGACCACTGGGTGCAATTGCGCGGGAGGCTGGAACGCAACGGTGGCTCCCCGCGCATGGTCGGCGTGTCGCACGACATCACCGAGCGCAAGCACAGCGAAGCGACGTTGCGCGACTTTACGAACGAGCTCGAGCGCCGCGTCGAGGAGCGAACGATCGAGCGCGAGACCGTGAGCGCGCAACTGCACGAGGCGCAGAAGCTCGAGACGCTCGGCCAGCTCACCGGGGGCGTGGCGCATGATTTCAACAATCTGCTGACTCCCGTGCTCGGCAACCTCGACATGCTGCGCCGCGTGCACAAGGACGAGCGCTCGCAACGCCTCATCACCAGCGCGCTGCAGGCGTCCGAACGCGCGCGCACGCTGGTTTCGCGCCTGCTTGCGTTCGCCCGACGCCAGAACCTCGAGGCGCGCGCGGTGGACGTCGCGGCGCTGCTCGAAGGCATGCTCGATCTCGTGCGCCGTTCGCTGGGCCCGCAGATCGCAGTATGCGTGGACGTCGCGCCCGATATCCCGCCGGCGCGGATCGATCCCAACCAGTTCGAGCTGGCGTTGCTCAACCTTGCGGTCAACGCCCGCGACGCCATGCCCGATGGCGGCGAGCTGAGCTTCACGATCCGGACCACGCCAGTTGCGAATACGAACGCCTTCGATCTCGAGCCTGGCGAGTATATCACGATCGCGATCGCCGACACCGGGACCGGCATGGATGCCGAGACGCTGCGCCGCGCGGTCGAGCCCTTCTATTCCACCAAGGGCGTCGGCAAGGGCACCGGCCTCGGGCTGTCGATGGTCCATGGCCTCGCCGCGCAATCGGGCGGGACGCTCGAACTCGAGAGCGCGCCAGGGCAGGGAACCATTGCGCGCATCTGGCTGCCGGTGGCCGATACGCCCATCGAGCCCGCCGGCACGATGAGCGACGAGAATGGCCCGCCGCTCGATCCCTTGCGCATCCTGCTTGTCGACGACGAAGAACTCGTCCGCCTCGGCACCGCCGACATGCTCGCCGATATGGGTCATCAGGTCCGCCAGGCGGCATCGGGCGCACAGGCGTTGCAGATGCTGCGCGACGAACGCTTCGACGTGCTCGTCAGTGACCATCTGATGCCGGGGATGACCGGCGCCGAGTTGATCGACGAGGTGCGGCGCCAGGAACGGCCGATCCCGGTGCTGCTGATCACCGGCTTCGCGACGCTGTCCGACGATGGCGCGCGCAAGTTCCGTCGGCTCGCCAAGCCGTTTCGCCGCGCCGAACTGGCGACTGCGCTGGCCGCACTGGTGCGCGACGCGCCGCAGATGGCGGACGTGTCCGGCTAGCGCCGCTCGAAAGGCGTCGCGTCGCGGCGCCGCGTCGGTATGGCAGGCGCCGCGGCCTGCTATTTCAGCTCCCCCGCGGTCCATCCGCCGCCTAGCGCCTGCACCAGCGCGACCGCCGCATTCTGTCGATCGAGCTGCGCCTGCAGCAAGGCCCTGCGTGCCGCCTGCGCGGTCGCCTGTGCCGAAACCACATCGGAATAGACGATCAGCCCCGCGCGATACTGGTTGCGCAGAGTCTCCTCGGAACGGTTGGCGGCTTCGGCGGCGGTGCGGAGCAGTGCTTCCTGTTTCGCGAGCACTTCCTGCGCGACGAGATCGTTCTGCACTTCCTGGAAGGCCGTAAGCGCCACCTGGCGATAATTGGCGGCCGCCGCGTCATACGCCGCTCGCGTCTGCTGGACGCGCGCGCTGCGCGCCCCGAAGTCGAAGATCGTCTGCGCGAGCGATGCGCCGAGCGACCAGAAAGCGACCGGGGCGGAGAACAGCTGGCTAAGCGAGCTGCTGTTGAGCCCACCCTGCGCGCTGATACCGATCGTCGGGAAGTAGGCAGCGCGCGCGACGCCAATCTGCGCGTTGGCCGCGGCGACGGCGCGTTCGGCCGAAGCGACATCGGGCCTGCGCTCGAGCAATGCGGATGGCAGCACACCGGGAACCTCGGGGGTGATCGGCGTCCAGGGAACCGGGTTGGCCGCGAGCGTGAACGCGGCGGGATTCTCGCCGATCAGCACTGCGATCGCATTCTCGAACTGCGCCCTCGAACGGCGCTCGCTTTCGAGGTCGGACTGCGCGGAGGCGAGCTGCGATTGCGCCTGGAACACATCGGTACGGGCAACGACGCCGGCGTTGTAGCGGTTGGTCGCAATGTCGAGCGATCGCTGATAGCCCGCGACCGTCGCGGTCAGGCTGACGATCATCGCGTCGGCTGCGCGCAGCGAGAGATAGTCGGTGGCGAGTTCGCCTTCGACCGCCAGCCGCGCGTTGGCCAGGTCGGCAAGCCGCGCCTGCTCGGTATAGCGCCCGCTGCGTACCTGGTTTGTCACCTGGCCGAAGAAGTCGGGCTGCCAGCTCGCCTGGCCGTCGATGCGAAAACTGGTGGTGGCGCGCCCGCCGCTCACCACCTGGTTGCCGTTGGCGATGGTGGTGCTGCCCGAATAGCTGTGCGTCACCTGGCCATCGGTCGTGATGGTGGGGAACAGACTCGCCCGGTTCTCGCGGGTGACCGCGCGCGCCTGGCGATAGGCCGCGGCTGCCTGGTCGATCGTCGCATTATGTGCGAGCGCGCGAGCGACGAGGTCGTCGAGCTGCGGGTCCTGAAACGTCTTCCACCAATCGGGCCGCGGCGCACCATCGGCGGGGTTGGCGGGGCGCCAGCCTTCGACGGTTTTCCAGTCCTGTGCCGAGGGGATGCTTGGGCGGTTGTAGTTGGGGGCGAGCGAGCAGCTGGTGAGGGCCAGGACGGTTATCAGGATAGCCGCGCACTTCATCCCCCTACCGTCGTCATCCCCGCGAAAGCGGGGATCCAGGGCAACGGAGGCCGTCGTTCGTGACCCCGGGTCCCCGCTTTCGCGGGGATGACGGGTTAGGTGTCTGTGCCCGACAGTCATGCCAATGCTTCCTGGAGAGGGGCGGACCGGGGTCGGCGTCGCCGCTGCGCAAGCCGATCGAGCAGCGTGTAGACCACCGGGGTGGTGATCAACGTCATCAGCTGGCTGGCGATCAGCCCGCCAATGATCGCAATGCCGAGCGGGCGGCGCAGTTCGGCGCCTTCGCCGAAACCGATCGCGAGCGGCAGCGCCCCGAGCGCGGCGGCGAGGGTGGTCATCAGGATCGGGCGGAAGCGCAACAGGCTCGCCTCGCGGGCTGCCTGTTCGGCGGTGAGCCCGCGCGTGCGCTGCGCGGAGAGCGCGAAGTCGATGATCAGGATTGCGTTCTTCTTGACGATGCCGATCAGCAGGAACAGCCCGATCAGTGCGATGATCGAAAGGTCCATGCCGAACAGCATCAGCGCGACGAGCGCGCCGACCCCTGCGGCCGGCAGGGTCGAGAGCACCGTCAAGGGATGGATCAGACTTTCGTAGAGGATGCCGAGGATCAGATACACCGCGACGATCGCCGCGCCGATCAACAGCGGCTGCGAGCTTTGCTGTTGCTGGAAGGTGAGCGCCGTACCCGAAAAAGCGCCGTGGACATTGGTCGGCATGGCGATCGCGGCTTCGGCCTGGTCGATTTCGGTGCGCGCGTCGGACAGCGCCTTGCCGGGCGCGAGGTCGAAGGAGATCGTCGCGGAGACTTCGGTGCCCTGGTGGTTGACGCTTGCGGCGGTCGGCGCCTGGGTAAAGCGCGCGACGGCGGACAGCGGCACCATCTGGCGCGCGGTGTTGCTGAGTGCCGAGCCGCTCGACGGATCGCGCAGCGCGGGATTGGTCGGCGTCGCGGCGGCGGCCGACGCGGTGGCGGTCTGGCCGGTCGTCGCGCTGGTGACGGCTGTCGCCGGCGGCGAAACCGCGGCCGCCACCGGGATATAGACGTCGGGCAAGTTCGACGGCCCCACCGCGGCGGTCTGCGGCCAGCTCAGGATCACGCTATATTGGTTGATGTCCTCATAGATCGTCGCGACGTTGCGCTGGCCGAACGCGTCGTAGAGCGCGTTGTCGACGTCGCGCGAGCTGATGCCCAGCCGCGCGGCAGTGTCGCGATCGATCGTGACGAAGCTCTCGACGCCATTTTCCTCGAGGTCGCTGTCGACATTGGCGAGCACGCGGCTGGCGGAAAGTTCCTGGCTGAGCTTCTGCGCCCAGATCTTCAGTGCGTCGGTGCTGTCGGCCATCAGCGAATATTGATAGGTAGAATTGCCCTGGCGGCCGCCGATGCGCAGGTCCTGCACCGAATTGAGGAACAGCCGGATCCCGGCGACATGCTGCAGCTTTGCCTGCAGCCGCTGGATCACCACGGCGCTGGTTTCGCTGCGCTGACTGCCGAGCGGCTTGAGCGCCACGGTCATGAACGCGCCGCCCGCGCGGCTGCCCCCGGTGAAGCCGACGACATTCGCCACCGCCGGATCCGATTTGATGATGCGCACGACCTGTTCGAGCTTGGGCTGCATCGATTGGAACGACACGCTCTGGTCGGTGCGGATGCCGGCGAACAGCAACGGCGATTGCTGCTGCGGAAAGAAGCCCTTGGGCATGGCGATATAGAGATAGACGGTGAGCGCGATGACCGCGACAAGCGCGATCATCACCAGCGGCTTCATCGCCAGTGCCCAGTCGAGCGAGGCGGCGTACGTGCGCTCGACGCGGGCGTATCCGGCTTCGAGGAAGCGCGTGACGGGGTTCCTTGGGCCCCCCTCGTCATCCCCGCTTTCGCGGGGATGACGACGTTTGGAGAGCTTCACCTCCAACAGCCGCGAACAGAGCATCGGCGTGGTCGTCAGCGAGAGCAGGAGCGAGATCATCACTGCCGCCGACAGCGACACCGCAAACTCGCGGAACAGGCGCCCGACGATCCCGCCCATGAACAACAGCGGGATGAACACCGCGACCAGCCCGATCGACATCGACAGCACGGTGAATCCCACTTCGGCCGCGCCGGCCAGCGCCGCCTCGACGCGGCCCATGCCGGCTTCGAGATGCCGCGTCGTGTTCTCGAGCACGACGATCGCGTCGTCGACCACGAACCCGGTCGCGACGGTGATTGCCATCAGCGAGAGATTGTTGAGCGAGAAGCCGAGCATGTACATCACGCCGAACGTGCCGAGCAGCGACACGATCGTCGCGACGGCCGGGATCACCGTCGCGCGCAGGCTGCGCAGGAAGGCGAACACGACCAGCACCACGAGCACGAGCGCGATCAGCACGGTGATTTCGATCTCGCGGATCGAGGCGCGGATCGAGCTGGTGCGGTCGACCGCAACATCGACCTTGATGTCGGCGGGAAGCTGCGCCTCGAGTCGTGGCAGTTCGGCGCGGATCGCGTCGACCATCTTGATCAGGTTCGCGCCCGGCTGCTGCGTGATGTTGACGATGATCGCGCGCTTGCCGTTGAACAGCCCGAGCGTGCGGGTGTCGGCGACGCTGTCGGTCACGTCGGCGACATCGCCCAGCCGCACCGCGCCGCCGCCGCGCCAGGCGATCACCAGCGGGCGATAATCGGCGGCGGTGCGGCCGGCGGCATTGGTATAGATCTGCCACGCGCGGCCGTGGTTGCCCTGGAGCAGCCCCTTGGGGCGATTGGCGTTGGCCGCCTCGATCGCGGCGCGCACATCCTCGAGCGGGATGCCATAGCCGTTGAGCCGATAAGGATCGACTTCGACGCGCACCGCCGGAAGTGAGCCGCCGCCGAGCTCGACGTCGCCGACGCCGGGCACCTGGAGCAGCCGCTGCTGCACGATGTTCGACACGGCATCGTAGATCTGCCCGCCGGTGCGCGTCTTCGAGGTGAGCGCGAGCGTGAGCACCGGCTGGTCCGCCGGATTGACTTTGCGATAGGTCGGGTTCTGCCGCAGGGTCGCGGGCAGGTCGACGCGCGACGCGTTGATCGCGGCCTGTACTTCGCGCGCGGCACTGTCGATGTTCTTCGACAAGTCGAACTGCAGCGTGATCCGCGTCGAGCCGAGGCCCGAGCGCGACGTCATCTCGGTGATGCCGGCGATCGTGCCGAGCCGGCGTTCGAGCGGCGTCGCGACGCTCTGCGCCATCACGTCGGGACTCGCACCCGAGAGATTGGCCGAGACGCTGATCGTCGGGAAATCGACTTGCGGCAGCGGCGCGACCGGCAGCGCGAAGAAGGCGGCAATGCCCGCGAGTGCGAGCCCGATCGTCAGCAACACGGTGCCGACCGGCCGGCGGACGAAGGGCGCCGAGAGGTTCATGCGTCGGCCACTGGTGGCGCACCCGCAGGCGCTTCGGCAGCATCGACATGCTTCGACGGCACGCCCCAGCCGCGCCGCGCGAACCAGCGCTGCCCGCGATAGAAATAGAGATAGACGATCGGCGTGGTGAAAACCGTGAGCAACTGGCTGACGATCAGCCCGCCGAAGATCGCGATGCCCAGCGGCCGGCGCAGCTCGGCGCCCATGCCCATGCCGAGCATCAGCGGGATTGCCGCGAACAGCGCGGCGAGCGTGGTCATCAGGATCGGCCGGAAGCGCAGCAGCGCGGCCTGGCGGATCGCGTCGGACGGCGACTTGCCTTCGTCGCGCTCGGCGGCGATCGCGAAGTCGATCATCATGATCGCGTTCTTCTTGACGATGCCGATCAGCAGCACGAGCCCGATGATGCCGATGATGTCGAGCCCATTGCCGGTGATCCACAGTGCGAACAGCGCACCGACGCCCGCCGAGGGCAAGGTCGAGAGGATCGTCAGCGGGTGGATGAAGCTCTCATAGAGCACGCCGAGCACGATATAGACGCACACCAGCGCCGCGAGGATCAGCCACAGCTGGTTGTTGAGCGAACTGCCGAACGCGCCCGCCGAGCCGAGGAAGGTCGTGCTCACGCCGGGTGCGAGCTGGAGCTTGTCGATCGCTGTCCGGATCGCCTCGGTCGCCGTTCCGAGCGACACGCGGGGTGCGGTGTCGAAATTGACCGTTGCCGCGGGGAATTGGCCGACATGCGTGATCGCGAGCGGCGACTGCTGTTCGCGGATCTGCGCGACGGCGCTGAGTGGCGTCGCGCCGCCACTCGCGGGCAGATGGAGCAGACCGAGACCCTGGGGATCGGTGACCAGGCCTGGCGCGGATTCGAGGATCACCCGATATTGCGTGGTCTCGGTGAAGATCGTCGAGACGATGCGCTGGCCGAACGCCGAATAGAGCGTGTCGTCGACGCTCGACGCCGTGACGTTGAGCCGTGCCGCGGTGTCGCGATCGATCTGCACCAGCGCCGCCGGCCCGGTCGCGCCCGCGTCGGTCGAGACATTGCGGACCTTCGATAGCGATTGCAGCGCGTCGGCGATCCGCTGCGCCTCGGCGTTGACCAGCGGCGTGCTCGCGCCTTGCACCGACAGCCGGTACTGCGTCGGGCCGCTCGCGGCATCGATCGTCAGGTCCTGCGTTGGCTGCAGATAGAAGCGCACGCCGGGAATTTGCTGCACCGATTGCTGCAGCCGTTCCATGATCCGGTTCTGGCTGTCGTGGCTCTCTTTCAAGTTGATCAGCAGCGTGCCGCTGTTGAGCGCGGCGTTGCTCTGGCCGTCGACGCCGATGAACGCGGAGAGCGATTCGACATCCTTGTCGCGCAGCACGATCGCCGCCGTCTGTGCCTGGAGCGCCTCCATCCGCGCATAGGAGACGCCATTGGTGGCGATCAGCCGTGCCTGGAGCTGCCCGGTATCCTGGGTGGGGAACAGCCCCTTGGGAATGACCAGGAACAGCAGCACGGTAAGCCCGAGCGTGGCGATCGCGACCAGCAGAGTGAGCGGCCGGCGCGACAGCACGGCATCGAGCCCGGTCTCGTAGCGCCGCTCGACCCATTCGAACGTCTGCGCCGCGCGGCGCGCGACCGGCCTCTGATGCTCCTCGCCGGGCCGCTTGAGCCAGCGCGCCGACAGCATCGGCGTCAGCGTCAGCGACACCACCGCCGAGATTAGGATGGTGACCGCGAGCGTGACCGCGAACTCGCGGAACAACCGGCCGACGATGTCGCCCATGAAAAGCAGCGGGATCAGCACCGCGATCAGCGACACGGTCAGTGAGATGATCGTGAAGCCGATCTCGCTGGCACCCTTGAGCGCGGCATCGAACGGCGCTTCGCCATCCTCGATATGGCGCTGGATGTTCTCGATCATCACGATCGCGTCGTCGACGACGAAGCCGGTCGCGATCGTCAGCGACATCAGCGACAAATTATCGAGGCTGAAGTTGAGCAGATACATCACGCCGAACGTGCCGATCAGGCTGATCGGTACCGCCAACCCGGCAACCAGCGTGGCGCGCAACGAGTGGAGGAAGAAGAAGATCACCAGCACGACGAGCAGCACCGCGAGCACCAGCTCGAACTCGACGTCGTGCACCGAGGCGCGGATCCCGGTGGTGCGATCGGCGAGGATCCTGGCGTCGAGCCCGGCGGGCAGGCTGTGGAGCAGGTCGGGCAGCTGCGCCTTGATCGCATCGGCAGTGGCGATGACGTTTGCGCCGGGCTGGCGCTGGACGTTGAGGATGATCGCCGGCGTGCGATTGGCGAGCGCGCCGAGCCGGGCGTTCTCGGCGGCCTCGACCACGGTCGCCACTGCGCTCAGCCGCACCGGCGCGCCATTCTGGTAGCTCACGATCAGGTTGCGATAATCGTCGACGCTCTCGAGCTGGTCGTTGGCGTTGATCTGGTAGGAGCGGGTCGGGCCGTCGAAGCTGCCCTTCGCCGAATTGGCATTGGCGTTGGTGATGGCGGTGCGGATCTGGCTGAGCGACAGGCCGTAGCTCGCCAGCGCCTGGGTGTCGGCGCGGATGCGGATCGCGGGTTTCTGCCCGCCGGCGAGCGTGACCAGCCCGACCCCCGTGATCTGGCTGATCTTCTGCGCGAGCCGGGTATCGACGAGCGACTGGACCTGGGTGAGCGGGATCGTCTTCGACGTGATCGCGATCGTCAGGATCGGGGCATCGGCCGGGTTGATCTTGGCGTAGACCGGTGGGGCGGGGAGGTCGGCGGGCAACAGCGCGCTCGACGCGTTGATCGCCGCCTGGACTTCCTGTTCGGCGACATCGAGCCCGGTGGTCAGGTTGAACTGCAGCGTGATCAGCGAAGCGCCCGGCGAACTCACCGATTCCATCCGCGAAAGCCCGGCGATCTCGCCGAACTGGCGCTCGAGCGGCGCAGTGACGGTTTGGCTCATCACTTCGGGGCTGCCGCCGGGATAAAGCGTGGTGATCTGGATCGTCGGATAATCGACTTCGGGCAGCGCCGAGAGCGACAGCGCGCGGAAGCCGACCAGGCCGGCGAGGATGATCGCGACCATGAACAGCGCGGTAGCGACCGGCCGCAGGATGAAGAGGCGCGAGGGGCTCATCGCCGGGTCAGCCGCCGGCCGCCCCGCCACTGCCGCCACGTCTCCCTCGACGCCCGCCGCCTTGCCCGCCACCCTTGCCGCCACGCGCCGGGCGATCGCTTGGCAGCGCGACCTTGGCGCCTTCGGTCAGCCGGTCGGCGCCTTCGGTGACGACGGTCTCGCCGACCGCGAGGCCCTCGGTGACCTGGATCTTGTCGGCCTGGGTCACGCCGGTCTTGATCTTGCGCTGGGTGACGGTCTTGTCGGGCTTGAGCATCCAGACGAAGCTGCCGTCCGGCCCGGAACGCACTGCCGCCGGCGGCACGGTGACCGCGCCTTTGATCGTGTCGACCGTCAGCCGCAGATTGACGAACTGGCTGGGGTAGAGCTGGAAGCTCGCATTGGCGAAGCGCGCCTTGCCGCGCACCGTGCCGGTGGTGGTATCGATGCGGTTGTCGAGCGTCGAGAAACGGCCCTGGTCGAGCGTCTGCGTGCGCGTGCTGTCGAGAGCCACCGCCGGAATGTCGGCACCTTGGGCGATGCGGCGCTGGATCGTCGGCGCCTGTTGCTGCGGCACCGAGAATTCGACGTCGATCGGCTGCAGCGTGGTCACTACCGCGATGCCGTTGGCGTCACCGGCGGCGATGTAATTGCCGACATCGACCACGCGCAGGCCGACGCGGCCGGCGACCGGCGAGACGATGCGCGTATAGCCTAGGTTGATCTGTGCCTGCTGCACCTGGCCGCGATCGACCTTGATCGTGCCTTCGAGCTGGCCGACCAGCGCCGCCTGGGTATCGCGATCCTGGCGCGCGATCGAATCCTGCTTGAGCAGCGTATCGTAGCGCTCGAGCTGGATGCGTGCGTTGGCGAGCTGCGCCTGGTCGCGCGCCAGCGCACCCTGCGCCTGGAGTAGCGCCGCCTGATAGGGCCGCGGATCGATTACCGCGAGCGGCTCGCCGCGGCGCACGAGCTGGCCTTCGCGGTAGAGCAGGCGCGTGATCGTGCCCGAGACCTGTGGGCGGACAGTGACCGTCGCCGCCGGTGTGACCGTGCCGAGCGCCTCGATTTCGACATCGAGGTCGGCCGCTACCGATTTGGCCGTGCCGACCGTGGTCGCCGCGCCGCCGAACCCGCCGCGTCCGCCGCGCCGTCCACCGCCACCGGGACCCCCGCCGCTCGGACCGCGCGCGCCCGCGCCGCCGCCCCGTCGCGGGCCATTCGAATCGCCGCCGCTGCTGTTGAACGACAGCCAGATCACGCCTGCGATCAGCGCCGCCAGCGCAGCGAGCCCGGCGATCCAGCTGATGCGCCGCGCGCGCGGCGAGAAGCCGCGCGGTTCGCTGTCATCGATCATAGGGAAACCCATCGCTGGGGAGCGGCGCAGCACTCCCGATCCCGAAAATCTGCACTGCCACCGCCGAAACTCCGGCCCGACCCGCGATCTGTAACTGTTGCGTATCGATTCGGTTGCGTAGCGCTCTGCAATTCATCCGTGCGCTTGTGACGCGACATGTTTCCGTGGTTTTGCCGGACGGAGCGGGCGGACGAATTCGGGCGCGGACAGCAACTGGGGCGGTGGCTTTCGGCTGGATAGCCACGCGCGCGCCGGTGGCTTGCCGCGCTGATCTCGGCAGCGGGATGGTCTGCGAAATCCAACGAAGTTGACGAAGTTGACGGCTGCCATTCGAACGGCGCCGCTGGGGCGAAACGAACGGAACGGGCGCCGGCTCGCACGTTCGCTGTAGGCCGCCTGGCACGAGAGTGGTCGCGCGGCGGATTGCCGTGTTCTCTGTATGTTCCATACCGTCGGCCTAGGATGAATCATCCTACATCGCAACAATGGTCATCCCTCGGTGGACGGCGCGATTTCGGGTGACGGCTTCGCGCCCGTGAGAAGTACCGCTCGCAGCGGAATCTTTCGAGCCTGCTAGCAGTCGTTCGTTGGAAGTCGCGACGCTCGCGGTTATCCGACCTCATATTTCACTGGTAAAAATGTCTTTCATGTGCGACACCGCCCGCGTTTGCGATAGGGGACCCGATGAATCTTGGCGCGCGAGTGTGCGGGCAGGTGTGGTGACTGCCGCGGCGGCCTTGCGCCCAAGCGCATGCGGTGAGGGCGGCGAACACCGGCGTCCCAAGATTTCCGGCGTGCTCAACGCGATCATGTCCGAAATGACGAAAGATCCGGAGCCATCGACTTCGATCGGCGTGAACGGCCATTAAATGTCGCTGGTCGCAATGCCCGCACCGGCATCCAATCGGACTTTGTTCGAGTAGAGGGGAACGATGGCGATGAAGATGCTTTTGGCGCTGGTGCTGAGCCTGGCCTGCGCGGTCCCCGCCGAAGCGGGAACGAAATGGCCGAACGGGGCCAAGGCCGCGGTGGTGCTGACCTATGACGACGCGCTGGATTCGCAGCTCGACCACGCCGTGCCGGTGCTGGACGCGGCCGGATTCAAGGCGACCTTCTACCTCACCGGCTTGAAGCCCGAGGCGGTTCCACGCTGGCGCGCCGTGGCCGCCAAGGGCCACGAACTCGGCAACCACACCGTGTTGCACGCCTGTCCCGCCTCCGACCCTTCCGGTGACCTCAGCCGCACCTCCAACGCCTATACGACGGAGAGGATGCTGACGGAGATCGAGCAGCAGAACGTCTTTCTGACCTCGCTGGACGGCAAGCCGACCCACGGATTTGCCTCGCCCTGCGGCCAGACGCTGGCGGGGGGCCGCGACTATATCGAGGCGCTCAGGGCGGCGAAGCTGGTGACCTATGTGCGCGGCGTCTACACCTCGCCCGACGATCTGCGAGCCGATGTCGGCCGGATGGATCCGATGCACATGCCCTCGCGCGGCTTCCCGGAAGAAGTCACGGGAGCGCAACTGATCGAGTTCGCCAAGGAGGCGGGAGCCGGCGGCGGCATGGCGGTCTATCTGTTCCACGGTGTCGGCGGCGACTATCTGCAGGTTTCCGACGCCGCGCACCGCGAGCTGATAGCGTGGCTTGTCGCCCACCGCAGCGAAATCTGGGTGACCACGCTGCACGATGCGCTCGATTGGGCCAGGCGCTCGAAATCGGAAAAATAGCGGGCGGGCGAACGAACGATCGGCTCGGAGCAGAACCAGGGCGACCCTGGCGCGGCGAAAAGCATGGCCTAGAGTCGAAGATGTCGGTGTTCAGTAACCCGGCACCGTAACTCATACCGCGGTCCGTAATTCCCGAAAGCTTGCGCGACGGTGACTATTTCGTAGTTTCGGCAGCCGGGGATGGCTCGATCCGCGCCGACGCGCGATAGGGGGAAGACATGAAGCTCGCCTTTGCCGTCCCCGTCCTGTGCGTTTGCCTGACGGGTTGTGGCGGGCCGACGCCCGCGCACACGGGCAAGCGGATCTTTCACCCGCCGGGAGCGTCTCCGTACACCGCGACGCTGATCGAGAAGCAATATTGGATGAACACCCTTTTCGACGTTCGGATCGACGCCGCCGACCCGAAACACGGAACGGGGCCGGAGGACCGCGGCTGGTATTTCGTCGAGGACTTGCACAACGACGACGACACTTACCCTGCGCCCGATGTGCGCTGGGCCTCCCCGACCGAACTGCTCGTCACGATGCACACCGCGCGGATCGAAGGGCAGGTACGCAGGCGCTTCGGCGGGGAGGATGGGCTGCCGCTGGGGTCGATCACGGTTCG
>Ga0068859_100001688_pt1 | contig 22478 bp, 22 predicted proteins | sample KBSSwiS22_FD_66585 | JGI IMG/M metagenome (GOLD analysis project Ga0068859, IMG submission 66585) | Switchgrass rhizosphere microbial communities from Kellogg Biological Station, Michigan, USA - KBS Switchgrass S2-2 | ecosystem: Host-associated > Plants > Roots > Rhizosphere > Soil ...
CTGAGGGTGGCGCGGGTCGGGGTCGACTGTGTCGACGTGGACCGGATGACTCGGTTCTGGTCACGGGCGCTCGGGTACGAGGTGGTCCGCCGGGGCGCGGACAGCGCGGAGCTGCGACACCCGGCGAGCGCCGGGCCGAAGCTGCTGCTGCGCCAGGTCCGCAAGCTCGGCCCGGCCCGCAACCGGCTGCAGCTCGACCTGTACGCGGTGGACGCGGAGCGGGTCGCCGGGTGGCTGGCCACGCTGGGCGCGCGGCGGGTGCGCCGGCTGGAGTCCGCCGACGAGGCGGGCTACCTGCTCGCGGACCCGGAGGGCAACGAGTTCCGTGTGATCACCGCCGGCCCGGCCGGCTTCACCCGCCCCTTCATGTAGCCCGCCCGTTTGGGCAGGCAGGCCCATTCGGGCGGCCGGTCGGGCCGGCCAGCCGTTCGGTAGCCGGGCCGGCTCGCGGCCGGTCGACCGGCCGCCGGGATGTCGGACCTGGTCACTACGGTCGCGGTGTGTCTTCCGATCTCGCGCCCGCGCGGTCCGCGCCGCCCGGTCCCCCCGCCGCGCGGCCGGGCGGTTCGCCTGACCTTCCCGGGCCGCTCGCCGGCTCGGGCGCCGCGCCGGGGCACCGGCAGGGCAGCTTCGACGAGCTGGGCCGGCCGCTGCGGGACGTCACGTTCGTCGTGTTCGACCTGGAGACGACCGGCACCGGCCCGACGGTCTCCGAGATCACCGAGTTCGGCGCGGTGAAGGTGCGCGGCGGCGAGGTGGTCGCCGAGTTCGCGACGCTGGTCCGCACCTCGTCCGGCGTGCCGCCACTGATCACCGTCCTGACCGGCATCACCGACACGATGCTGGCAGCCGCTCCCCCGCTGGCCGAGGTGCTGCCCGCGTTCCTGGAGTTCATCGGCGGCGCCGTCCTCGTCGCGCACAACGCCGGCTTCGACCTGAGCTTCCTGAAGGCGGCCTGCGAGCGCGTCGGTTACCCGGTCCCGGCCTGGGAGCACCTGGACACCGCCCGGCTGGCCCGGCGAATCGTCACCCGCGACGAGAGCCCCGACAACAAGCTCTCCTCGCTCGCCCGGCTGTTCCGGGCGCGCACCGAGCCGTGCCACCGGGCGCTCGCCGACGCGCGCGCCACGGTGGATGTGCTGCACGGCCTGTTCGAGCGGCTCGGCAACCTCGGGGTCACGACCCTGGAGGACGTCCACGAGTACAGCGCGCGGGTCTCCCCCGCCCAGCGCCGCAAACGGGTGCTGGCCGACGACCTGCCCACCGGCCCCGGCGTCTACCTCTTCCGCGACCCGACCGGCCGGGTCCTCTACGTCGGCAAGTCGACGTCCGTGCGGGCCCGGGTCCGCACCTACTTCACCGCCAGCGAGACGCGGACCCGGATGGCGGAGATGGTCGCGGCGGCCGAGCGGGTCGACGCGATCGCGTGCGCCCATCCTCTGGAGGCCGAGGTCCGCGAGCTGCGGCTGATCGCCGAGCACAAGCCGCCCTACAACCGCCGGTCGCGGTTCCCGGAGCGCGTCATGTTCCTGCGGCTGACCGACGAGCCGTTCCCGCGGCTGTCGAAGGTGCGCCAGGTCCGGGCCGACGACGGCACGTACCTCGGCCCGTTCGGCGGGGCCGGCGGCGCGGAGCTGGCCGCGGACTGCCTGCTGGAGGCGGTCGCGCTGCGCCGCTGCGGCGGGCGGCTCTCGCCCCGGGTGGGCGGCCCGGCCTGCGCACTGGCGGACCTCGGCAAGTGCGGCGCGCCCTGCGACGGCCGGCAGTCGCAGGGCGAGTACGCCGCCGTCGTCGCCGCCGCCCGGGAGGCGATGACCGGCGACCCTGCCGTGGTCGTCGCGGCGGCCAGGGCTCGGATCGCCCGGCTGGCCGAGCAGACCCGGTTCGAGGAGGCGGCGCTGGTCCGCGACCGGATGGCCGCGTTCGTGCGTGCCGCGGCCCGCCAGCAGCGGCTCGCGGCGCTCGGGTCAGTCCCCGAGCTGGTCGGCGCCGTGCCGACGGCGGACCGTGGCTGGGATCTCGCGGTCATCCGGCACGGCCGGCTCGCCGCGGCCGCGACCGTCGCCCGCGGCGTCGACCCGCGGCCATGGGTAACCGCCACCGTCGCCACGGCCGAGACGGTGCGACCGGGCCCCGGGCCGACTCCGGCGGCCACCGTGGAGGAGATGGAACGGATCGAGCGGTGGCTGGGCAGCCCCGGCGCCCGGCTCGTCGCCCTGACCGGCACCTGGGCCTGGCCGGCCCCCGGCGCCCACCGGGCGGCCGCCGAGCTCCCCGCACCGCCGCCGGCCGAGCGCCGGGAGCCCACCGAGCGCACCGCGCACCAGCCCGGCGTCCCGCGCCGCTGACCGCCAGGGCGCCGCGAAGCACCGGGGCGGTCCAGAAATGACCGAGGGAGGCGAGCCCGCTGTGGGCCCACCTCCCTCGGGTGGCTACGTCCTGGCGGACCGGCCGTCTGGTCCGCCGCCCGGTCAGCTAGTGGCCAGCCGGCTCGTCGCCCTCGGTCTTCTCCTCGACGAAGAAGCCGGTGACCGCCTTGCGGGCCTTGGTCGCGAGACCACCGCCCTTCGCCTCGCCGGTCCCGTGCTCACCGATCGGCGGCAACTCGTACCGGTGCGTCGGCACCTGCGGGTAGTCCGAGACCGGCGGCGGCTTGGGCCGGTGGTCCTCGACGAACTCGCCGGAGGGCAGCTGCCGGATGATGCCGGTCTCGATGCCGTGGTGGGCGAGGTCGTGGTCCCGCTGCTGCAGCGCGAAGCACAGCTTCTTCGTCACCGCGTAGCTGATCGGCGGCACGATGATGAGCCCGATCCGGCCGGCCCAGGTCATCGCGTTCAGCGAGATGCTGAACGTCTTCGCGATGACGTCGTTGCCACCGGAGATCAGCAGCACCAGGTAGAACGAGATCGACATCGCGCCGATCGCGGTGCGGGTGGGGTTGTCCCGCGGCCGCTGCAGCAGGTTGTGGTTCTCGCGGTCACCGGTGAACTTCGACTCGATCCACGGCCACAGCGCGAGCAGCGTGAACAGGATGCCGGGCAGGATCACCGTCGGCCAGAAGACCGCCGGGATGGTATGCCCGAACCCGCGGAACTCCCAGGGCGGCATCAGACGGGTCGAGCCGTCGAGGAAGCCGATGTAGAAGTCCGGCTGCGACGCCGAGGAGACCTTTGACGGGTCGTAGGGACCGAAGTTCCAGATCGGGTTGATCTGCGCGAGGCCACCCAGCAGGGCCAGCATCGCGAAGACCATCATGAAGAACCCGCCGGACTTGACGGCGAACACCGGGAACACCCGGTGACCGACCACGTTGTCCTCGGTCTTGCCCGGTCCGGGGAAGTCGGTGTGCTTCTGGTACCAGAGGATGCCCAGGTGCGCGCCGATCAGCGCGAGCAGCAGGCCCGGTACCAGCAGGATGTGCACCACGTAGAGCCGGGGCAGGAAGTTGGCGCCCGGCCATTCCCCGTTGAACACCAGGAACGACGCCCAGGTGCCGATCACCGGGATGGACTGGGCGATCGACGCGGCGATCCGCAGGCCGGTGCCGGAGAGCAGGTCGTCCGGCAGCGAGTAGCCGGCGAAGCCCTCCAGGGTGGCCAGGACCAGCAGGCCGACACCGATCAGCCAGTTGATCTCGCGCGGCTTGCGGTATGCGCCGGTGAAGAACACCCGGAACAGGTGCACGATGATCGACGCCACGAACAGCAGAGCCGCCCAGTGGTGGATCTGCCGGAAGATCAGCCCGGCCCGGACGTCGAAGCTGATGTCCAGCGTCGATGCGTAGGCCCGGCTCATCTCCACGCCCTTGAGCGGGACGTACGAGCCGTTGTAGACGACCTCGCTGTTGCTCGGGTCGAAGAACAGCGTCAGGTAGATCCCGGTCAGCAGCAGAATGATGAAGCTGTAGAGCGCGATCTCACCGATCATGAACGACCAGTGGTCCGGGAAGACCTTGTTCAGGTTCTCCCGCAGCGCCCGCTGGGTGTGGAAACGCTCGTCGACGGCCCGGTTCGCCTTGCGGACCGGGCTCGGCCGCTTCTCGAACTTGGGGGCCGGCGCCGAGGGGCCGACCGGCCCGGTCGTCGTCGTCATGAGCGCTCCCAGAACGCGGGCCCGATCGGCTCGGTGTAGTCGCCATTCTTGGCGATCAGGTAGCCGTCACCGTCGACGCCGAGCGCGAGCTGCGGCAGCGACCGGCTGGCCGGGCCAAAGATGGCGCGGCAGCCGTCCGGGACGTCGAACACCGACTGGTGGCACGGGCAGAGCAGGTGATGGGTCTGCTGCTCGTAGAGGCTGACCGGGCAGCCAGCGTGCGTGCAGATCTTCGAGTAGGCGACCAGGCCGTTGATGTCCCAGTTCTCCCGGCCAGGCCGCGGCTTGTTCAGCCCCGGCTCCAGGCGGACCAGGATCGTCGTGCTGTCGCCCTTGACGGCGTTGTCCAGCTGCGGCGCGAACGTCTTCTTGCCGCTCGCGTCGGTCACCGGGATCGCCGGGAACACCGTCTCGATGCCGCCGATCGAGATGTCGCCAAGCTTGACGAACCGGCCCTCGCTGGTGACCATCCGCGCGCCCTTCACCCAGTGGGTGTGGTCGAGCTTCTTGCCCGGCTTGGAGTTCGTCAGGTTCAGCAGCGGGACGACCAGCAGGCCGCCGAGCACCGTCCCGGCACCGAGCAGGCTGCGGCGCAGCAGCTTGTGCTGGCCGAGGCCCATGTCGGTCCAGCCGAGGGCCACCTCCTCCTCGAGGACGGCGGTCTCCACCTCGGTGCTCTTGAAGGCGTGGCGCTCCTGGACGGCGTGCTGGTGCGGCATCAGCCGCTTCGCCCACAGGATCATGCCGACGCCCAGGCCGCCGACCGCCAGCCCCAGCGTCACGCCCAGAAGCGGCGTGTAGTTGCCCTTGTGCTTGTCGCCGACGAAGTTCACGACGATGAAGCCGAGCGTGCCGAGCACCGAGAGGGTGAACCAGAGCGCGATCAGCCGCTCGGAACGGCGCTGCGCGCGGACGTCGACGTCCTCGGCCCGCGGCGGGCGGGGCGCGACTCCGCCGCGCTGCCAGGCGGTGTGCTCCTCGAGCTGGGTGGAGTCCGTCTGGGACGGCGGGGTGGCCAGTACCTCCGGCCGCTCTCCCGATCCGCCGCCGGCCGGGCGCTTGGCCCGGTCGAAGACGCTCCCGCCGTCCGCGGGGGGAGTTTCGTGCTCGCTCATACCTTCTGCCTCGCTCCGATCCACAGGCACACGCCGAGCAGGCCGCCGATCCCGACGAGGATCGCCAGCAGGCCTTCGGGGACCGGGCCGTACGCGCCGAGCTTGTTACCGCCCGGGCTCGTCGCCTCGCGGGCGCTGACGATGTACGCCGCGATCGCCTTGGCGCTCTGGTCGTCGATCTGGCCCTGGCCGAACACCGGCATCGACTCGGGGCCGGTCCGCATGGCCTCGATGATCTGCTCCGGGGTCGCCTTCGTCAGTGCCGGGGCGTACTTGCCGTAGGTCAGCGGAGCACCCTGGCCGTTGGCCTGGTGGCACTGCGCGCAGTTCGCCCGGTAGAGCTCGCCGCCGTACGCCAGGTCGGCGGCCGACAGCTCCTGCTGGGTGATCGTCGGCTTCTCCAGGCCGCCGCCCATCGACTGGACGTAGGCCGCGATCTGGTCGATCTCGGTCTGCGAGTAGCTCGGCTCCTTGCGCTTGGCCTGCGCCGCGGCGCCGGCCAGCGGCATGCGCCCGGTCGACATCTGGAAGTCGACCGCGGCGGCGCCGACGCCGACCAGGCTCGGACCGGACTGGGTGCCCGCGAGGTTGAGGCCGTGACACGACGAGCAGCCCTGCAGAAAGAGCGCCTGACCCGCGCGGACCGCCTCGTTCTGGCTGTTGTCCGCCGCGTTGCCGCTGGGGGCCAGAACCGACCACAGGACGCCCGTGGTGAGCAGCGCGAGCGACAGGACGAGCGCGGACGAGCGCCGGCGCCGCCTGGCGCTGACGGGCCGCGACCGGCGGTTGGAGACCAGGCGGCCACGCACCCGGGCAGGCTGCCCGGCGGTGGTCTCCGTCTCGGCGGCGTCGTCGGCCTGGTCCGTCGCGGCCGGCGTCTCGTCGGCCTCGCCCGTCACCGTCAGGGCCGGCGCGTCGGCTGCCGCGGTCTCATCGGCCGTCACAGCCTCGTCGACCGTCGCGGTCTCGTCCGCCAGCTCGGGGCCCAGCGCCGCGCCAGCGGCCTCGGGGGCGCCGGTCGGCTCGGTCGTCTCGTGAGATGCAGTCATGTCGCTCACTGGAGGAGGTAGATGGTCGCGAACAGGCCGATCCAGACGACGTCGACGAAGTGCCAGTAGTACGACACGACGATCGCCGACGTGGCCTTCTCCGGCGTGAAGCGGCCGTAGGTCGACCTGGCCAGGACCATGATGAAGGCGATCAGACCGCCGATCACGTGCAGACCGTGGAAGCCGCTGGTCAGGTAGTACACGGAGCCGTACGCGTGCGAGTTCAGCCCGAACTCGTTCTCCCGGAAGAACTCGTTCGCCTGGCCGAGGATGAAGGTCAGGCCCATGAAGAACGAGATCGTGTACCAGCGGCGCAGCCCGTAGACGTCGCCGCGTTCCGCGGCGAACACACCGAGCTGGCAGGTCACGCTGGACAGCACCAGGATGATCGTGAAGATCAGCGCGTAGACCACGTGCAGGTGCACCGGACCGATGCCGGAGCCCTTCGGGTCGCCGGTCACGGGCGGCCAGTTGCCGCTGTTGACCGAACGGATCGTGTAGAACATCGCGAACAAAGCCGCGAAGAACATCAGCTCCGACGACAGCCACACCACGGTGCCAACCGAGACCATCGACGGGCGGTTGGACATGGGATGTGGCGGCGGAGCCTTCTCAAGGACGGGTGCCGTGGCCACGCCGGTCATTCTGGCACGCCCCGGCGCAAGCGCCACCGAAGGTTCGACATTCCGTAGGACTACGGCCCGTCGAGGACCTGCCGAGCCGGCTCCTACAACCGGTAGAAGACCTCCGGACGCCCCCCGGACACCCGCCGTCACCCCGCCGGCCCGCCGGGCAGCGGCGCGAGCCCAGCGCGGGCACGACCTGAAAAAAACCAAGAAACGCCTGACCATCAGGGCTTCCGGCCGCGTCGGCCCGGCCGAGCACCGCAACGCGGCGGCCGGGCGGCCGCACCGAGTGCCCGCCCGCGCCAGGTGTGCCAGGACTCACGTCGCGCGAACGGACGCAGATCAGGCTCAGCCGCGCACCGGCGCCCGAGCCGCCACCACCGGCCGCTCGGCCCAGCGGGCGAGAACGGCGCGACGGGCGTAACCGGCTCCAGCGACGTGAACGGCCTCCCCGTTCCTGGGGAGGCCGTTCACGATGCTCTGCGGTCAGGACGGCTGCCGGAGGCGGCAGCCTGACCAGCTACCGGGAGGTGGCAGCTGGGTCAGTCGTCGTTCCCGGCCGCGGCCGCGCGGCTGACGCTCACCCACCGCTCCAGCAGCGCGGCGGCCGCACCGGAGTCGAGGGTGGCGGCGGCCCGGTCCAGTTGGGCGCGGATCTGCTTGGTGACCGGCTCGGCCGTCGGGCCGGCCGCGGCCACCAGCGCCGCGGCGACGGCGAGCAGCACCGCGTCGCGCACCGGCCCCGGTTTGCCGGCGAACACCGCGCGGGCGACACCTGCGTTGAATCGGGCGTCCGCGCCGCGCAGCGCCTCCCGGTCGGGGACGTCGATGCCGACGTCGCGCGGGTCGAACCGCTCCCGGCGCGACTCCCCGGCGTTGACCGCCCAGATCGTCGACGGCGCCGACGGGCTGAGCTCGTCGAGGCCGTCGTCGCCGCGGAACACCAGCGCCCGGGTGCCGCGATCGGCGAGCACCTGCGCCACCACGGGCGCGAGCGGCGCGTGGCCGACCCCGATGGACTGGGCACCGGGGCGGGCGGGGTTGGTCAGCGGGCCGAGGATGTTGAACGCCGTCGGCACCGCCAGCTCGGAGCGGACGGCGGCGACGTGCCGCATCGCCGGGTGGAAGGACCGCGCGAAGCAGAAGGTGATTCCGACCTCGGTGAGGGTCTTCGCGACGCCTTCGGGCGGCAGGTCGATGACGACACCGAGCTCCTCCAGCAGGTCCGCGGACCCGCAGGAGGACGACGACGCCCGGTTGCCGTGCTTCACGACCGGCACGCCGGCCGCGGCGACGACGACCGCCGCCATCGACGACAGATTGACGGTGTGCGACCGGTCGCCGCCCGTGCCGCAGGTGTCGACGGCGGCGGCCAGCAGGTCCGCGTCGGCCCGCACGGGCAGCGCGAACTCCAGCATCGACGCGACCAGCCCGCCGATCTCGGCCGCGGTCTCCCCCTTGGCCCGCAGGCCGGTGAGGAACCCGGCGATCTGGGCGTTCGTGGCGACACCGGACATGATCTGGTTCATCGCCCAGGCGGCCGCGTCGGCCGCGAGGTCCTGGCCGTCGATCAGCGACTGGAGCAGGTCCGACCAGGTGTGCCCAGCCAGCCGGGTGGCGGGGCCGGCGTCGACGGGCGCCGGACCGCTCATGGCGTGATCGCGGCGTGCGTGGCGTAGGTGACCGGGCGGCGGACCGGTTCGCCGGCCGCGCGGGCCAGCAGCAGGCCGACGACCGCGGCCGTCAGCTCGTCCGGGTCGACCGGGTGGGTCACCACCGCGTCCGCGAGTGACCAGGTCGCGAGCCAGCGGTCGTCCGCCCGCGCGACCAGCAGGAGGGTCGGCGGGCAGTCGGCGATCTCGTTCTTGAGCTGGCGGGACAGCCCCATCCCGCCTTCCGGGGTCGCCTCCGCGTCGAGGACGCAGAGGTCGGCCTCGCCGCGGTCGACGGCGGCTACCAGGTCCCGGCCGTCGGTCACCTCGACGAACTCGAGCTCGCCGAGCCGCGGGTCGGGAAGGGTGCCGAGGGCGGTCTTGACGCGCGCCCGCACGTCGGCACGGTCGGCGTACACCAGGACGGTGCTCATGTCCTCGCGGCCTTTCGCTTCGAGGTACCGCCGCGGTGGGCGGCGGGGCGGCGTCCCCGCCGCCGGCCCCGCGGTGCCGGCGGCCCGGCGCCGACTATCCGGCGTCACGACGATCCGGCGTCACGGTAGCTCGGCGTCAGGGTGGTTCGGCGGCCCGGGTGGCGGCGTGGCGAACGCCACGACGACGGGGAGTCCGGTGCGAGGGTATCGGAACAGACGCGGTACGGTCTGCCCACCTGCGGATCTCTATACCGTCGGCGCCTTTGGCGATCCAGCTCACACCCCCGGGTCATTTGCCTTCCGTCCCGCCACGGATTGATACTGAGACTCGTTCTCAGGTGTGTTGCGCCGCTCGGGGAGGTGACGCGTGCCAGGCCAGGAACTTCGCATGACGCCGCAGCGCGCCGCCGTGCTGGCGGTGCTGCGCTCGGCGCACGACCACCCGACGGCCGCCGAGGTCTACGAGCGGGTGCGCGTGGTCGCCCCCGGGATCGGCAGCGCGACGGTCTACCGGTCGCTTGCCATCCTGGTGGCGACCGGCCACGCCCTGGAGCTCAACCTGGGCGCTGGGGCGGCGGCCAGGTACGACGCGAACACCGACCGCCACGACCACGCCGTCTGCGACCGGTGTGGGCGCGCGGTCGACATCGACCACCCCATCCCCAGCGGGATGGTGGCGGAGATCGCCCGGAACTCGGGCTTCTCCATTACCGGCTACGACCTGCGGTTCCGCGGCCTGTGCCCGGACTGCGCGGCGGACGCGCACGGCCACGCGGAGGCACCAGGCCTCACGTGACCCACGGCGCTGGCGCCTTCCTGGCCGGCGGCACCGAACCCGATGCGCCCAGCGGCGTCCGACGACCCGCGCGGCCGTCACCGGGCGAACGTTCAATCCGACGAAGGAGCATGCATGCCCAAGCTCGAAGGCACCAAGACGCACGCGAACCTCAAGGAGGCCTTCGCCGGCGAGAGCCAGGCGAACCGCCGCTACCTGTACTTCGCGCGCCGTGCCGACATCGAGGGCCTGACCGACGCCTCCTCGCTGTTCCGCGACACCGCGGAGGGCGAGACCGGCCACGCGTTCGGCCACATGGACTTCCTGGCCGAGGTCGGCGACCCGGCGACCGACGAGCCCGTCGGCAGCACGGCGAAGAACCTGGCCTCCGCCGTCGCCGGTGAGACCTACGAGTTCACCGCGATGTACCCGGGCTTCGCCAAGGACGCCCGCGAGGAGGGCTTCGAGGAGATCGCCGACTGGTTCGCGACGCTGGCCCGCGCCGAGAAGACCCACGCCGGCCGCTTCCAGAAGGCCCTGGACGCCGTCCTCGCCGACGCCGACGCCTGATCCAGAGGCCAGGACGACAGCACCACGCCTCCAGCCGGCGGGGCTGTCCCCGCCGGCACCGCACCACACCCGGGCCGGGGCACTCCGGGCGCGGCGATCCGCACCGATCGCCGCGCCTGAGGCCCCGGCCCGGCGCTTTGCGCCCGGGCCTGGCGCGGTAGGACAGGCACGACCCGGGCGATGAGCGGTCCGGGCCTGGGCCGCGGGCGGAATGCCTGCGACGCTTAGGCGATCGCTCGAGCCAGCCGCCGCACCCAAGCCAGCCAGGGGGTTACCGATGACGCTGACCGTCCAGGACATCAACACCGACCATCAGGCCTATGCCGCCGGCCGGGCCGCCGCGCGCAAGGCCATGATCCCGGTCCGCGCCGAGCGCCGGGTACGCGTGGGTGACATCCTCGTCTTCGAGTTCGAGAACCTGGCGACCCTGCGGTACCAGGTGCAGGAGATGGTCTACACCGAGCGGCTGTCCGACCCGGACGACGTCGCGCACGAGATCGAGGTCTACGGCCGGCTGATGCCGACCAGCCACTCGCTGACCGCGACCATGTTCGTCGAACTGAAGTCCACCGACTCCGTCCGCGAGGAACTACGACATCTGGCCGGCCTGCAGAACGCCATCTCGCTGGAGATAGACGGCGAGACGGTGCCCGCCGAGGAGATCCGCGGGCTCGACGAGGACCCGAGCGTGCCCAGCGAGACCGTCTCGGTGCACATGTTCCGTTTCCCGCTGGGCGACGTGCAGCGCGACAAGTTCCGCGACCCCGAGGTCGGCGTCGAGCTCGCCGTCGACCACGACGCCTACAGCGACTCCACCCCCATCACGGGCGCCACCCGCCGCTCCCTCATCGCCGACCTCACCCTGCGCTGACGGCCCTCGCTAGGCTGCTCCCGTGATCGATGATCTGCGCGACGAGATCGCTTACCAGCCCAAGAGGGACGGGCGGCCCGACCCGGGCGAGGTGGTGTGGGCCTGGGTTCCGTTCGAGGAGGACCCGAGCCAGGGCAAGGACCGGCCGGTGCTGCTGATCGGCACCCGGGGCGACCGGCTGCTCGGCCTGATGCTGACCAGCAAGGACCACGACCGGGACGCCGAACAGGAGGCCCGGCACGGCCGGCACTGGATGGACGTCGGCACCGGTGGCTGGGATCGGGAGGGCCGGCCCAGTGAGGTGCGGCTCGACCGGCTGCTCGTCCTCGACCCCGACGGGGTGCGCCGGGAGGGCTCGGCGCTGCGCCCGAGCGTCTTCGAGCAGGTCGTCGAGGCGGCGCTGAGGTTCGAGAACTGACGTAGTCCCAGCACTGGCCCGGACGCGAAAGCGGCCGGTGGCACGAGGTTCCGTGCCACCGGCCGCTTTCGGCTGACCGGGCCTAGTGGTGCTGGGGGTGCCCCACCTGATCCAGGTCCTCGGGCACCGGCGGGTGCCAGAAGTTCTCGAACACCAGGCAGATCACGAAGAACACGGTCATCAGGCCGCCCAGGAAGCACAGCCAGATACCGAAGATGAACCCGGAGACCGTCACCGTGGCGCTGGCGGCGATGAAGAACGGGTAGTAGCTGCCCGGGGTGAAGTGCCCGAGCTCGCCGGCGCCGTCCGCGACCTCCGCGTCCGCGAGGTCCGACGGGCGCATCCCGATCCGCTTCCCGGTGAACAGCAGGTAGAAGCCCACCAGGAAGCCCATGCCGGCGGTCAGGGCCAGCGCGGCCGTGCCCGTCGGGTCGTGCGAGTAGATCCAGTAGATGATGTCGACGATCACCGCGAAGACGCCGACGATGCTGAAGACGTAGCCCTCTACCCTCATGCCACGGCCGCCTTAGCTGGTGATTTCCGAAGTGTCCGGCCGTTCGATGGCCGCCGTCGCGAGCGCGGGATAGTGCAGGTCGAACGCCGGGCGCTCGGAGCGGATCCGCGGCAGCGACAGGAAGTTGTGCCGCGGCGGCGGGCAGGACGTCGCCCACTCCAGCGAGTTCCCGAAGCCCCACGGGTCGTCGACCTTGACGACCTTGCCGTGCTTGTACGAGTGCCACAGGTTCCAGATGAACGGCAGCGTCGACATCGCGAGGAAGAACGCGCCGGCCGTGGAGACCGTGTTCAGGGTGGTGAACCCGTCGTGCGGTCCGTAGTCGGCGTACCGGCGCGGCATGCCCTTGATGCCCAGCCAGTGCTGCACCAGGAACGTCAGGTGGAAGCCGAAGAACAGCGTCCAGAAGTGGATCTTCCCGATCCGCTCGTCCATCAGCCGCCCGGTGACCTTCGGGAACCAGAAGTAGACGCCGGCGTAGGCGGCGAACACGACCGACCCGAACACCACGTAGTGGAAGTGCGCCACGACGAAGTAGCTGTCCGAGACGTGGAAGTCGATCGGCGGGCTTGCCAGCAGGACGCCGGTGAGGCCACCGAACAGGAACGTCACCAGGAAGCCGAGGCTGAACAGCATCGGCGTCTCGAAGGTGAGCGAGCCCCGCCACAGCGTGCCGATCCAGTTGAAGAACTTGACGCCCGTGGGCACCGCGATCAGGAACGACAGGAAGGCGAAGAACGGCAGCAGCACCGCGCCGGTGACGAACATGTGGTGCGCCCACACCGAGATCGACAGGGCGCCGATGCCGATGGTCGCGAACACCAGGCCCTTGTAGCCGAACAGCGGCTTTCGGGAGAACACCGGCAGTACCTCGGTGATGATCCCGAAGAACGGCAGGGCGATGATGTACACCTCGGGATGCCCGAAGAACCAGAACAGGTGCTGCCACAGGATGGCGCCACCGTTGCCCGGGTCGAAGATGTGCGCGCCGAACCGCCGGTCGGCCTCCAGCGCCAGCAGTGCCGCCGCCAGCGGCGGGAACGCGACCAGCACCAGGATCGACGTCACCAGGAAGTTCCAGCAGAAGATCGGCAGCCGGAACATCGTCATGCCGGGCGCGCGCAGGCACAGGATCGTGGTGATCATGTTGACACCACCGAGGATGGTGCCCATACCCGAGGTGGCCAGGCCCAGCACCCACAGGTCACCGCCGGCGCCCGGCGAGTAGGTCGCGTTGGACAGCGGCGCGTAGGCGAACCAGCCGAAGGCCGCCGCGCCGTCCGGCGTCAGGAAGCCCGCGATGACCGTCAGGCTGCCGAACAGGAACAGCCAGTACGACAGCGCGTTCAGCCGCGGGAAGGCGACGTCCGGCGAGCCGATCTGCAGCGGGATCAGGTAGTTCGCGAAGGCGAAGGCCAGCGGCGTCGCGAACATCAGCAGCATCAGCGTGCCGTGCATCGTGAACAGCTGGTTGTACTGCTCGTTGGAGAAGAACTGCAGGCCCGGCCGGGCGAGCTCCGCGCGCATCATCAGCGCGAGGATGCCGGCGAACGCGAAGAACGCGAACGAGGTCAGGAAGTACATGACGGCGATGTCCTTGTGGGACGTCGTCCGCAGGTAGCCCAGCAGGCTGTTCATCGCCTTGGGCGGCTCGTGGTGCGCCGGGGGCTCCGCGTGCCCGACCGGCGGTTCGTGGACGAGTGTCACTGTCCGCTCCCGGAGGTGGTGCCGGCGGTGGCCAGCGCGGGCGCCGCGGCGGCCGTGGTCGTGGCCGACTCACGCTGGGCCATGTCTCGGTCGTACTGGTCCGGCGGGACGACCTTCACGTAGAAGTCCATCTGGTCGTGCCCCTGGCCGCACAGCTCGGCACACCGGCCGATGAACGTGCCGGTCCTGTCGGGCGTCACCTCGAACTGGTTGATCCGGCCCGGGATGACGTCCCGCTTGAACAGGAACTCGGGCACCCAGAACGAGTGGATGACGTCCGGCGAGGTCAGCACGAACCGCACCGACCGGCCCTCGGGGATCTCAAGCACCGGGGGCCGGCCCGGCTGGCCGGTCACCTCGACGAGGTTGCCGCCGTTCTTGCCGGTGTCCATGTAGCGGAACTGCCAGTTCCACCGGAAGCCGACGACGTTGACGGTGACGTCAGGCTTCTTCGACAGGTGGTCGATCTTGGTCTCGTCCCGGGCGGTGTAGTAGAAGAGCCCGGCGACGACCACGAAAGGCACGATCGTGTACAGCACCTCGACGGGGAGGTTGTACCGGACCTGGCGCGGCAGCGCCTCGGACCGCTTCCGGAACGCGATGATCGCGTAGAAGATCAGCCCCCAGACCATCACTCCGACGACGAGCGCCGCGATGGCCGAGCCCTGCCACAGGTTCAGAATGCGGTGGCTCTGCACGGTGGCGCCGCCCGGAAAGCCGAATCTCGGCTCACTGCACGCGGTCGCGGCGACGGCGAGCACGCCCAGCCCGGCACCGAGCCGCACGGTGCGCCGCGCGCGACCAGAGCGGCCCGCCACGGGCGTGCTCTTGGCGTCGACGGCGGAAGGGCCAGTCGCGAGCGGAGACGCGTCACCCTCGACAGGGCGACCCAGGGCGCCTCCGGGCACGCGCACCGGCCGGGTCCGACCGAAGGAACTCCTCACCAGGTCCTGCCTCCCACGACTACGTCCAACCCGGGACACACGACTGGGTCACCTGGGCGGACGCCCGGTCTTCGACACGCTGTAGTTGCTGCGACGGGAGCGTATCCCAGCCGACGTCACGGTTCTCGCCAGAGGCCCTCGCACGGCACGGTTCACACGTTTCGACCCACCACCCGAAAGCACAGCGTCACATGCGATGACCGTCTGTCGCGAACGGGGCGTGACCGGACGCCCCGTGAGCGCTCTGGATGGGCCTACCAGGACCGCCCCAACGAGCTGTCGTGCCGGCGTAGCGTCGACGGCGTGTCGGCCTACCTCGACCACGCGTCGACCACTCCCCTGCACCCGGCCGCGAAAGCGGCGCTGCTCACAGCGCTCGACGACGGCTGGGCCGACCCGGCACGTCTTTACCGGGAGGGCCGGCGGGCCCGGATGCTGCTGGACGCGGCCCGGGAGACGGTCGCCGGGGTGCTGGGCGCCAGGGCCGACGAGGTCTCCTTCAGCGCCAGCGGGACGGCCGCCGCGCACCTGGCCGTGCTGGGCGCCGCCGCGGGTCGCCGCCGCGCCGGCGACCTGGTGCTGGTCAGCGCCGTGGAGCACTCCAGCGTCCTGCACGCCGCCGACCAGCATGAACGCGCCGGCGGCCGGACCCGCCAGGTCCCGGTCGACGGCCTGGGCCGGGTGCGCCTCGACGCGTGCGCGCCACCGCCGGGTACCGCGCTGGTCTCGGTGCAGCACGCCAATCACGAGGTCGGCACCGTCCAGCCGGTGGCCGCCGTCGCCACGGCCGCGCACGCCGCCGGCGTGCCCCTGCACACCGACGCGGCCATGACCGTCGGGCGGATCCCGGTCGACCTGGGCGCCCTGGGCGCGGACCTGCTGACGGCCAGCGGCCACAAGTTCGGCGGCCCGGCCGGTGTCGGGATCCTCGTCGTGCGGTCCGGGACACGGTGGGCGAACCCGATGCCGGCCGACGAGCGGGAGCTCGGCCGCGCGGCCGGCTTCCCCAACCTGCCGGCAATCGTGGCGACGGCGACCGCGCTGCACGCGCGCGCCGCCGAACTCGCCGCCGAGCGCCACCGGCTCGGCGCGCTGACGGCCGAGCTGCGGGCCAGGCTGCCGGAGCTGGTCGCCGACGTGGAGGTGCTGGGCGACCCGGATCCGGCGGGACGCCTGCCCCACCTGGTCGCCTTCTCCTGCCTGTACGTCGCGGGCGAGGCGCTGCTCGGCGAGCTCGACCGGGCCGGGATCGCGGTGAGCAGCGGGTCGAGCTGCACGTCGGACGCGCTGACCCCGAGCCACGTGCTGGTCGCGATGGGTGCGCTCAGCCACGGCAACGTCAGGGTCTCGTTCGGCCGGGATTCGTCCTCCGCCGACCTCGCCGCCCTGCTCGACGTCCTGCCGGGCGCCGTCGCCGGCATCCGCGAACGCGCCGGGGCGGTGGGGCTGTGAGCGAACCCCCGGTGATCGAGGCACAGAGCGCGGGCGGGCAGGCGCCGGACCTCACGGTCGATTCGCTGGGCAGGCGCTGCCCGCTGCCGATCATCGACCTGGCGAAGCGGATCGGCGAGGTGCCCGTCGGCGGCACGGTCGAGCTGCTGGCCGACGACCCGGCGGCGGCACCTGACGTGTCCGCCTGGTGCCGCCTGCGCGGCCATGAGTTGCTGGCCACCCGGGACCTGCCCGCCGGCCAGGCCTTCCTCGTCCGCCGAACCAGCTAAAGGACGGGTGACCCGCCTAAGTGGTGGGCAGGTAGTCCTTGATCTCGGCGGCCGCTTCGGCGCCGTAGGCCTCGGTGAACCGCTTGAGCAGCTCGGCCTGGTCGGCCTCGTACTCCTGGGGTCCGACGGTCTCGAGCACCAGCGTCGCGAGCAGGCAGCCGAGCTGGGCCGAGCGTGCCAGGCCGAGGTCCCAGGACCGGGCCGCGAAGAAGCCGGCGCGGAACGCGTCGCCGACCCCGGTCGGGTCCGGGGTGTCCCGCGCCGGGACCACCGGCACCTGGATCGACGTGCCGTCGGCGGCGCGGTCGATGCGCACGCCGTCGGCGCCGTGGGTGGTGACCCGGGTGTCGACGTGGGCGAGCACCTCGGCGTCCGACCAGCCGGTCTTCTGCTCCAGCAGTGCCTTCTCGTACTCGTTGCACAGCAGGTAGGTGGCGCCATCGACCAGCTGCCGCGCGGCCGCGCCGTCGAGCCGGGCGAGCTGCTGCGACGGGTCGGCGGCGAACGGGTAGCCGCGCTGACGGCACTCGTCGGTGTGCCGGGCCATCGCCTCGGGGTCGTTCGGGCTGATCACGACGAGGTCCAGCCCGCCGAACCGGTCGGCGACCGGGCCGAGCTCGATGTGGCGGGCCTCGGACATGGCGCCCGGGTAGAAGGAGGCAATCTGGCACAGATCGTCATCGGTGGTGCAGACGAACCGGGCGGTGTGGGCCAGGTCGCTGACCCGCACCGACGCGGTGTCGACGCCGTGCCGGTCGAGCCAGGAGCGGTAGTCGGCGAAGTCCTCGCCGACCGCGCCGACCAGCACCGGGTGCAGCCCGAGCCGGCCAAGCCCGTAGCTGATGTTGGCCGCGACCCCGCCGCGCCGGATCACCAGCTCGTCGACGAGGAAGGACAGCGAGACCCGCTCGAGCTGCTCGGCGATCAGCTGATCGGCGAAACGCCCGGGGAACCGCATGAGGTGATCGGTCGCGATGGACCCGGTGACGGCAATACGCACTGGCTCAATTTACTGGTTCGCTCCGTCCGGGCGGCACGCTACGGCCCCTTGCTCGCTTCGCTCCCAAGGGACCTCCGCGCGCCGTCCTCCTCCGCTCACGGGCGCTCCGGCGACCTGCGCTGCGGCCCAACCACTTCGCTACGCTCGTGGCCGGGCCTCCGCGCAGGCACGCCTCCGCGCCGTGATGGCCGCGCCCCGGCCGAAAGGTACTTCTGGACGCTCCGTCTCCTAATCTCGAAAACACCGAAGGCCTGGCCTGACCAGGTGGATTCTTGGTCAGGCCAGGCTTCAGGAATCTTCAGATATCTGCTCCCGGATGGTCGAGCGAAGCTCGACATATCTGCTCCGGGGGTCGTCCCCCCGGAGCAGACATCTAGAAGCGGCCGACCGGGAAGCCGCCCGAAGGGCGGCGACCACGGTCGGCCAGCACCGCTTCTAGTGGAAGCTATCGCCGCAGGCGCAGGAGCCCTGGGCGTTGGGGTTGTCGATGGTGAAGCCCTGCTTCTCGATGGTGTCGACGAAGTCGATGGTGGCGCCGCCCAGGTACGGGGCGCTCATCCGGTCGATCGCGACCTTGACACCGGAGAAGTCGAGCGTGGTGTCGCCGTCGAGCTGCCGCTCGTCGAAGAACAGCTGGTAGCGCATGCCGGAACAGCCGCCGGGCTGCACGGCGATACGCAGGGCGAGGTCATCGCGACCCTCCTGCTCGAGCAGGGACTTCACCTTGCTCGCGGCCAGGTCGGTCAGGACGACCTGGCTGGGCCCGGTCTGGGTTTCCGTCGTCGTGTCCTGGACGGTCATAGGGGCTGCTCCTGCCCTTCGGAAGGTGCCAACTGGGTGCGCCACACGGGCTCCGCGCGTCCGAGCCGCGTCGGCGCCCTCCACGCGACTCGCACGGGTCCCACGCGCGGCCGCTGCGCCACGGCGTGAGACTGCCGGCCAGCACTCGCTGGCCAGTGCTGGCGGGTGCCAACACCATGCCCAACATCCGTGCCAACAACTCCGGCCTGGTTCCGCTTCCCATCGTAGCCACCGGTCCGGAGAGCGGCCACGACGTCGACTGAACCGGCACTGGCCAAGGCCGCCGGCCTGGCCTACAGACGTCCGCGAGCCGGTGACCGAGATCACCCTCGGGCTCCGACTCTCGGCGACCCATCCAGAGCGGCCGGGTGGGCCGCGACGTGACGGATGCGTGACACCGGGGCTAACCAGGCATGGCCGCCGAACCTGAATTAGTGTCTCGTCGACCATTCGTGAGTTAGAGTCTTATCGACCATATGTTGGGGGCCCGCCGTGGAACCGCCACCGGAACCGGCGGGACGACCGGCGCCGATACCCCACCTCCATGCGCTCGCCAAGGGGGCAGCATGACGACCAACCCGACCCTGGAGCGCATCGGCGTCACCCCGTCGCCGCTGGCCCTGCTGCTACTCGGCCAGGGCACCGACCCGGGCAGCGAGCGCGGCGTCGACTGCCCCGGTGCGCTGCCGGCCGCGGCCGACCCCGAGCTCGCCCAGCGCGCCGCCGCCGCGAAGGCCGCCCTCGGGGACAAGGTCTTCATCCTCGGTCACCACTACCAGCGCGACGACGTGATCGCGTTCGCGGACGTGACCGGTGACTCGTTCAAGCTCGCCCAGCAGGCGGCGGCACGTCCCGAGGCCGAGCACATCGTCTTCTGTGGCGTCCACTTCATGGCGGAGAGCGCCGACATCCTGACCGGCGCCCACCAGCAGGTGGTGCTGCCCGACCTGGCCGCCGGCTGTTCGATGGCCGACATGGCGAGCGCCGAGCAGGTCGAGCAGGCCTGGGACGACCTCCTGGACGCCGGCCTCGCCGAGACCACGGTGCCGATCACCTACATGAACTCCTCGGCCGCGATCAAGGCGTTCACCGGGCGGCACGACGGCACGGTCTGCACGTCCTCGAACGCCCGCCGTGCCCTGGAATGGGCGTTCGGGCCCGAGCGGCGGGCCGAGCGGGTGCTGTTCCTGCCCGACCAGCACCTGGGGCGCAACACCGCGATCAGCGAGCTGGGGATGACCGAGGACGACTGCGTCGTCTACGACCCGCGCCGCCCGAACGGTGGGCTCACCACCGCGCGGTTGCGCGACGCGAAGATGATCCTCTGGAAGGGGCACTGCTCGGTGCACGGCCGGTTCAGCCGGGACTGCGTCGACGAGGTGCGGGCACGCATACCGGGGGTAACTGTCCTGGTACACCCCGAGTGCAAGCGGGAGGTGGTCACCGCCGCCGACCTCGTCGGGTCGACGGAGTACATCATCAAGGTGGTGGACGCGGCCCCGGCCGGTTCGGCGTTCGCGATCGGCACCGAGCTCAACCTGGTGCAGCGCCTCGCGAACCGCCACCCGGACAAGAACATCGTCTTCCTGGACCGGACGGTGTGCTTCTGCTCCACTATGAACCGCATCGACATGCCACACCTCGTGTGGGCGCTGGAATCCCTCGTCCGCGGCGAGCCGGTCAACCGGATCACGGTCGCGCCGGACGTGGCCACCTACGCCCGAAAGGCCCTCGACCAGATGTTGGCGCTCCCCTAATGCCCTCGCTCAACCTCAGGAAGCGGTCACGCGACACCGAGCCGGAGGACACCGCCAGCCCGATCATCGACGTCGACGAGCCGGTGGCGCCGGACGGCCGGACGACGGCCAAGAAGGGCCGGCCGACGCCGAAACGCTCCGACGCGCGCGCCGCCCGCTCGACCGGTGGCACCTTCGGTGCGCCCGCGACGAGCAAGGAGGCCCGCCAGCGCGACCGCTCCGAGCGGCGCACCGCGATCGCCGAGCAGCGCGCCGCGATGCGCTCGGGCGACCTGGCACGGATGCCGGCCGGCGAGCGCGCCCCGGAACGGCTGCTCGCCCGTGACATCGTCGACAGCCGGTACAACGTCGGCCCGCTGTTCCTCGTCGTGATCGTCGTCTTCTACATCGGCAGCTTCATCCCTAACCGGGGCGCGCACGAGATCGTCCTCTACGTGCTGCTGCTGGGCCTGTTCGCGATCATCGCCGACAGCTTCTACCTGTCCCAGAAGGTCGCGAGGGCCGTCGAGGAGGCCTACCCCGGCTCCCCGGTCAAGGTGAAGATGTACGCCGTCAGGCGCGCCATCGCCCCCCGCCGCTTCCGCATGCCCAAAGCCCGCGTCAGCCCGCGCACCCGATGAACCAGCAGCAGGCGGGCGCCAGCGAGCGCCCGCCTGCGGACGGGGCGCCGGGGCAGTGTCCGCGCGTCCTCGGTACAGCACGCTGGGCATAGAGTCGGCGGCGTGGAGTTTCGACGCCTTGGACGCAGTGGCCTGACCGTCAGCGAGATATCGTACGGGAACTGGATCACCCATGGTGACCAGGTCGAGGCGGACCAAGCGATCGCCTGCGTCCGGGCCGCGTTCGACGAAGGCGTCACGACGTTCGACACCGCCGACGTGTACGCGGCCGGGCGGGCGGAGAGCGTGCTCGGCGAGGCGCTCGCCGGGGTGCGCCGCGAGTCCTACGAGCTCGCGACGAAGGTGTTCTGGCCCACTGGCCCCGGCCAGAACGACAAGGGCCTGTCCCGTAAGCACATCGTCGAGTCGATGAACGCGTCGCTGAAGCGGCTGCGGGTCGACTACGTCGACCTCTACCAGGCGCACCGGTATGACCCGACGGTGCCGCTGGAGGAGACGCTCAAGGCGTTCGACGACCTGGTCCGGGCCGGCAAGACGCTCTACGTCGGCGTTTCCGAGTGGTCGGCCGAGCAGATCGCCGACGCGGTACGGGTGGCCGGCGAGCTGGGGCTGGACCGGATCATCTCCAACCAGCCGCACTACAACATGCTGTGGCGCAAGATCGAGGCGGAGGTCGTCCCGACGTCCGCGAAGGTCGGGGTCTCGCAGATCGTCTGGTCGCCCATCCTGCAGGGCGTGCTGACCGGCAAGTACCTGCCGGGTCAGCCGCCGCCGGCCGCGAGCCGGGCGACCGGCGAGACCGGGGCGACGTTCATCGGGCAGTGGCTGCGCGACGACGTGCTGACGGCCGTGCAGGATCTGCGGCCGATCGCGGCCGACGCCGGGCTCTCGCTGGCCCAGCTGGCGGTCGCCTGGGTGCTGCGCAACGACAACGTGGCGTCGGCGATCATCGGCGCGTCCCGGCCCGAGCAGGTTCGGGAGAACGTCAAGGCCGCGGGCGTCAAGCTCTCCCCCGAGATCATGAGCCGGATCGACACGGCGCTCGCCTCCGTCATCAAACGGTAAAAGCCGCGGCCAGGGCCCGCCAGGTGGCGTCGAGGTCCGAAGTGTTGGAGTACGCCCGGTCCATCTCCAGGATCACCGCGCCGTGCGCCGCGGCGAAAAGGGCCTGGGCGACGTGGGGATCACCGGTCGCCCGGTAGAAGGGCTCCCCCGACCACTCGTCGAGGCCGGGGGTGAGCAGGCCGCGGTCGATCTGCCCGGATGTGGCGAGCCGGTACAGATTGGCGTCCGCCAGCGCGATCCGCCGGTAGGCGGCCAGCAGGACCGCGACGACGTCGCTGCCGCTGGCCGCGTCGACGGCGGCGTGCGCCGCGTCGCCCATCTCGAACAACCCGGCTTCGACGATCGCCGCCTCCAGCGCGGGCTTGCCGGGCAGGTGTTTGTACAGCGACGCCGCCCGGATGCCCACCTCGTCGCCGAGACGGCGCATCGTCAGCGCGCCCGCGCCCTCCACCGCCAGCACGGCTCGGCCGGCCGCGACGATCTTCAGCACCCGGTCCGAGCGCTCCGCCGGCGCTGGCCGCGCCGCGATCCGCGGCAACGGCAGCGCCAGCGGGCCCCCTGACGGTGCCCTCAGCGGCGAGGCCTCCAGCGGCGGGACTTCCGAGGACGGGGCCAGCGGGTCGCCCATGGTCAGCGGATCGGGCACGGTCAGCCGATCTTCTCGAGGACGAAGGCCGGGTGGCGAGGGGCGATCGCGGCCAGCTCCTCGTCGGTCGAGTCCGGGCCGACGCCACCGAAGAAGACGCC
>Ga0068859_100001690_pt1 | contig 22477 bp, 12 predicted proteins | sample KBSSwiS22_FD_66585 | JGI IMG/M metagenome (GOLD analysis project Ga0068859, IMG submission 66585) | Switchgrass rhizosphere microbial communities from Kellogg Biological Station, Michigan, USA - KBS Switchgrass S2-2 | ecosystem: Host-associated > Plants > Roots > Rhizosphere > Soil ...
CGCTCGGGCTCGATGCTTCGCGCGCGACGCCCGCGATCGTGCGCAACGACGGGCTCGACTATGTGCCGACCGATCGATGGGTCGTGTTCGGCCATCACTTCGCCGCGATCGCCGGCGCGGGACCGCTGGTCGGTCCCGTGCTCGCAGCGCAAATGGGTTATCTGCCGGGCACGTTGTGGATCGTCGCCGGCGTCGTTCTCGGCGGCGCGGTGCAGGATTTCATGATCCTGTTCCTCTCGATGCGACGCAATGCACGCTCGCTCGGCGAAATGATCCGGAGCGAAATCGGTCCTGCCGCCGGCATCGTGGCGATGATCGGCGTGCTGATGATCATGTTCATCATCCTCGCCGTGCTCGCGCTCGTCGTTGTCAAGGCGCTCGCGATCAGCCCGTGGGGAACCTTCACGGTCGCGGCGACGATTCCGATCGCGCTGGTGATGGGGCTCTACATGCGCGTGCTGCGCCCTGGCAAAGTGCTCGAAGCCTCGATCATCGGCCTCGCGCTGCTGCTGGTTTCGATCTGGCTCGGCGGCAAGGTCGCGGCCGATCCCGCGTGGGCACCGCTTTTCACCTACGACGGCAAGGCGCTCGCGTGGATGTTGATCGCCTATGGCTTTTGCGCCTCGGCGATTCCGGTGTGGCTCCTGCTCGCGCCGCGCGATTATCTTTCGACGTTCCTCAAGATCGGCACGGTCGTGCTGCTCGCGATCGGTATCGCGGTCGCGATGCCGGATCTGAAGATGCCGGCGCTGACGAAATTCGTCGACGGCTCCGGACCCGTGTTCGCGGGATCGCTGTTCCCATTCCTCTTCATCACGATCGCGTGCGGCGCGGTATCGGGCTGGCATTCGCTGATCGCGTCCGGCACCACGCCAAAGCTGATCGCGAACGAAAAAGACGCGCGCCTCATCGGCTACGGCGCGATGCTGGTCGAAGCCTTCGTCGCGATCATGGCGCTGATCGCGGCCTGCGTACTGCAGCCTGGCGTCTATTTCGCGATGAACGCGCCCGCCGCGCTAATCGGCACGAGCGTCGACTCCGCCGCGCAGGCGATCACGCAGTGGGGCTTCGTGATTACGCCCGACGTGCTCGCGCAGACCGCACGCGACATCGGCGAGACGACGATCCTCTCGCGCGCCGGCGGCGCGCCGACGCTCGCGGTCGGCATGGCCGAAATCCTGCGTCGGCTCATTCCCGGCGAAGGCATGATGGCGTTCTGGTATCACTACGCGATCCTGTTCGAGGCCTTATTCATCCTCACGACGGTCGACGCCGGCACGCGCGTCGGCCGCTTCATGATCCAGGAGCTCGCCGGTCTCGCCGTGCCGGCACTGAAAAAAACCGAATCGTGGGCCGCGAATCTGATCGCGACCGCGCTTTGCGTCGGTTGCTGGGGTTATTTCCTCTATCAAGGCGTCGTCGATCCGCTCGGCGGCATCAACACCTTGTGGCCGTTGTTCGGCATCGCGAATCAGATGCTGGCCGCGATCGCGCTGACGCTCGCGAGCGTGTGCCTGATCAAGATGAAGCGCGAGCGCTATCTCTGGATCGCGCTCTTGCCGATGGCGTGGCTCGTGATCTGCACGTTGACGGCGGGCTGGCAGAAAGTGTTTTCGAGCGACGTGCGCGTCAGCTTCGTCGCGCACGCGCAGAAGTTCGCCGCGGCGATCGATGCCGGACAGATTCTTGCGCCGGCGAAAACACTCGACGAAATGCGGCGCATCGTGCGCAACGACACCGTCGATGCTGCGCTGGCGCTGATTTTCATGCTGCTGGTGATCGCCATCATCGGCCTCGGACTTCGAGCTGCGCTCGCGGCGCGCAAAGCAACGATGCCGACCGCGCGCGAAGCGCCGTACGTCGGATTGGCGGGAGCAGAGCTATGAACCGCGAGACGCTGCTTCGCCATTGGCGCCGCCTCGTCGCGATCGGGCGGCGCCTCATCGGCGTGCCGGATTACGACGCGTACGTCGCGCACCTGCGCCTCCATCACCCCGGCCGGCCGATTCCGGACTACGCCGAATTCTTCGCCGAACGCCAGCAGGCGCGCTATCGGGGCGGCGGCGGGCGCTGCTGCTGAACGCTTTTTTCGCGCCGCGTGATACATCGGCGCGCTGTTTCACGCAAGATAGTAGGAGCGTTCCCGCTCTGCCGTCGCCAATCCTGGGGGTTACGTCGATGTCGCATCTGCATCGGTTCACGCTGCTCGCCGCGCTGCTCGCGAGTCCCGCCGTCACCGCGCAATGGCAAGTCACTGGCACGCCCGTGCCCGAGCTCGCCGCGTTCGACGACGCGATCCATACGATCATGGCTAATCATTCGATCCCGTCGGGCTCGGCGGCGATTACGTGGCAGGGGCGGCTCGTGCTCGCGCACGGCTACACGCTCGATCCCGGTCCGAACGACATCGTCGTGCAGCCGCAATCGCTGTTCCGCATCGCGAGCGTCAGCAAACCGATCACCTCGACGCTGATCAACCGGCTGATCCAGGAAGGCCGCCTGTCGCTCGACGACACGCTCGGGCAATACGTCGATCTCACGCCGCCGCCCGGCGAGACGGCCGATCCGCGTCTCGCGACGATCACGATCCGCAACCTGCTCGAACATCTCGCGGGCCTCGGCGTCTATTCGACGATCGGCTTCGATCCGATGTTCTACGATGCGAACATCGCGAATGCGCTCGGCATCGCGCTGCCGGTTCATCGCGCCGACATCATCGAATTCATGAACGGCGTGCCGCTCGCGACCGATCCAGGCACGACGTACAACTACAGCAACTACGGCTATCTGCTGCTCGGCCGCGTCATCGAGGCCGTGACCGGCATGAGCTATTCCGATTACGCCGCGTCCGTTCTGAATCGCATCGGCATCTGGGACATGCGACAGGGCCGCTCGCTCGAGCCGTATCGCGCGCCCGGCGAAGTGTTCTACGACTCCGGTTTTTTCGGCACGACCGTGATGGATGAATCCGGCGTCAGCGTGCCGTACGAATACGGCGCGTTCAACGTCGAGAACATGGACAGCCACGGCGGCTGGATCGTGTCGGCGGTCGAGCTCGCGCGCTGGCTCGCCAATCTCGACGATCCGAACGCGTCGGATGCGATCCTCGATCAAGCTTCGATCGACCGCATGTATTCGCTGCCGCAGAACTATCCGCTGCCGTACAACCCCGGCGATGCGTACTACGCCGAAGGCTGGGCCGTGCGCGACTGGGGCAACCAGCAGCGCAACGCGTGGCACGACGGAAGCTTGCCGAGCACGACTTCGTATGTCGTGCGCACGATGTACGGATGGGATTTCGCGGTGATCCTCAACCGCCGCGACGAGACCGGCACGACGAGCTACTCGGCGGAAGTCGATTCTGCGATGTGGAATGCGTTCGATCAGATTGCGACGTGGCCGGATGGCGATGAGTTTCCGCATGCGTTGCCGGTGATTTTTCGCGGTGGGTTCGATCGCTGATTGATCTATGCGCGCGATACGCCCCAACATCGTCATCCCGGCGAAAGCCGGGATCCATTTGCTTACTTCGAGGATCAAAATGGATCCCGGCTTTCGCCGGGATGACGGAGCCCGCTATTTCATGTCCTCCGTCCATTTCTTCAGCCACGCATTCACCGTCTCGTGCCACTGCACGCTGTTGCGCGGCTTCGACACGAAATGGCTCTCGTCGGGAAAACGCAGGAATTCGCTCGGAATGCCGCGCCGCTGCAGCGCGGTAAAAGCAGCGAGGCCTTGATCGAACGACACGTTGAAATCCGGGTCGCTATGCACGACGAGCATCGGCACGCGCCACTGGTCGACGCGATGGACCGGATTGAATTTTTCGTAGGACCCCGGCTTGTCGTACTGCGTGCCACCGTGTGCCCACTCGTCGAACCAGATCTCGTCGGACGAATACGCCATCATGCGCTTGTCGAAGATGCCGTCGTGCGCGACAAGGCATTTCCACGGCTCGTTCCAGTTGCCGGCGAACCAGTACATCATGAATCCGCCGTACGAGGCGCCGAGTGCGCAGGCACGGTTCTCGTCGAGAAACTTGTACTTCTTCAGCGCTTCGGCCCAACCGAGCTTGAAGTCGTCGAGCGGCACGCCTTCCCAATCGCTCCAGATCGCGTCGGTGAATTTCTGGCCGTAGCCGGTCGAGCCATGGAAGTTGATCGTGACGACGGCGAAACCCTGCCCCGCATAGGTTTGCGGATTCCAGCGGTAGTGGAAGTCGTTGCCCATCGCGCCTTGCGGCCCGCCGTGGACGATGTACGCGACCGGATATTTTTTGCCGGGCTGATAGCCGACCGGCTTCATGACGTAACCCTGCACGGTGTCGCCGCCGGCGCCTTTGAACGTGAAGAAGTCGGCGTCGCCGAAGCGGATGTCTTTGAGGCGCTCGGAATTGAAATGCGTCACTAGCTTCAAGCTCTTGCCACGCGCATCCGCCGCATAGAGATCTGCCGGATGCTTGAAGTCGCGACGCGCGACGACGACATCGTTCTTGCCGACGTCGAAGCCGACGATGCTGCCATCGGCGACGAGCTTGGTCGCGTTGCCGCTCGCGACGTCGACGGCGAACAGCGCGTGATTGCCCCAATCGTCGACGGTGGTGTAGAGCTTCTTGCCGTCCGGCGATTCGCGGAGCGCAGACGCCGAGCGATCCCACGCCGGATCGATTTCGCGCTTCGCGCCGCTGGCAAGATCGATCGCCCAGATGCCGAAGCGATCCGCCTCGAACGTCGGCCGCTTCATCGCGAGGTAGTAGAGCGTCTTGCCGTCGGCCGAGGGCAGCGGGTAACCGTCCCACGCTTGATTGTCGGCGGTCAGGTTTTTCGGAGCAGACGAACCATCGGCGCTCACGGAAAAAACATCGAAGTTCGTCGACCAGGGTTCGCTGCTGCCGGCGATGCGCGCATCGAAATACACCGTCGCTCCATCGGGCGAGAACGCGTACTCGCTGTCTTCACCGAACGGTTTCGACGGAATGTCGCCGTCGATGCCCTTGCTGAGCAGGCGCGGCTCGCCGACGCTCTTGCCGTCAGCGCCGATATCGGCGATGAAAAGCTGCGAGCGGCGGCCGTCGACCCACGTATCCCAATGACGCACGAACACTTTGTCGTAGAGCGTGCCGCTCGATGTCGCGACGCGCTCGTCGAGCCGTTTCTTCGTGCAATTCAGATCGCCGCAATCGGCGAAGACGTCGATCGACAGCAGCACGCGCTTGCCGTCGGGAGAAAGCTTGAAGCCGTTGATGTCGAGCGGCAGCGCCGTCATCGCCTGTGCCGGCCCGCCTTTCGCGGCGACGCGCCAGAGTTGGAGCACGCCGTCCTTGGGCGCGAGGAAATACACGCTTGCGTCCTTCGACCAGTGCGGGCTGATCGCATTCAAGGACTTGTCCGTCAGCCGCACGGCCTTTCCGCCGCGAAGCGGAACTGTCCAGATGCCGTTTCTGGCGCCGTTCGCCTCGTAATCGGTCTCGCGGACCTGGAATACGACAGCTTTGCCGTCGGGCGAGATCGCAGGATCGCTGACGCGATCCATCATCACGAGATCATGGGCATCGAACGGATGCGCAGCGTGCGCGATCGCGGGCACGACGCCCGTCAGCGCCAGAACGGCGACCAGCAGTTTCATCGATGGGCTCCTCGGCCTGGACCAAGGCGCGATGGTAAACATTGCGCGCAACGCGCCAATGCTAATCCGGTATCAATCCCATGATGAAATCGTCTACAAATCCTTCCTGCGGGCTTTCGTACCCTTTACGCAGCGTTCCTTCGAGCTCGAAGCCGAGCTTGCGATAAAACTCGATCGCGCGATGATTCGTGCTCTCGACCGTAAGCTCGATGCGCTTGGCGCCTTCGGCGCGCAAATGCTCGATCGCATCGATCATCATGCGTCGCGCGATGCCTCGGCCTTCGAGCGCGGGATCGACCGCGAGCAAGCTGATGTAGGCCACGTGCCGCGTATGCACTTCGCCGCGCGCGGCCTTGAAGACCGCGACGACGTTGCCGTCCTCCTCGCGCACGAAGAACGTGCCGGCGGCGACGAGCGCATCGAACACCGGCGCGAACGCTTCCTTCGACATCGCTTCGAAGTTGAGGAAGCGCAAAACCGCCTCGTGCATCGCGATCGCGAAGACGCGATCGAGATCGGAGCGTTTCGCGAGGCGATTCATGCGATGCACGGATTCCGTGCGCAACGCGCAGGCCGCGCATTGCGCACGATCGAAACGCAGCGCATCACTTCGCCGCTTCGCCCGTCCATTTCTTCAGCCACGCATTCACCGTGTCGTGCCACATCACGCTGTTGTGCGGCTTCAGGATCCAGTGGTTCTCGTCGGGGAAACGCAGGAATTCGCTCGGAACACCGCGCCGCTGCGCCGCGGTGAACGCGGCGATGCCCTGATCGACAGGAATGCGGAAATCCTGATCGCTGTGCACGACGAGAATCGGCACGCGCCAGTCCTTGACGTGATTGATCGGGTTGTACTTCTCGTAACCTGCCGGATCTTCGTACTGCGTCTTGCCGCCGTGCTCCCACTCGTCGAACCAGAGCTCTTCGGTCGAGTACGACATCATGCGGCTGTCGAACACGCCGTCGTGCGCGACGATGCACTTCCACGGATCGCTCCAGTTGCCGGCGATCCAGTACGCCATGAAGCCGCCGTACGAAGCGCCGAGCGCGCAGGCGCGGCTCTCATCGAGGAACTTGTATTTCTTCAGCGCCGCCGCCCAGCCGAGCTTGAGATCTTCGAGCGGGATGCCGCCCCAGTCGCCGGAGATCGCGTCGGTGAATTTCTGGCCGTAGCCGGTCGATCCGTGGAAGTTGATCGTGACGACGGCGAAGCCTTGTCCCGCGTACGTCTCGGGATTCCAGCGATAGTGGAAATCGTTGGTCATCGCGCCTTGCGGACCGCCGTGGATGATGAACGCGACCGGATATTTCTTGCCGCCCTTGAAGTTGGCCGGTTTGACAACGTAACCCTGCACGGTGTCGCCGTTGCCGCCCTTGAACGTGAAGAATTCGGGGTCGCCGAATCGAATGTCCTTCAGGCGATCGGCGTTGAAATGCGTGATCTGCTTCAGGCTCTTGCCGCGCGCGTTGGCCGAGTAGAGATCGGTCGGATGCTTGAAGTCCTGGCGCGCGACGATGAGCCCGTTCTTGCCGACGTCGAAATTCATCACGCTGCCGTCGGAGACGAGCTTGGTCGCCTTGCCGGTCGCGACGTCGACGCCGAACAGCGCGTGATCGCCCCAGTCGTCGGTCGCGGTGTAGAGCGTCTTGCCGTCCGTCGATTCGCGCAGCGCAGACGCCGAGCGATCCCAGGACGGATCGATCTCGCGCTTGGTGCCGCTGGCAAGATCGATCGCCCAGATGCCGAAGCGATCGGCTTCGAACGTCGGGCGCTTCATCGCTAGGTAGTAAAGCGTTTTGCCGTTCGCCGACGGCAGCGGGTTGCCGTCCCACGCCTGATTGTCGGCGGTCAGGTTCTTCGGCTCGGCCGATCCGTCGGACGGAACCGAGAAGATGTCGAAGTTGGTCGACCACGGTTCCGTCTTGCCGGCGATGCGCGCATCGAAATAAACCGTCGCGCCGTCCGGCGAGAAGGCGTATTCGGTGTCGTCGCCGAACGGCTTGGAGGGAACGTCGCCGTCGATGTTCTTGCTGAGAAGCCGCGGCTCGCCGATCTTGCCGCCGGCGCCGACGTCGGCGATGAAAAGCTGCGAGCGGCGTTTGTCGGACCAGGTGTCCCAATGCCGCACGAAGATCGTGTCGTACAGCGTGCCGCTGGCCTTGTCGGACTTGCGATCGTCCAGACGCTTCTTCGTGCAGGCGAGCGAATCGCAATCGGTGAACACGTCGATCGACAGCAGCACGTGTTTGCCGTCCGGCGAGAACTTGAAGTTGTTGACGTCGAGCGCCAGCGATGTCGCCGCCTGCGCTGCGCCGCCTTTGGCATCGACGCGCCAGAGCTGGCTCGTGTCCTTGTCCGGCGCGAGGAAATAGACGCTGCCGTCCGCGGCCCAGCGCGGGCTGGTCGCGTTCAACGCCTTGTCGGTCAACCGCGTCGACTTGCCGCCACCGGCGGGAACGATCCAGATACCGTTCTTGCCCTTGTTCGCGTCGTAGTCGGTCTCGCGGACCTGGAACGCGACCAGCTTGCCGTCGGGCGAAAGTGCCGGATCGCTGACCCGATCCATCATGACCAGATCGTGCACGTCGAACGGATGCGCGTTCTGCGCGGCGTGAAGCGGTGCGGCGAGCAAGAGCGCGACGGCGGCGGCCAGCGGTTTCATCGATGAACCCCTTGGGATGCGAAGGCGCGATGGTAAGGGGTGGGCGTGGTGTGGGCCAGATGCCTGCGTCGCGTTTTGCCCCGACGTCATCCCGGCGCACGCCGGGATCCATTTTGATTTCCGCAGCAAGATCAAGATGGGTCCCGGCTTGCGCCGGGACGACGGCAGGGCGACGTAAAGAGCGGAAAGGCTGCGGCGACAGCGCCTTATACTCCCGCCAGTCGTACCCGGAACCCCGAATGTCCGCCCTCGCCGCCGATTCGCCCGCGCGTCCCGACGAATTCCTCGGCCATCCCAAAGGCCTCTACGTCTGCTTCTTCACCGAGATGTGGGAGCGCTTTTCGTTCTACGGAATGAAGGCGCTGCTGCTGCTCTATCTAGTCAAGTACCACCTCTTCACCGACGACAACGGCTACAACCTCGTCGGCGCGTACGGCGGACTCGTTTACGCGACGCCGGTGATCGGCGGCCTCATCGCCGACCGTTGGCTCGGCATGCGCAAGGCGGTCGTGTTCGGCGGGCTGCTGCTCGTGCTGGGTCATCTCGGCATGGCGATCGAAGGCCATCCCGCGACGAGCGCCGGCGGCGTCGTCACGCGCGATGCGCATGCGCTGCAGGTGTTCTACTTCTCGCTCGCGCTCATCATCATGGGCGTCGGATTCCTGAAGCCGAACATCTCGACGATCGTCGGCAAGCTCTATCCGGACAACGATCCGCGCCGCGATTCGGGCTTCAGCATCTTCTACGCCGGCATCAACATCGGCGGAACGATCTCGGGAATCCTGTGCGGCTGGCTTGGCGAAACCTACGGCTGGGGATGGGGCTTCGGCGCCGCCGGTGTCGGTATGCTGGCCGGGCTCGCCAATTTCATCTATGGACAAAAGCATCTGCACGGCCACGCCGAGCCGCGCGAGCCCGAGCGCCTGCGCGAGCGCGTGCTCGGTCCGCTGACGCGCGAGCATCTCATTTATCTCGGATCGATCGCGGGCATCTTCGTGGTCTGGTTCCTGATCCAGATGCACTCGGTGTTCCTCAAGCTCATTCCCGGTGTGCTGGAACCAAGCCCCGTCATCCTCGGCATGCACGCCGTCATGCTGACATTGCTCGGCGGCATCCTCTGGTTCATGTTCACGCGCTGCACCAAAGTCGAGCGCGAGCAGATGTTCGTCGTGCTCGCCTTCATCGTGTTCTGCCTGATTTTCTTCACGCTGTACGAGCAGACCTACGGATCGTGGGTGCTGTTCTCCGATCGCGTCATGAACCACCGCGCGCTCGGCGCCGAATGGACGGCGAGCGAGCTGACCTCGCTCGGATCGTTCTTCATCCTCGTCCTCGCGCCCATCTTCGCGTGGCTGTATCCGCGACTCGACGCGCGCAACATCAATCCGAGCAAGCCGGCGAAATCGGCGTACGGCCTGATCCTCGCCGGTCTTTCTTTCCTCGTGCTGGTCTGGAGCGCGCGTCATCCGGACGCGAACGGGCTCACCAACATCTGGTGGTTCGTCTTCGCCTATTTCGTCCTCGAGGTCGGCGAGATGCTGCTTTCGCCGATCGGCCTTTCCGCGGTCACGCAACTCTCGGTGCCGAGCGTCGTCAGCCTGATGATGGGCGCGTGGTTTCTCGGCACGTCGTATTCGGAAGTGTTGGCCGCGGCGCTCGGCAAGCTGTCGTCGATCGAAGTGCCCGAGGGTGAAGCGATCAACATCGCCGATGCGCTGGCGAAATACGATGCGCTGTTCGTCTACTCGGCCAAGATCGGGATTGCCTGCGGAATCGCCGTGCTGGTGTTGACGCCACTGATCAAGCGCTGGATGCACGGCGTGCGGTAACGCCGAAGTGTCCGTCATCCCGGCGAAAGCCGGGATCCATTTGCTTTTGTTGCGCGAAGATCAAAATGGGTCCCGGCTTTACTCGCGCTATGCGCTCGCCCTTCGGGCCAGCTTCGCTGTTCGCTCGCTGCGCTCGCAGTCGCCGGGACGACGGATGTGTGGTCAGAATCCGTCCACAGGCAGATTGCAAAATCCACCCAGCGACGGAGTTTTTCGCGACTCACTTGCGGCAACTTAGCAAGGTTCGGTTGATGGCTTTTGCTTGCCGCAGTGCCAGGTGGCCGAGTGATCCGCGCGGCGCACCACCGGACCATTCCATTACTCCGGGGGTTCTCAATGGTTTCCAGCACCACTCGTCGCGCAGTCGCGCGCGTTCCGTTGTGCGCCGCGATCCTGCTCGGCTGCGTCCAGCTCGGCTTCGCCGTCAACGCCGCCACCGTCGCTAATTCCAACATCGCCGAGCCGCGCATCGTGCTGCCGCCCGGCGTGATCCGCGACGGCGAATCCGGCACGAAACTGCTCCACGACTACGGCGCGTTCCGCCTCTATCGCGTCGACGCGGCACATCTGTCGCGCCTCGCCTCGAGCGGCGGCAATACCGCCAGCGCCGGCAACACGATCGAATTCAACTCCGGCACGATCGACACCTCGCTGCCGCTGCCTTCGATCCCGTCTGCGTTCCGTCCGACCACGACCAGCGGCGCCACGCTGCAGATGGTGCAGTTCGTCGGCCCGATCGCGCGCGAATGGATCGACGGCCTTCGCCAGACCGGCGCCGAGATCGTCCAGTACATCCCGAACAACACCTACGTCGTGCTCGCCGACGAATCGGCCGTCGCCGCGCTCGATGCGCAAGCGCGCGCCGGAACGGTCGTGCAGTACAGCGCGCCGTACGCGCCCTACTACAAGCTCGGCGCCAGCATCGCAGAGCGCGTGAACCAGGGACTTTCGGCATCGCGCGCCGTCGACGTCACCGTGCAAGTCGTCACCTGGTCCGGCAACGCCGCGACCAAGTCGCGCATCGAGCAGCTCGCCGGCGCCAGTGCGCGCGGCGGCTGGCAGGATCTGCGCGGCGTCGAGGCGCTGACGTTCCAGGTCGAAGAAACCGACATCGCGACACTCGCGCAGATGCGCGACGTGTTCGCGGTCGAGGAATATGTCGCGCCGGTGCGCCTCGATGAAGTGCAGGATCAGATCGTCGCCGGCAATCTCAGCGCCGATCAGACCGGACCCTCGGCGCCGGGCTATTTCTCGTTTCTGAGCGGTCTCGGGTTCCCGACCGATCCGGCGCAATATCCGATCGTCGACGTCGCCGACGACGGCATCGGCGACGGCACCACGACGAATGGTGCCGGCGATCCGATGCTGACACAGAACGGCGACGGCACCACTTCGCGCCTCCTCGCCGTTTTCAACTGCACGAACACGCAACCGCCGCACGGTCAGGACGGCCACGGCCATCTCAACACCGGCATCGTCGGCGGCTTCGACAACCGCAGCGGCTTTCCGTACGTCGATCCGCTCGGCTACCTGCGCGGCCTGGGCATCAATCCCTACGCGCGTCTCGCGCACACCAAGATCTTCGCCGACGGCGGCAGCTTCGCGATTTCGCGGTGCGGCAACAGCGTCACCGGCGTCGCCAAGCAGCAGAACATCAACGGCGGCCTGATCTCGAGCAACTCATGGGGCGCGGCGGTCGGCGGCGCTTACAACTCCAATGCGCGTGCCTACGACATCTCGACGCGCGACTCGAATACTTCCGTCGCCGACGCGCAGCCGATGATCTTCGTGTTCTCGGCCGGCAACAGCGGTCCGACCGGGTCGACCGTCGGATCGCCGGGTACCGCCAAGAACGTCATCACGGTCGGCGCGTCCGAGAACAAACGCCCGAGCGACGAGGGCGGCAACTGGACCGACGGCTGCGGCGTCGGCCCGACCGGCGCGAACAGCGCGATGGACGTGATCAACTTCTCGAGCCGCGGCCCGGCCGCCGGCAACCGCGTCAAACCCGAAGTGATCGCGCCGGGCACGCACGTGCAGGCCGGCGCCAGCGTGTACACCGGATACGACGGCACCGGCGTGTGCGACAAATATCGCCCGAGCGGACAGACCGTCTTCGCCGCCTCGTCCGGCACCAGCCATTCCGCGCCGGCCGTGTCCGGCATGGTGTCGCTGGTCTACTGGTGGCTGCAGAACGAATACGCCGACACGGCGCCGAGCGCCGCGATGGCCAAGGCGTACCTGATGGCGAACCCGACGTATCTCACCGGCACCGCCGCCAACGACAACCTGCCGTCGAACAAGCAAGGCTACGGCATGCCGAATCTCGGCAATGCGTTCGATGCCACGACGCAGCGCCTCATCGTCGACCAGACCGAAGTGCTCGACGCGACCGGTCAGACGTATACGTGGACCGGGCTCGTCGCCGACCCGAGCAAGCCGCTGCGCGTCGCGATGGCCTATTCCGACGCACCGGGCGCCACCTCCGGCGCGCCGCAGGTCAACAACCTCGATCTTTTCGTGCAGGTCGGATCGTCCACGTACCTCGGCAATCACTTCACCGGGCAGTGGAGCACCACCGGCGGTAGCGCCGATAGCGCCGACAACTACGAAGCGGTGTTCCTGCAACCCGGTACCACCGGCACGATCACGATCACGATCACCGCGACCAACATCGCCGGCGACGGCGTGCCCGGCGTCGGCGACGGAACCGATCAGGATTTCGCGCTGGTCTGCTCCAACTGCGCACCGGCCGGAAACGTCGCACCGGTCGCCGTCGGCGACAGCTACGCCGTCGATCAGGACGCGACGCTCAACGTCACGGCGCCCGGCGTGCTCGGCAACGACACCGACGCCAACAGCGATCCGCTCACCGCGATCGACGTCACGACGCCGACACACGGCACGCTGACGCTGAACCCCGACGGCAGTTTCAGCTACACGCCGAACGCCGGCTACACCGGCAGCGACAGCTTCACGTACAAGGCGAACGACGGCACGGCCGATTCCAATGTCGCCACCGTGTCGATCAACGTGCAGGCGCCGAATCAGAACCCGGTCGCGACCGACGACAGCTATACGGCCAACGAGGACACCCCGCTCAACGTAGCCGCGCCCGGCGTGCTCGGCAACGACAGCGATCCCGACGGCGATCCGCTGACCGCAGTCGTTACCAACAATCCGGCGAACGGATCGCTCTCGCTCGCCAGCAACGGCAGCTTCACGTACACGCCGAATGCAGGCTATATCGGCCCCGACGGCTTCAAGTACGAAGCGCACGACAACCGCAGCGGCGTGTCGAATGTCGCAACCGTCAACATCACCGTGCAGCACGTCAACCAGGCGCCGACTGCGAACGGCGACAGCATCGCCGCCTTGCAAGGCGCGCAGGCAACGACGCTCGTCGGCGGCGGCACCAGCGTCCTCGCCAACGACACCGATCCCGACGGCGACACGCTGACCGCGACCGTCGCCACCGGACCTTCGCACGGCACGCTCACGCTCAATACCGACGGCACGTTCCTCTACACGAACGACGGATCGAGCGCGACCAGCGACAGCTTCACGTATCAGGCTTGCGATCCAGGCTCGGCGTGCTCGACCGGCACCGTGTCGATCACGATCGACCTCACGCCGACCATCGCCTGCACGTGGCCGACACTCGTCTACGCCGAAGGCGACGCCGTCAACCTCGAGCTCGCCGCGCTGTTCCACGATCCCGAAGGCCAGACATTGACCTACTCGATCACCGGCACGCCGGCTTCGCTCGCGTTCGACGGCAACACCGGCGTCCTCTCCGGCACGCTCGCTGCCGGCGACGCGGCATCCTCGCCGTACATCGTCGTGCCGATGGCGCACGATCCCGGCGGCGCGCTGGTCAGCGAGCTCGTGAACTTCGTCGTGCTACCCGGCGGCGAGCGCGTGTTCGGCAGCGGATTCGACGGAGACAACGCGCAGCCGGCTTGCGAAAACTGATCTTCAAGTAAACGTTGATTGAAAAAGGGCGGCTCGATCGAGCCGCCCTTTTTTTTCGCGAAGAGCCCACGCACCCTATCCGTCATCCCGGCGAAAGCCGGGATCCATTTTGATGTTGCTCTCCGAACGCAAAAGCAAATGGATCCCGGCTTTCGCCGGGATGACGCGTCAGCGCCTGTAAGAAGAATCGCACGTCACAACGCGCGCACCAGCTACAGACACACCACTCGCCCACTCCTTATCGTTCGCCGCGTTCCGGCCAGCACGTCTTGTGCTGCGGTTTTTGTGATCTGGAACAACTTATCACTGCATTGCGCTTCACACACCTCGGGCTTGCGAAAGCCCAGGATGGCCGCGGCCAGAAACCGGCATTCGTGAAACCCCAAGGGAGGAGCTAGTGAGATCCAGGATAGTGATTGGCCTGATGTTCGCGGGAGCGTGCGCCACCGGCGCTGCGACCGCCGGCGTCCGAGCGGCGACGCATTCGGACACGCCGCATCTGACGATGCGCAACGCCGCCCTTTCGGTGGCAGACGACAGCGACGTCGCCGCCGACATGCCCGTCGACGCTCGACGGCCGACGAACGTTTCGACCGTCGACTACATCTTCGCCGACAGCTTCGAGCTGCCGCTTCCGTACGCGGCGGATCTTCGCTTCAGCCTGATGTGGATCAGCTCGGACGGCTCCGTGCACACCGCGGCGATCCGCGGCGACGGCAGCATCCGCGACACGGACGATCCCGGCCTCGAGCTCGCGCACGTCGGCGTCGGACATTTCTGCATCATCCCGACGGACGTGCAGGAAGGCATCGTCGGCGTCGCGCAAGGCTACGGCGGCCCGCCGGTCACGATCGACGTGACGATGGGCATCGGCAATCCGTGCCCGCAGGAGCTCGACGCTCGTGTCAGCGTGCAGACGTGGGTGACCCCATGACGCGCCGCTCGCAACGCACCACGACTCCTTTCAACCGCTCATCGGGGAACACCATCATGGTCATTCGCAAGCTGCTTGCCGTTGCCTTTTCGCTCACCTGCGGCATCCAGGCCGCCGCCGCCGCAACCGCGTTCACGTATCACGGAGAGCTCTACAACGGCGACACGCCCGCCAACGGCACCTATCGCTTCGTGCTGACGCCCTACCAGGACGCCAACGCCAGCCAGCCGATCGCGCGCCCGTACCAAACACAATCGGTCACCGTCGTCGACGGCCGCTTCCGCGCCAGGGTCGCGTTCGATTTCGACAACGTCGACAACCGCCGCATCTGGCTCGCCGTCGACGCGATCGACGCCCGCGGCAACCAGACAGAAATGAGCGGACGCCAGGAAGTGCTGCTGCCCGCGCCCGCTGATGCCATGCCGACTGCCAAATCGGCACATCCCGCCGGCACCACGATGCAAGCCGCCGATTCCCGCTTCAGCCTGATGTGGCTCTCCGGCGGCGTGCCGCACCGCGCAGCGATCCGCGGCGACGCCAGCATCCGCGACACCGACGACGCCGGACTCACCGTCGTGCACACCGGAACCGGACAGTACTGCATCACGGCCACGAGCCCTTCGGAAGGCACCGTCGGCGTCGCGCAAAATGACGGCGGCGACGTGCCGCGCACGATCGACGTCTCGATGGGTATCGGCGATCCGTGCCCGAGCGTGCCGGGTGCGCAGATCTTCGTTGAGACGTGGGTGGCGTTCTGATCGCGAGTTGATGGAGTTGCACGAGCTCGCCGGCTGCAATGGCCGGCGAGCGTTTTTGGAGTTCCTACTGGATCCAAGGATGCTGATTCGACGCCTCGCCCCTCGACGGCGTCACACAAAACCTCGTGGGCGCACGCCCGTTGCTTGGACTAGACTGCGCGCGCGTCGCTCAATCGCGGCGCAGGGTCTAGCAGCCCTTCAACAAGCAATCGCCTCCTCGGCCCGGCCGTAGGTGTGCGCTGCGCATCCGCGCCTATCTACGGCGGATCGCGCGGGGGAGCCTTCGGGCTCGCCGGTTGCTTGTTGCCGGTCCTGCTAGCCCCGCGCGGTTCGTCACCCCGCGGATCACGGTGACCTCCAATCGGAGACACCGTGATGGCTCGCAAATCGTCAAAATCCACACGTACAACAAAGCGTCCCTACAAGAAGTGGACGCGCGAACGCCTCAAGCATCAATGGGTGACGTGGATCCCCCGCGACGAGCGCCGCGTCGCCGCCGTCACGCGCACGTTCGCGACGGCGAAAGGCAAGACGAAACGAAAGGTGCCGAGCATCACGCTGCCCGGTGCGTGGCTGCGCAAAGCGGGCTTTCCGCCGGACGCGCCGATTTTGATCATGGTGCAGCAGCGGGGGCAGGTGATTATTGATCGGCTAGATCGATAATACGACCAGCTCCATCCAATGGTCTGTCCTAAAAATCAATGTTGTCCAACCTGATCTTATTGTTTTCTATTACTTTCTTCGGATTTGAATACCACACCAAGTTCGTCGTCCACGATTAATTCTTTTTTGTGGCTCGTGCAAGAGGCCGTTAAGAGAAAGTATCCAGACAAAACCCCATCGAGCTGACTCACTCTCACTCCCGGCGAAACCAATTTCGAGAAAATATGGAACGCACGATTATCTCCATGTAACGAGACAGCATTCTCGTGCTCAATAAATTCCCACCCTATCGACACCTCTTCTGACGGGCTCCGGATAACCCCTTCTCCCTTTTCACGGAGATCGAGCAGGTACAGGTTGGATGCGTGCGTCAGCGTATAGGTTCCCACTAGCTCAGCAGTAGAGCACGATCTTCCGCAGCCGACTGCGGGAACACCAAGCACAGCTAACAAGACGCTCATCATGAACCGGCGCACTATAAATCCTCTTCCCAAATGTACGTTTGATAGAAATTGCCCATGGGACCATCTGGCCAGCTCGGAAAAATACCCGCGCTAAATGATGTAAAACTTGAATTGTTTTGCGCTATTAGCCTGATTCTATGACAAGAAATTGGATAGATATCTAATCTAAAGCTGCCAATATAACTCCAAGCACAACTATTGAAGAGCGCCCATAAATATTCCGGAGCTCCAAAGTGGACTTTCCAGTTGGTAACTGGCTGAAGTTTAGAAACATCGCAGCAGGGCTTGGATAGCTCACCGGCATTTTTCTCCTTATAATATTCCTTTGCCCTCTGAATTGGAGGAATAACTTTTAGATCCTATCCATCACAAGTCTCATTAAGTGAGAACACATTCACAGGCCCTCATCTTTACAATATGAACAAATAAATTACGGAGCAGCCGCATCAGTCAACCCTAAGAACCCCTCACGATTTCGTAGCGGATCCCAGACTGGATCCAGCCGCAAGTAAGCCTTAGACATCACAATCCCCGCCGGTTGATCCAACAACTGCCGAATCAACTCGACCGCCTCGTCATACGCCCCAACGCGCACATACAACTGCGCCAGCTTCACCGCATACCCCGGCGCGCTATACGCATCGCGCGCAATCGGTATCAACGCAACGGATTTCTTGCCTTCGGCGATCGCTTCGTCCCTGTCGCCGAGGCCAGCCGCGGCGAAGCCGAGGATCATGTGCCAGTCGGGATCGTCCGGTCGGTCACGGATCGCATCGCGCATTTCGTCGCGTAGTTGCGCATAGATCGGCTTCGCCTTCGCGTCTTCGCCGAGCGCGGTGTATGCCCATGCGAGGCACAATCGCTTCGGCACGACGAGGTTGGTTTCGTCGTACCAGTTGCCCTCGCCGGCTTCCTCGGCGACGCGCGCTGCAGACTCGTAGTCGCGCGCCCACCAATACACCTGGAACCGTCGCCAGCCGCTCGCGACGTAGGCATCGGTACCGGGCCGGAGCGCCATGACGGCTGCGCGCATCGGCGCGATGTCGCCGGTCCAGTACGCAGTGTTCTGGCCGCGACGCGCGAGCTCGGTATCGGGATCGGTGGTGAGCTCGACGGTGCGCGCATACGCCTTGTCGGCGTCCGCGTAACGGCGCAGCTGCATGTAGGTTTGACCCAGCTCGTAATACGGCGAGGCGCTGCGCGGATTGACGGCCGCGGCGCGCTCGAAGCCTGCGATCGCCGCGTCCCACTGGCCTTGCCGGCGTGCGATCGCGCCGTCGAGCAATTCGAGATCGCTGTTGTTGGGCATCGTTTTGCGTGCGATCTGCAATTCCTCGCGCGCTTTCGCGTAATCGCGAAAACCCCAATACACGTAGAGGCTCGCCGCGTAGTGCGCTTCGCCGAGATCGCGGTCGAGCTTGAGGGCCTGATCGGTCGCGCGCTTTGAAGCGGCGAGTCGTTCCTCGGTGCGATCGGGTCCGAACCAGTAGAGGTACATGTGCGCGGCGCCAAGCTCGGCGGCAGCGCGTGCATACGAAGGATCTTTCGCCAACGCCTGCTCGAACAGCGGCAGCGCGCGCGTCATCTCGATCGGCGTCAGCACGTATTGATCGTTGGCGCGGTTGTAGTGCGCCATCGCGCGCAGGAAAAGATCGTACGCTTCGGAATTCTGCGTCGGCACGCTGGCGACGCGCGCGGCTTCTTCGGGCAGGAGCGTCGCCTTCAGCGACGCGGCGACTTTCTCGGCGACATCGCGCTCGACACCGAAAATATCCTTCAGCTCGCGATCATAGCTTTCGGCCCAGAGGTGCGCGTCGGTGCGCGCGTCGATCAGCTGCACGTTGATGTGCACGGCTTCGCCTGCGCGCTGCACGCTGCCTTCGAGCACGGCGACGACGCCGAGCTGGGCGGCGACGACCTTGAGATCGCTGGGCTGACTGCCGTACTTTTCCGTCGACGTGCGCGACGTGACCTTGAGATCGCGAATGCCGGCGAGTCGCGTCAGGATCTCATCGCGCATGCCGCTTGCGAAATATGCGTTGCTCTTTTCTTCGCTCAGGTTCTCGAACGGCAGCACGGCGATCGATTTGTCGCGGATGGGCGGCGCGTTCTTCGCGAGGTCTTTCGACGATGTCGATTCCGTCGTCATTGGCAGCGGCGCCGCGGTATCGCCCGGATTGCGAGCCAGCCACCACAGCAGCGTGCCGCCGATCGCGAGCAGCAGCGCGAGGATCAGGAGCTCCGTGCCGGTGACGCGCTGGCGTCCGCGCTCGCCGTGATACCAGGCCAGCACCAGCGTGACGAAAAATCCGATCGCAAGCACGATCGTCACGCCGCGTCGAAGATCGCCGGGCACGCCGAACTGCTGGCCGATGATGTCGACGGCCTGCAACAACGCGAACGCGCCGGCGAGATAAGCCAGCGCCCACTGCACGATCTTGCGTTGCTTCAGCCGCTCGAACAACGTGTCCACGCCATCCCCGCTGCCGCGGATCGAAACCCGCCGCAGTGTACGGCGAAACGACAGGAGCGGGCGTTGCTCGGGAGGCCGCCGCGCGACGATCCGTTCATCGCGCGAGCTCGGCCTACCCTATCGCCGTGTAGCACGCATTATGTGTGCGAGCTGCGCGCGCCGCTGCGATACAGCAGCCAGCCGACGATCGCCAGCACAACGAGGCCGACGATCTGTCCGAAGTGGAGGCTTTCCGGCAGCGCGAGCACGTCGGCGCGGCCGGCGACGACGATCGGAATCGCGATCAGGATGCCGGTCAAGGCTTCGCCGGTGATGAGGCCTGCGGAGAAGAGCGTGCCCGGACGATGCACGTGTTCCTTCGCCGCGTCGTCTGCGTTGAGGACGCCGTGCCGGCGCTCGACGAAATACGACAGCAGGCTGCCGAGGAAGATCGGCACCATCAATTCGAGCGGAAGATAGATGCCGATCGCCGCGGCGAGCACCGGCACGCGGAATTTCGAGCCGCGGTGCTTGAGCCATTCGTCGAGCGCGATCGTCACCGCGCCGATTCCGGCTCCGATTCCGATCATGCCCCACGGCAGCTCGCCGCCGAACATGCCTTTGGCGACGGACGCCATCAACGTCGCCTGCGGTGCGGCGAGCGAATTGGGATGCTCGGGCGTCGGCGGACCGATGCCGTACGCGGCGGCGAGAAGATTCAGCACCGGCGCCATGATCAGCGCGCATGAGAACGAACCGATCATCAGCATCAGCTGCTGCTTCCACGGCGTCGCGCCGACGAGATAGCCGGCTTTGAGATCCTGCAGGTTGTCGCCGCCGACCGCGGCCGCGCAGCACACGACCGCGCCGATCATGATCGCGGCGACGGCACCGATCTGCGAATCGCGGCCGAGCAGCGCGACGAGCACGAGCGATGCGAACAGGATCGTCGCGATCGTGATGCCCGACACCGGATTGTTCGACGATCCGACGAGACCCGCCAGATACGCCGACACCGATACGAAGAGAAATCCGGCGACGATCATGATGATCGTCATCGGAATGCTGACCGACCATTGTCCGACGATCGCCTGATAGAGCAGCGCGAGCGGAATCACGAAGATGACCAGCGCGACCAGCATCCATTTCATCGGAAGATCGCGATCGGTTTCGGCGACGATGTGTCCGCTGCCTTTTCGCGCGGCCGCAAGCCCGCTCTTGATGCCGTTGGCGAGCGAATTGCGCAGCGAGAACAAAGTCCAGACGCCGCCGATCAGCATCGCGCCGACGCCGAGATAGCGGATCTTCGCCGACCAGATCGCGCCGGCAATTCCCGCGGCGTCTGTGCCGGCGATGCGCGCGGCGAGCGCCGGATCGGAATCCATGAAGAACGCGTGGTAGATCGGAATCGCGATGTTGAACGAGAGAATCGAACCCGAGACGACGACGATGCCGACGTTGAGACCGACGATGTAGCCGACGCCGAGCAGCGCCGGCGAAAGGCTCGTGCCCATGTAGCCGAGATAGCGTCCGATGAAGCCGGCGCCGATCGCGTTATCCGGAATCATGCGCAGGCCGCTTTCCGCGGCGAGCTTGACGATCGTGCCGATCGCGCCGGCCATCGCGAGGATCTTGACACCGGGCCCGGGATTTTCTCCGGCCTTCAGCACTTCGGCCGCGGCTTTTCCTTCCGGAAACGCGAGCGGCTCCTCGACGATCATCGAGCGGCGCAGTGGCACGGAGAAGAGCACGCCGAGCAATCCGCCGAGGCCTGCGATCGCGAGCACCCAGGAGAATCGGAAATCGGTCCAGTAGCCGAGGATGACCAGCGCAGGGATCGTGAAGATCACGCCCGCCGCGATCGAGGAACCGGCCGAGGCTCCCGTCTGCACGATGTTGTTCTCGAGGATCGTGCCGCCGCCGAGGAGCCGCAGCACCGCCATCGACACCACCGCCGCCGGGATCGCCGTCGCGATCGTGAGGCCGGCGAAGAGCCCGAGGTAGGCGTTCGCCGCGGCCAGGATCACCGCGAGCACCATCGACAACAGCACGGCGCGGAACGTCAATTGCGGTACTCGGGCTTCGCTCATCGATTTCTCCGGAAAAATTTCTGCATTGCGACCGGCCCTGCCGCGATTCGCGCGGCAGCGCGCTGCGTGCTGCGAATTTCGAACCGATTGTCTACGACGGTCGTCGCGGACGCCGAATAGTAGCCGTTCACAGGCGAACTGCCACGCCGCAGGTGCGCAAAATGGACTGCGCCGGAGCGATCTGCGCCGGTCGGCCCGGCGCAGGTCCGATCGTCCCGGCTCGCGATCTTGTCGTCCCGACGAAGACCGCGTTCCGAGCGCTGAATTCAGGAACGAACAAGACTCCTGGGGGCGCGGCTATCGCCCGCGCCGCCTCATTCGCAACGCGCCCGCTGCGCCAAGCAGCAGCATCAACGCTGCCAGCAGCCATTTCACGTCGAGCGGCACCGGCGCCGCGGGCGGATTCGCGCCGCCGCCCACGACGGTCGTTGCTGCGGTGCTGCTGCTGTTCGCGCCGTCGGGATCGGACGTGTCGCTGCTGACGATCGCCGTGTTGATCAGCGTTCCGGACGCATTGGGCGCGACGGCGAACGTTGCGGTCACTGTGGTCGTAGTGCCGACGGCGACCGTGCCGAGCGCGCACGGGAATCCGGTGGTGCACGGCGCGCTCGCCGAAACGAAGGTCAAACCTGCGGGCGGCACGTCGGCCAGCACCGCGTTGACCGCGGGATCGGGACCGTTGTTGGTCACCGCGATCGAATACGTGATCGTGCCGCCCGCTTCGGCGCTCGCCGGCCCGGTCTTGAGCACGGCGAGATCGGCCGACGCGCTCGATGGCGTGATCATCGTCGTCGCCGACGCGCTGTTGTTGGTCGAAACGGGATCGGCCGTGTCGCTGCTCGCGCTCGCTGTGTTCGTCACCGACCCGGTCGCGCCGGCGTCGATGGTGAAGTTCGCCGTGAAGGTCACGCTTGCGCCGCTCGCGATGTCGCCGAGCGCGCACGGAAATCCGCTCGCGCACGGTGCACCGGCGCTTGCGAACGCGAGGCCTGCCGGCGTCGGATCGGACAGCATCGCGTTCGTC
>Ga0068859_100001694_pt1 | contig 22459 bp, 21 predicted proteins | sample KBSSwiS22_FD_66585 | JGI IMG/M metagenome (GOLD analysis project Ga0068859, IMG submission 66585) | Switchgrass rhizosphere microbial communities from Kellogg Biological Station, Michigan, USA - KBS Switchgrass S2-2 | ecosystem: Host-associated > Plants > Roots > Rhizosphere > Soil ...
GGTGAAGACTTCAGGCTTTGCGCCCGAACGTCCCACAAACGGGTTGTCGGGAGGCACGGTGCCGTCGTCTCGAAGGCGCAGTGTTTTTCCGATGTCGTTTCCTGGATCCTGCGCTTTGATTCGCAGGCTGTTGTCGTCGGTTCCGTTGCAGCAGATTCGATCGCGATCGCCGACAGTGATGTAAAGCGATGCGTCGGGCCCAAAGAGGATGCGCCCTGCAAGGTTTCCGCCAGTCTCCCACGCGTCGGCAACGAAGATCTCCTGAACCTCTTCAAGCCCGGAGTTCTTGAGGCGGCCGCGGGCTATGGCGAGCGTCGATCCTCGTTCACCCGTTTTCGGATACGACATGTAGACGAGGTTGTTCTGCGCGAAGCGGGGATGCAGCGCAAGGCCATGGAGGAAATCGCCTGTTGGGGTCGTTGAGCCCGGCGCCGTCCAGACAGGTTCCGGGGAAAGGATACCTCCGCGGATCATCCGTAATTTGCCGTTCTTTTCAGCCACCAGAATGGTCTGCGCATCAACAAACGCGAGGCTCCACGGATGAAAGAGGCCCGTGGCGACGGTGACCACGCGGACCTTACCGCCCTGCACGTCGAGCACGCGAGGACTCGTGTCTCGAACGGTGTTCTGCTGGCCACGCATTGGAATTGCAAGAAAGGCCACAGTCGCCGCGGCGGTTATCAATGCGAGAAAGTGTCCTTTTTTCATAGGCGCTCCTTTGACGGATGCTTGGGGAAGAGTACTGACGGGCGCACATTATCGGAAAAGCCGGAACAGGTCAAAAGCAGGCGAGTGCCGTATGATTGCGGGCAGATCCAGTCAGCACGGGAGGCGGAATTGAAGGGAATTCTCAAGTGGCCGTTGATCATCGCAGCAGTGGTTGTGATTCTGAGAGTCGCCAACGAACGCGCCGGCGGTTCGCCCATTTTGAGCAGTGCGCTGAGCGTGGTTGCGCTCCATACTCTGCTCGCGCCTGTGTACTTCGCGATTCGAATTGCAGGAAGCGGCGCCGAACGTCCCTATGCGACCCTGCTGAAACTGATCCTCAGTTATGCCGTTTGGACACGAGCCATGCTGCTTCCCGTCTACTGGCTCGCGCGAGTCTATCAGTGGCCGGAGCCGCGTTTCGACGGACTCTGGGGGCCCAGATCGAACGCTTTCGTCGGCTTTATCGCCGTACCGTTCCTGACAGCCTTTTTCTGGATCGTCGCCTCCGTTGTGGTCGGCGGGGCCATTGGCGCGGGCGTGCTTGCCGTCATGAATTCACGGTCGAAGCCGGGAGACGTCACCTCGCGTTAACTCGGGAAATTGGTGACAGAGAGCAATTGATTTCGCGACGGTCTCTGGACAAACCGCACGAACCCGCTAAGTAATTAATTGCTCTCTGTCACCAATTTCCTTCGGGAAACGAGTGGTCTGGCCCCGATTTCCATGCGATATTCCTCGTTTGCCTTCGAGGAGAACGATGAGCGCAGAACCGTATGTTAAGCAGGATCCGAATCCAAACCCGCTGATTTTCAAAATGCCCGAGGGCGCAATCGATGCGCACATGCATGTGATCGGGCCGTTTGATCGGTTCCCGCTCGCTGCATCTTCAAAATACCAGCCGTTCGAATCCACGTGGCAGGAGCAGAAGGAAATCCTCATCGACCGGTTGGGCTTCTGGGGATACGTCGTGGTTCAGGCGACCTGCCACGGCACGGACAACGCCGTCGTGATCGACGCCCTCGAACACATGGAAGGCCGCGCGGCCGGCGTAGTGAGTGTGACCGAGGATGTGACGACAGAGGAACTTCGACGCATGCATGACGCCGGCGTACGCGGAGTGCGCTTTGCGTTCCTGCCCCATATCGCCAGCGAAACAACGCCCGCCGATGTCATTCTGCGCATCGCGAAGAAGATTGCGCCGTTCGGCTGGCACACAGATCTCTACTTTCTCCCGGAGACGTTCGAGGTGATGGAGCCTTTGATCAGGTCTTTGCCGACGCCGATCATCATTGATCATATGGGGCGGCCGGACGTGAAGGTTCCCGTCGAGAGCAACGATTACTTCAAACGGCTGATCGAGCTGGGAGCAAGCCGTGAAGGAATCTTCTGGAAGCTGACCTCGCCGGACCGTTACACGCGGTCTGCGCGTCCGGAAGACTGGCCCATCGTTCTTCCGTTCGCACACGCCTTGCTGCGTCACTTCCCCGGAAATGTCATCAGCGGTACGGATCGCCCGCGCCCGAACATGAATACGGTCATCGTCACCGGCAGAGGCAACCCGCCAAACAAGATGCCCAACGACGGAGACATTGCGAACTTCTGGATCTGGCCGTCGGCGCACAAGGATTCCGAGGTCCTGAAGCAGATGCTTGTTGTGAATCCGCGGAAGCTCTATCGCTTCAAGGCTTGATCGAATCCAGGATCGCGTTGAACGTGGCGCTGGGCCGCATGGCCTTTGTGACCATCGCCGGATTCGGGTGATAGTAGCCGCCGATATCGACAGACTGGCCTTCCGACCGGCGCAACTCCTCGACGATCTTCTCTTCGTTGTCGCCGAGCTGCTTCGCGATACCCCGAAACTTAGCCTGGAGTTCCAGGTCTTCACTCTGCTCGGCAAGGGCCTGTGCCCAATACAGGGCAAGATAGAAGTGCGTGCCGCGATTATCGAGTTCGCCCGCCTTGCGTCCCGGAGATTTGTTGCTGTCGAGCAGCTTGCCGTTCGCGCGATCGAGCGCCTTCGCAACAACCATCCCGCGTGAGTTGCTGGTGCGCCTCGCCTCATCTTCGATCGACACAGCCAGTGCCAGAAACTCCCCGAGAGAGTCCCATCGCAGGTGACCTTCCTCAAGGAACTGCTGCACATGTTTCGGCGCGGATCCGCCGGCGCCCGTTTCGTAGAGTCCACCGCCCGCGAGCAGGGGAACGATGGAAAGCATCTTTGCGCTCGTGCCCAGCTCGAGAATTGGGAATAGGTCTGTGAGGTAGTCACGAAGGACGTTGCCGGTAACGGAGATAGTGTCCTGTCCGGCCCGAACCCGCTGGAGCGTGGAGCGCATCGCTTCCACGGGGGACTGAATTCGGATATCCAATCCCGTTGTATCGTGATCCTTCAGATAGCGCTGAACCTTCTCGATCAGATTTCGATCGTGCGCGCGATTACTGTCCAGCCAGAAGATTGCCGCGGAGCCGGTAAGTCGCGCGCGAGTTACCGCCAGCTTCACCCAGTCGCGAATCGGCAGATCTTTGGTCTGGCACATGCGCCAGATGTCGCCCTGCTCCACGCGATGCTCGAGAATTGGCTGGCCTTCGGAGTCCACGACACGAACCGTGCCGTTTGCAGGAATCTCGAAGGTTTTGTCGTGCGAGCCATATTCCTCGGCCTTTTGCGCCATGAGCCCGACATTGGAGACTGCACCCATTGTCGGAACGTGGAACGCGCCGTTCTTTTTACAATCGTCGATGACTTCCTGATAGATGCCCGCGTAACAGCGGTCCGGAATCATGTAGTTGGTGTCGCGCGATTTCCCGTCAGGCCCCCACATTTGCCCGGACGTTCGAATCGCAGCCGGCATTGAGGCGTCAATGATCACGTTGCTCGGCACATGAAGATTGGTGATGCCCTTGTCGGAATCAACCATTGCCAGCGGCGGTTGCGCCTTATACACCGCTTGAATGTCTTGCTCTATCTCCTCGCGCTGGGTTGCGGGCAGGTCCTGAATTTTCGCGTAGACATCTCCGATGCCGTTGTTGGGCTCAATCCCGAGTTTCTCAAACGCGGCGGCGTGCTTGTCGAAAACCGCCTTGTAAAACACACGAACCGCATGGCCAAACATGATCGGGTCCGACACCTTCATCATCGTGGCTTTCAGATGCAGTGACAGAAGTACTCCATCCGATTTTGCCGCGCTGGTCTCCTTTTGATAGAAGGCCTGCAGTTGGCGACAACTCATGACGGCAGCATCGACGACCTCACCTTCCTGAACCGATGTCGATTCCTTGAGGACGATTGTCTTGCCCTGCGAATCCGTAAGCTCAATTCGAAGCTTGCTGGCCTTGCGAATCACTGCAGACTTTTCGCTGGAGTAAAAGTCACCGCTATCCATGTGGGTAACATGAGACTTTGAACTCGCTGTCCATGCACCCATTGAGTGCGGGTGCTTCTTTGCGTAGTCCTTGACCGAGGCGGAGACGCGTCGATCGGAATTGCCCTCTCTCAATACAGGATTGACGGCGCTCCCCAGAACCTTCGAATACTTCGACTGAATGCCTTTCTCGGCATCCGTCTTCGGTTCTTCCGGATAGTTCGGCACGGCATAGCCCTGCGCCTGAAGTTCCCGGATTGCCGATGTGAGCTGAGGAACGGACGCGCTGATATTCGGAAGCTTGATGATGTTGGCTTCCGGGGTGGTGGCCAGTGCGCCCAATTCCGCAAGGTCGTCAGAGTGCTTCTGCTCCGGCTTCAGGTGCTCTGAAAAAGCCGCGAGGATTCGTCCGGCAAGAGAGATGTCGCGAGTTTCCACGGAGATTCCCGCGGCCTCAGTAAACGCTTTAACGATCGGCAGCAGGGAATAGGTTGCGAGAGCGGGCGCTTCGTCAGTCTCGGTATAAATGATTTTTGCTGTGTTCATGGTTGTCCTTCCGGCAATCGCGGTCATCGCTTCCGGGTTGGTAATTATAGACCGCGGCACGAAAGGTTCCCGTCGCCATTTGGCCCGAAGACCGAATATCATCATCTGATGACCAGGCAACTGAATAAGTACAGCTCCCGTATCACAACTCCAAAATCGCAGGGCGCCTCGCAGGCAATGCTCTATGCCACCGGCCTTTCGGACGCTGACCTGGAAAAACCGCAGGTTGGAATCTCCAGCGTTTGGTTCGAGGGAAACTCCTGCAACATGCATTTGCTCGGCCTCGCTGAGAGAGTGAAGGAAGGCGTTAAGGCCGCCGGCATGGTCGGCATGCGGTTCAATACCATCGGAGTCAGCGACGGCATCTCCATGGGAACCGACGGCATGAGCTTCTCTCTGCAGTCTCGCGATCTCATCGCAGATTCCATTGAGACCGTCATGAGCGGCCAGTGGTACGACGCGAACATCTCGCTGCCCGGCTGCGACAAGAACATGCCGGGATGTTTGATCGCAATGGGCCGGCTGAATCGTCCATCGTTGATGGTCTATGGCGGAACGATCCAGGCAGGCCATAGCGAAGGGCAGAAACTCGATGTTATTTCCGCTTTTCAAAGTTACGGCGAGTTTCTGTCCGGCAAGATCGACGAGAATCGACGTCGCGAAATCATCCGCCACGCGTGTCCGGGTGCAGGCGCCTGCGGCGGCATGTACACGGCGAACACCATGGCCTCTGCGATTGAGGTGCTGGGAATGTCGCTGCCGTACAGTTCATCCACGCCGGCCGAAGATCCCATGAAACTCGACGAATGTTTTCGAGCGGGCGCTGCTATTCGTAACCTTCTGGAACTCGACCTCAAGCCCCGCGACATCATGACGCGCCCGGCATTCGAGAACGCGATGGTTCTCATCACGACAATGGGCGGGTCCACGAATGCCGTCCTTCATCTGATCGCCATGGCAAGAGCCGTTGGCGTTGAACTGACGCTTGATGATTTTCAGCGCGTGAGCAACCGTGTTCCTCTGCTTGCTGATTTCAAGCCGAGCGGCTCCTTCGTCATGGAAGATCTGCACAGGATCGGCGGCATCCCCGCCGTCGTGAAGATGCTGCTCGACGAGAACCTGCTGAATGGCGATTGCATCACCGTGACCGGAAAGACGCTGAAGGAAAACGTCCGCGATCTTCCAGGTTTGCCAAAGGATCAACCCATCGTGCGGCCGCCTTCGAATCCGTTAAAGGCGAGCGGGCATATTCAGATCCTGAAAGGCAACCTTGCTCCCGAGGGCGGCGTTGCCAAGATCACCGGGAAGGAAGGTCTCCGCTTTTCGGGGCCTGCGAAAGTTTACGATTCCGAGGAAGACATGCTGCACGCGCTGGAGCGCAAGGAGATCGTCAAGGGCGATGTGATCGTCATTCGATATGAAGGGCCAAAGGGCGGGCCCGGAATGCCGGAAATGCTGACGCCAACGTCGGCGGTGATGGGCGCAGGACTGGGCAAGGATGTCGCATTGATTACCGACGGGCGGTTCTCCGGAGGATCGCACGGGTTTATCGTGGGTCACATCACGCCTGAGGCGCAGGAGGGTGGACCGATTGCGCTGATTCGAAGCGGCGATCGCATCACGATCGATGCGGAGAAGAACCTGCTCAGTGTGGATCTGTCGGAGGATGAACTCGCTGCACGGCGGAGGGCATGGAAAATGCCGCCGTACAAGTCGGATCGCGGAACGCTCGCGAAGTATATCCGGCTGGTGAAGAGCGCGAGTCTGGGCTGCGTGACGGACGAGTAGGGAACTTTGAAATTTCTTTAGCGCCACCGGGTCGGTGAGGGAACCAGTCGTTAAGTTCTCGCTCTTCCCGGCATAAGGTGCAGCTTCCTCAGCCCCGCAAACGACTCGGTCATCTGACCCGCTCTTTTTTCCAAATTCTCATTCGCGAACGTTGGCCTTCGATCACTGCGTTCTGCCTCGCCGCGATGATCGATGACATAGCGGCTCATCGGCGGCGTCAAGCCATGCGTGTACATCCCCTCCGCCAGCCTGAAGGCGTAGCGATAGAAGTTGTAGTACTTCGTTCTATTCACACCACAGACTTCCGCCAGTTCCTCATGCGAAAGCCCAATGAACTGTGTTCGCTTCGCAAACAGGATCAGCTGCCGCCGGTATCTTCGCGCGACGTTGTCGGAAAGCTCTCTCTCGCGAACCGCTTCGGGCAATAACAACACTCCGGATTCCCTCAGCGACTTCAGCACAGCCTCGCGTCCGGGCATGCCCAGCACCAGCGCCAGTTCGTCGGCGCTGACACCCAGTCGCTTTGCATCGCGCGACGACAGCAGGAAGTTTTCGTTCTGCGGGCCGCGAAGGCGATTGAAAACGGTGTCCAGTACAAATTCCCAGGCACGTCGCGAATCGACCTTCGGGAACCACGAATCCAGACCGTCTGGGAAAACAGTGTCCGCCTTCTCCGGAGGAGGCAGCACAATGCCCAGCGCTTCAATCGCGCGCATCAGTTCGCGCTGTGTGTCCGGCTCCGAACCGACAATGGAGAGTAGTACCTGGGGCGTCACGATGGATCCTGGTGAAGAACTCGAAACCCCGCCGAGCAGCCCGAGAGCATCGCCGTTTTCGTTCAGGCAGCCCAGGCTGCGGAAATTGTTCTTCCACGAACACGCGGTGAGAATCTCCAGCGACTGATCGGAGAGGCAGATGCCTGTTCCAAACCGCTCCAGCAGACCGTCAACATAGTCGGGGATATCCCACCAATGCGCATCCAGCGGAGGAACATTGATGACGAGGTTGCCCTGCGAGAGCCGTCCCCACAAATCCGGACGTAATGCCGCCAGGTCCTTGTTCGTGGCGGCGATAACGCGGATATCGAGCTTCCGGGGAGTTGTTGCTCCGAGGGGACGAATCTCTCCGTTCTGGAGGAACCTCAGGATACGCGCCTGCAGCTCCATGCTGATTTCTGCAATCTCATCGAAGAAAACTGTTCCACCGTCTGCCGCCTCGAGCAGTCCTTTGCGGTCAGAAACCGCGCCCGTGTAAGCGCCGCGCGTCGAGCCGGCAAGCTCGCTGTCGAAGAGGCTCTCGGTGATCGTGGCGCAATCGACAACAACGTACGGCTTGCCTGCGGTCCCGCGCGGCCCCGACGTGTGGATGAGGTGAGCGAGGTGCGTCTTGCCGACTCCTGTGGGGCCAAGGATGATCGCCGGCTTTCTGTCGTTCTGGTCGAGAGACGCATTGCGCGCCACCTTCAATGCGAGTTGCGACGCAGCGTCCGAGCCAAAGAAATGCTGTGAGGCCAGCCAGGTGGCATCGCCTGTCGCAGCGCGCCGGGGACGGCCAGGTACTGGTTCCGGCAAATCGACAGGACTCAGGGGCACAGGTACTGCCGGCTCTGCAACTCGCGGCCGGAGGCTTCGCAGAAGGGCGATGACGGCGACGGCCATTGCAGCGCCCAACACGCCCCAGGCGAGGCGGGCGAAGTCCGGCCGCCACCACGGCGTCGCCGCCGCCTGTGCGGCGATGTCGTCTGATGTCGCGGGAATCAAGGTGTTAGCAGGACCAACGCGAAGAATGTAGGTCGTTTGCGCGAGTTCTCTCAGGGCCTCGCCGTTTTTGTCGAATCCCTTCAACCCTGTGACGAGTGAAGGAGACGCGTTGTCTTCCACGCCTGCAGCAAGACAGTTTCTCAACGCGGCGCGCCGGCCCGCCAAGCTTTCAGTTGCCGCGGTTCCGAATTTTTTGCCCTGCGCGATGCGCGAGAGACAGGACGCGATCATTGAGACCGAGTCATAGCCCAGAGCCATGTACGGATCGGGATACAACGAATCGACCTGATGATTGCTCAGTGTCGCGCGGAACTCGCGCCACGTGGCGGAACTCTCTCCGACAAAGAAGGGAGACAGCAGATATGCGCCAACGACCGACGGGCCGCCCTCGCGATAGAAGTCCGGGGAAAATGCGCCGGAACCTGCAAAGAGGAGGGGATCGGTGTTACCGGATAGTCCAAGAGCTTGCTGGACTCTGCTCCGGTTGACGTCGTTTCTAACATAGGTGGCGATGTCTCGCGCATCGTCCCACAGCGTAAACAGACCCAGAGCACGAACGGGCCGGTTATTGCGATTCTTGCGCTCTTCCGAGATTTGTTGGAGAGCTCCTTCCAGGTCAGTCGGTTTTTCTTTTGCCGCCCCGCGATGGATACCTACACCGATTGGCTTCAGTGCGTATGTTTGCCAGGGTTCGGCCTCGACGAAATCGTGCTTGAGACCCCAGCCGTAAACATCCTGGCCGGATTTCTGGGTAGTCTCGTCCGAGCTGTTTTGCACGAACTCGTTGCTGTCCTCGAAGATGAAAGCGATTTCGTCGGGTTTAAGAGACCGGAAGGACGCCAGCCACTGAGCGAGGCCCTGCATCTGAGAGCGGTCGTTGAGCGCAGCTCGAAAGAACCATGTCGGTTTCGAGTCGGAGACCGGGACAATGTGCGTCAATCGAGTCGCCGTGGAGATGGCGCTGACGATAGGTATCTGTAAGTCCGACGCGATCCTGGGGAGCTCGAGGGTGCAGAGGCTGTTCACGGATCCCACGATCGCGACAACGCCCATTTCCGCGAGCTTCATAGCGCACGATATCGTGAGCTTCGGATCGCTTCGATCGTCACAGGACTCGACGCGGACACGCAAGCCCCAGCGCTTCCTGGCCTCTTCGAGCGCCACGCGGATACCCGTTTCCTGCTGCTGAGCCGCGCTGGTTGTGCCGGCTGCCTGCGGCGCGATGACTCCGATCCGGAGATCTTCGGGCTGCTGAGCCGACAAACTGAGAGCGAGCACCAGAAAGATTCCGGTCAGTCCGGAGAGCGCTGCGCTTCGAATATTCGTACGGTGCACCAGGTGCCTCAATGGGAAGGCATTATAGCTGTGATCGGTGGTTGGACGGATGGAGCGACGATTGGGGCATGGAAATCAAGGGATCAAGGGGTGACTAATTTTGACCGTGGTCCGGAAGAAATTGGAAATAGGACGAGTTCGAGATCTTAAAATCGAAATTACAAGATCTTAAACTGGACGTCTCGCCGGTACGCCACCGTAGGGTGGTTCGTCCACTTTAAGATCTTGTAATTTCGATTTCAAGATCTCCAACTCGTCCTATTTCCAATTTCTTTCTGGGCCTCCTGTGCGTCATGCAAAGGGGCCGTATCGCGCTCATCGAACGACTTGTAAATTCTTGGATCCATAATCGGATTCCCTGTATTGTCACGGCATGCCTGGACTTCCCCATCTCAGCACGGATCAGGTTGCCGCTTTCATCGAACTTTCCCGCGTCGGGCAGATCCGCGGCGCAGCAAATGCGCTCGGCATCACAGAACAGGGAGTGCGCAATCGACTCGTCGCGCTCGAGTCTCAGCTGGGCGTGGAGTTGTATCGCAAGAGTCGAGGGCCGCGTCGTGCCTCCCCGCTGACGCCACAGGGGCGCCGTTTTCTGCCCCATGCTCTGGCTTTCCTGGAACGCGCTCACGAGTTGTGCCGGTCCTGCGATATGGAATCCAGCGGGCAGGAAGTGCGCGTTGTTGCCAGCCAGTATCTGACGCGATATGTTCTGATCGATGTGCTCAAGGCATTTCGCTCTGAAGCGCCGGCAATTCACGTCCGGGTGAGCACGATGAACGAGGCCGACGTGGCGAATGCGCTGCTCGGAGACCCTGAAGTCGCCTTTGGACTTGCTGCTCCTTACGAATCGTCGCCCCAGTTGGTGTACTCGGAATTGTTTGCAATGAACTGGAGCCTTATTGTTCCTCCGAAACATGCTCTTGCCGCAAAGAAGCGCGTGAGACTTTCCCAGTTGATGAACGAACCCCTGATTCTCTACGAACGGGGATCTACCGGACGCCAACACGTGCTGGACGCTTTTCATGAGCGCGGACTCGCTCCACGGGTCGCGCTGGAAACGACGAGCACCGAGACGGTCGTCAGTATGGTTGAAGCGGGACTGGGGATTTCTGTCGTTCCGCTGATGCCAACAGGCGCTGTAACCCGTGGCCGTCGTGTCGAAATTCTTCCCATCACCGATTCTATTCGGCCGATTCATTCCGGTGTGCTTCTTCGAAGAGGAGAAACACCGGCGGGCGCAACGGCGCACTTGCTGGAGTTCGCAAATTCGAGATTTCGGTAGGTTTGGAGTATGGTTCAGGGCGTCCCCGGGGCGACTGCCAATGAGAACTCGATTTCTTGCTGTGTTTACCCTCACGCTGTCGGCACTGGCGCAGCAACCTGCGATCCCTGTTGATCAGGAACCACATCACAAAGTGATCTTCAAAAATGACTTCGTGCGTGTCATCGATGCGACGTTTCCCGCCGGCTACGTCACGCTCAATCATGCTCACGATGTCGACAATGTTGCGGTGACCATCTCCACGGGACGTGAAGGCACCGCTTCACCAGGAACGGTCGGAAGAGCGGGATTCACCAGGGGCGGCTACGCCCACACCGTTACGAATTCCGGGCCGGCCATCATGCGCTTCATCGCCGTGGAGATTCTGAAATCCGATCGTCCCGGTTCCCCCACAGCGAAACTTGAGGGTCACGCCCTCGAAACGGAGAACGATCGCACGCGTATCTACAGGGTGAAACTCGCTCCGGGCGAGTCCATGCCTTCTCATACCCATGCCGCCGGGTGGATCGAAGTTACGGTGACCGGAGGATCCGGGCCCGGCACTGTTCTGTGGCACGCTGCCGGCTCCGCGAGCCCGCTGCGGGTTGTTGCCGGATCTGCTCCGCTCGAGATTGTCGAAATCGAACCGAAATAAGAGATTCGGGCCAGACCCAAGACTGCTGAGTAACCCGCCTTCTGATTCTGTCTATCCGGAAACTTAGATCAGTCTCTTAAGGGTGTGATGCCGTCGCATCTTTTTACGCCTGTTCGCCATCAAATCAATAGGTTACGCGTCGCCACTACTGGCACTGCCTTTGCCTTCCTCTCGGCACTTTTCACTTCCAGTTCGAGGAGGATGCGGTGGTCGGACGGCTCATTTCCGGAGTGCTGTTGGTGTTCCTGGTTTCCGGTCTTTCACAAGTTGCGGCACAACCCTTGTCCAACTCGGCTGCTCCGATCACTGTGCTGTTGTGCGATAAGTCCGGCCTTTCTGAAACCAACAAGGCCAAAGCGCGTGCGGAGGCCGACCGAATCCTCAACACGGTCCATGTCCAGTTGCGCTGGGTGGCCCCTGAAAGCAATGAAACCTGCACGGGCCCGCAGGGGGAAAGTTTCGTTTCCTTCATTCTGGTTCCACAGTGTCCGAAGGATTTGCCCACATCCGCTGGAGCCATGGGGCGTGCGGTGCTCGTTGGAACCGCGTATCCGCGCGCATACATCTTCCTCGATCGCGTGCAAAGCTTCGATGTCGTCCATCGTGCGAACAAGTCGTCGTACCTTGGGGTCATTCTTGGCCATGCGATCTCGCACGAGATGGGCCACCTGCTCGGATTGCCCCATACATCCGCCGGCATCATGCGCGCACAGTGGGGCCGCCAGGAGTGGGTGGCCGCAGTGACCGGCGTGCTCGGGTTTTCATTCCCGGACTTCAAGGCTGCGAAGTTGTCGAACTAAGAAGGGATCTTCATTGCCTGAAAATCCCTCACCCGCCGCTTCGCGGCATCCTCTCGCGGAGGGAAAACGCTAGCCGGTCATTGGGCACTTCGTAAACAACTCAACGATATAGTCGGTCAGGCAGCTGTACAGCAGTCGTTGGAAGGTCCAGGGGAACTGAGTGCTTTTGAGGTCGCGCTCGGAAAACGTGATGCGGTATTCCGGATTGAGCACATCCGGAACTTTCGATCGGATTCGGAGTTCCACCTCCTCGCCCTTTGGGTGTGCGGAAAACTCAAAGAACGGATGTTCGTACTTCGCGAGTTCTTCCTCAACAATTTCAAGCGGCGTCATAACAGCACCGTCTTATCGACGGAGTCGCAAAGGTCTTCGATCGGGCACTGCGCGCATTTTGGCCGGCGTGCTTCGCAGATCGCCCGGCCGTGATGAATCAGGAGGTGCGCGAGGTGGATCCATCTCTCGCGAGGGAACAGTTTCATAAGATCCTCTTCGATCTTTTCCGGCCGTTCTTCCTTCGAGAAATCCAGCCGCCGCGCGAGCCTCTGCACGTGAGTATCGACAACGACGCCTTCCGCTTTTCGAAATGCAACCCCCAGCACGACGTTCGCTGTCTTTCGCGCGACGCCGGGCAGCTCAAGGAGTTCTTCCATCGTTTGCGGAACTTCGCCGTAGTATCGCTCGTCAATGATTCTCGTAGCGCCCTGGATGCTCTTCGTCTTGTTGCGGAAGAATCCCGTGGAATGCACCATTTTCTCGAGGTCCGGCGTCTTTGCCCGTGCAAAGTCTTTTGCTGATTTGTACTTTTTGAAGAGCGCGGGAGTGACGGTGTTCACGGTCCTGTCTGTGCTCTGTGCTGAGAGAATCGTTGCAATCAGGAGTTGAAGGGGACTGGTGAAATCCAGCGCGCATTTCGCATCGGGGTACGCGCCTTCAAGGCGTGAATAGATCTTCTCCGCGCGAAGGAACTTCGCCTTTTTACTCACTGGATTTTCCGGACTTGCCGGTCGTCTTTTTCGAGGGCTCCTTACTGGAAGTCTCGGACTTGGCCGTCGATTCCTTTTTCTCCGTTGTCTCCTTCGGCGCCTCGGAGTCGCCGCCTTTGCCTTTGCGGGCATAGTCCGTGACGTACCATCCGCTTCCCTTGAACTGGAAGCCCGAGGCCGATATCAGTTTCGTCAACGATCCACCACAGCCTTGGTGTTTCTTGAGAACCGGGTCACTGAATTTCTGAATGACTTCTATCGTCTTGCCGCATTTCCTGCATGAGTATTCGTAAATAGGCATGCGCTCTTAATAGCACATCGGCCGGTTGGGTTAAAATAGTCGGTCTATGGTTGAAATGATCCGGAAGATTCTAATGGAGCTTGGCGAAGACCCCCAGCGCGATGGCCTCGTTAAAACACCCGAGCGTGTCGATCGCTCCCTTCGGTATTTGACAAGCGGGTATCAAAAGAGCGCCGAGGAGTTGCTCAATGGCGCTTTGTTTGATGTTGCTTACGATGAGATGGTGATTGTGAAAGACATTGAGGTCTTCAGTCTTTGCGAGCATCACCTGCTTCCGTTCTTCGGCAAGTGTCATGTCGCCTACATTCCCAATGGCAAGATTATCGGCCTCAGCAAGATTCCGCGACTGGTGGACATGTTCGCCCGGAGATTGCAGGTGCAGGAGCGTCTGACGACCCAAATCGCCGAAACGATCCGGGAGAAGATTCACCCGAAAGGTGTCGCTGTGGTCATCGAGGCGCAGCACCTGTGCATGATCATGCGCGGCGTGGAGAAGCAGAACTCTGTTGCGGTCACAAGTTCGATGCTCGGCTCGTTCAAGGCGGATCAAAACACCCGCAATGAATTCCTCAACCTGATACAGAAGGCTCGATGATTTCAGCGGCAATTTTCGATCTGGATGGGACTCTTACGACTACTCCCAATCCCTGGCGTCACATTCATGAGTCTCTCGGTGTGTGGGACAAGGCGAGCGGGCATTTCAGTGAGTGGCTCGATGGAAAGATCGATTATGACGAGTTCTGTCGAAAGGATACGGGCCTATGGCAGGGCGCGAATCTGGCTGCGATTCACAGCTTTCTCGATCAGATTGTGGTGAATCGCCATGTTCCCGCCATTACGCAGGCTCTGGTGCAGCGGGGCATCCCATCGATCATCATTTCTTCGGGATTTCACCATGTGGCGCGGCGCATCCAGGCGGCACATGCATGGGATCCGCTCTTCGTTTACGCCAACGAGTTGATTGACGGTCCCGGCGTCAGAATTCAGGTCTCGGCAGATCTGTCGAGCCCGATCTCAAAACGAGTGCTCGGCGCTCTGGCCCTCAAACAGATCGGTGTGTCTCCGAAACACACACTTGTGGTATCAGACGCGGTGCGCGACCTCGAATCGCTCAGCGACTGTGGCTTTCACCTTCACGTGCAAGAGGAGGACGACCTCGCGCGGACCCTCCATTATTTGGATTGAACATGAACATGGATGATCTCAAACGCCAGGCTGCGATTGCAGCTTTGGACGCCGTGAAAGACGGCATGATCGTGGGCCTGGGAACGGGCTCGACTGCGTCCCACTTTATTCGAGAACTGGGCGTCCGCGTGAAGAGCGGACTGCGTGTACACGGGATTCCCACGTCTGAAGTATCAAACCAGCTTGCGCTCGAGGTTGGCGTTCCCCTCATTACCCTGCGCGAAAGTGTGGCGATTGACGTGACCGTCGACGGTGCTGATGAAGTGTCCGACGGACTCGATCTCATCAAGGGACTCGGCGGTGCGCTTGTTCGTGAGAAGGTCGTCGCTCACGCCTCAAAGAAAGTCATCATTGTTGTAGACGAAACCAAGCTCACCGGCCGCCTTGGACAGAAGGCTCCTGTGCCCGTGGAAGTCGTTCCTTTTGCCCTGGATGTTGTGCGAGCGCAGTTGATTCTCTGGGGAGGCGAGCCGAAAGTTCGCGAGAAAGAAGGGAAGCCCTTCGTCTCCGACAACGGGAATCTCATTCTCGACTGGTGGCATGGTCCGATCGATCAACCCTGGGCGCTCGAGAAACAGATCAAGGGAGTGACCGGCGTTGTGGATTCCGGGATTTTTGCGAATGTGGCGAGTGAAGTCATTGCCGCGACGTCCGGGGGAATACGGAAACTTTCGAGGAAGGCGTAGAGAAGAGATTTGAAATCGGAAAGTCCTGCATTGGAGGTTCGAAAGTCGAAACCCTAAATTGAACTGTCAACCCTTCCAGCGGTTCGTCCAATCTAAGGTTTCCAATCTCGAATCTCCAATGCAGGACTTTCCAATTTCAAATTTCTCTTCTTGGTTTCCCTTACATCTGAATCCAGACTTCTTCTCCTCGTACCTCTACCGGAAACACCTTCGCGCGCTGTTTTTCCCGTCGGCAGGAACCATCTTCGAGGCAGATATGCCAGCCATGCCAGCCACAGATGACTTCGCCGTCCTGGACCAATCCCTCACTCAGAGGAAATCCAAGGTGTGGGCAAAGGTCTTCAACAGCGTGAATTTTCCCTTCCCATTGGAACAGTGCAACCCCAATCCCATCAGCCTTTATGCTTACTCCGAGGCCGTCCGGCATCAGGTCTCCAATGCTTGCAACCCTTACCCATCTGTCCATGTCCCTGATGATATACTGCGGCCGCTATATTTTGTGCGGCCCTCATAGAGTACCCGCAGTCAGGATCGACATTTGAAAATCGAAACGAAGAACAGAGTCGCAAAACGGATGCAGGGCGTCCACGGCGAGGCAGCATTCGAGATGCTGGCGCGCGCCACGGAACTGGAAAGACAGGGAAGGAATATCGTTCATCTCGAAATCGGAGAACCCGACTTCGACACTCCCGGCCCGATCGTACGCGCCGGCATCGAGTCACTACAAGAAGGTAAGACGCATTACGCGCCCGTCAACGGGGTGTGGCAGCTGCGCGAGGCGATCGCAAAAAAGTTGTCTGAGCGGCACGGGGTTTCGGTGGATCCCTCCTGTGTCCTGATCAGCCCGGGCGCGAAGGTGATGATCTTCGCCATCATCCATTCGCTAGTTGATCCCGGCGACGAAGTGATCTATGCGGCTCCGGTTTATCCCGCCTATGAAGCCGCGGTCCTGATGGCGGGAGCCACTCCGGTTCAGGTTGTTCTCGATGAGAAGCGGGAGTTTCGCTTCAGCCTCGACGAGATGGCGCGCCGTATCACTCCAAAGACGAAGATGATCGTCATCAATACGCCGCAAAATCCGACGGGCGGCGTTCTGACACTGGACGACCTGAAAGGTGTTGCGAGACTCGCCCGACAACACGATCTCCTGGTTCTCTCCGACGAGATCTATTCCGAGATCTACTACGACACGCCAACCGCAGGCATGCTGGATGTGCCCGACATCAAGGATCGATTGCTGCTTGTGAATGGATTCTCCAAAACCTACGCGATGACGGGCTGGCGCGTCGGATATTCGGTCGTTCCGAAGGATCTTGTCCCGACCGTGAATCTGTTCATGAACAACAGCGTCTCCAGTACCTCGACGTTTTGCCAGCTGGCGGCGATCGAGGCCTTTACTCCGGAAACGACGGCGATTGTCGAGAAGATGGTCCAGGAGTTCCGCAAGCGACGGGATGTTTTCGTGGATGGACTCAACTCCATACCGGGGATCCGATGCCTGAAGCCGCATGGCGCGTTTTATCTGTTCCCGAATATCTCGAGCCTCGGCCTCACGAGCAAGGAGATTGCCGACAGGCTGTTGAACGAAGCCGGTGTCGCGGCACTTCCGGGAACGGCATTTGGCTACCAGGGTGAGGGCTACCTTCGCTTCTCTTTTGCGAACTCGCTCGCCAATATCGAGACAGCGCTGGAGCGCATCCGCGGCTTTGTGACGCGTCTCTAGTCCATGTCCACGTTCAACGTTCTTCTACTGGATGGAATTGATCCGGCTGGAGTAAAACTCCTCGAGCGAACGGGCGCGATCGTGCCCGTTGTACACGACAAGATCTCACGAGAGAAGCTGCTCGAGCTTGTCCCCGAAGCAGACGGCATCATCGTCCGCAGCGGGACAATGATCGACAAGGAACTCATTCAGAAGGCCACGCGTCTTCGCGTTGTGGGCCGAGCCGGCGTCGGCGTGGACAACGTTGACATCGATGCCGCCACGGAGCGCGGCATTCTTGTCATGAACTCGCCGGGCGGTTCGACCACCACCACGGCGGAGCATGCCATCGCCATGCTCTTCGCCATGGCGCGAAGTATTCCGCAGGCGTATCTCTCTCTGAAGAACGGCAAGTGGGAAAAAAGTCGCTTCAAGGGCACGGAAATCACGGGCAAGACCCTTGGTGTCGTCGGACTTGGCCGCATCGGCAGTGAAGTCGCACGCAAGTGCCAGGCGATGGGACTGAACGTTCTCGCCTTCGATCCTTTCATCAATCCCGATACACCGCTCTCGAGCGGCCTGGTTCTTGTCGGTCTTGAAGAGATCTGGGAGAAGGCCGACTTCATTACGTTCCATGTACCGTTGACCGACGAGACTCGCAATCTTGTCAACAGCGAGACGATCAAGCGCATGAAAGATGGCGTTCGTCTTGTGAATTGCGCGCGCGGCGGCATCGTCAACGAGGCGGATCTGCTGGCGGCGCTCAGGTCCGGAAAGGTGGGTGGGGCAGCTCTGGATGTCTTCGAAATGGAGCCGAACACCGCGACGCCGCTGCTCGGCGAAGAGAACTTCATCGCGACCCCGCATCTGGGCGCTTCGACGGTGGAGGCGCAGCGCAAGGTTTCCGAGGATATCTGCCAGCAGGTTTCGGATTTTCTTTTGAAGAAGGCCGTTCAAGGCGCGTTGAACTTTCCGCAAGTCGATGTCGGACAGGTTGAGCAATACCAGCATTTCGTCGATCTCGCCGGGCGCATGGCGTCTTTCATCGGGCAGATTTCCGATGGCCGTATTCAATCGGTGGCCCTGCGGTATTCGGGCGAAGTCTGCGAGATGAACCTGAACTATCTGACATCGGTCGTCGTTCAGCGCCTGCTCTCGCGAACGCTTCGGGAAGGTGTGAATCTGATCAACGCCGGACACGTTGCCAGGCTGCGAGGCATAAAGGTGCAGCAGACGAGCGTCGAGGTCCCCGAGAACTACACAGCCCTGATCACGATAGAAATCCGCACCGATGCCGAGACGCATCGGGTTTCTGGAACCGTGTTCACCGACAGGCTCCCACGCATTGTCGATGTTGACGGCTTCTCACTGGAAGTGGTTCCACGCGGCCACATGATCTACTTCAGCAACAACGACAAGCCCGGCGTCATCGGCAATATTGGAACCGTCCTCGGGCAATCCAGTGTGAACATCGCGGGTATGCAGCTTGGCCGCGATCAGGAAGGAGGACGCGCCCTTGCGCTTCTCCTGGTGGATAACGCGGTTGGCACGGAAGTGATTCAGCGACTCCAGAAGATCGACAACATCCTTACGGCCAAAGCCATCAAAGTCTGAGATTGGGCCGGGCCCAATCTCTCAAGCCAAGTTTGCGTTTCCTCCGTCCAACAGAAATGGTGGGTTTCGTAAGAGTTGGGCCGGCGAGCGTCCCTGTTTCATACTTTTCCCGTGTTAAACCTCTACTCGGGAATCTGCAAACTTGGCTAGAATGCCTTTGGTGATTCAGACATGAAATCGAAAATTCTCCTTTTTGCTGCATCGCTGCTGCTGTTGGTGTCCACCGGTTTCTCTCAGAAAAATCAGGAGAAACCGAAACTCCATTCCGATTTTTATTTTGGAACCTACCCGCTCTCGCGCGACGCCATTGCGCTGATGGCCAAGGAAAAGACGCGGTTGCTCCTGGTTGGATTCCACAACGGCTGGGATATCGAGAAGATTGCGAAAGAGTCGAAGACGCCCGAGGACGAGTTGGAGCGATTGTTCGCCGATCTCCAGGAACTGCGGCTTGCGGACGAGGCCAATCAGTTCGAGTATCAGCCGATGTTCCCAGTGATTCGCGACAAGGACATCAAGAAGATCGAGAAAAGCCTTCAGACACATACTCAGGAGTTCTCCAATCATCTGAGGTCCAACTGGACAGAGATCGAAGCCGCGGTGGGACCACTCACCGGCGCGAAGGATGTTCCGCACGCGCAGTTGCTGTATGAGATTGTCGTGGGCGGAATTCTTTTCGGTGGAATGAACGAAGCCTTCTTCGAGGATCAGACTCTGACGGTCAGCCCGCCCAGGCGAGGGCCCAATCAACGCTACTTCGCTTGGCTTGTCGAGAGCGATCCAAAGCTTGCCGGGATTCTGAAGCGTGAACAGTGGGAATCGGATGGCTACACCATGGTGTCGATTGGCCAGGGCGTCTCATCGGGGCGAGTCAGCCTTTCAACGGTTCGAGCGGAAAAAGGAATGGTTCTCGAGGAGGCTGAGGCTCGGCGCCTCCGCAGCTTCATCACGATCTTCTGCAAGGAGAGGATGCTTCCTCATTTCAAGAAGAACCGTGAGAGTTTCCGGACAGCCCTTTCACAACTCGATGCCGGACGTTACATTCGCCTGGCGGACGCTTTTGCCTGGTACTACGACCAGATCGCCAATGGCGTTGCCAGCGAGCTCGTGGCGGCCAAACTGATCCAGCCTCCCATGGCGCAATACGCGTATGCAATGAAGGCGCCGGCGCGCTAGTGTCAGGACACTAGTGCGCCGCACCGGTCTTCTTGTCTTCCTTTCCGTCCTGGTCATTTACCTGAGTTTTCCGACGAAGAACTTTTACTGGGACGGAATCATGTTCGCTCAGGAAATCGAGACCGGCTCCGGCGTTGCCTGGTTCCTCCATCCCAATCATTTGCTCTATAACCCACTGGGGCGTGAGCTCTGGCTTGCAGCAAATGCGATCGGTTTGAATCTCCGCGCACTTACGGTGCTGCAGATTATCAGTATGGTCACCGGCGCAGCGACCGTTGCCCTGATGTTTTGCGTTCTCATTGAAACAGGCGCATCAACTTACGTTTCACTGTGTCTCGCCCTGGCGTTTGCCTTTTCCGCAACATGGTGGAGATTTGCGACGGATGCCGCCAGTTATGTTCCCAGCACATTTCTGATCGTCTTGTCTCTCTGGCTGCTCGTGCGAAACGATCGGCCGAGCCCCGTCACACTGGGCCTGGTGATTTCCGGAGCCATGCTGCTGCATCAACTGGCGGCGCTTTTTGTTCCCGCCGCCGCTTTGGCATTGTGGCTACGAAACAAAGAACAACCTCGATCCTCGCGGCTGATGAGGCTTGTCGGATTTGTCCTGGCGGCAGGTATTCCGACAGTTGGGCTCTATGTGTTGGTGTTTGCAGTCGAGCACCAGTCCCGGACTCTGCCGGAGTTCATGCGATGGGTTGTTTCCCATTCACAGGACGTCTCGTTTTCTTTCGACCTTCCAAAGAATATCTGGACCTCCGTGGTGGGCCATGTACGACTGGTGCTGGGAGGCAATCTGCGTCTCGTGCTTGCGCAGAAGTCGCCGGTCAGCCTGGTTGCAGCCATGGGCCTGGGAGTTTCGCTTCTCCTTTTGGTAAGGAGGCTGGCGCAGAATCCTCCTGGATTTCTTGTGTCGGTACGAAGCGATGTCAGACGGTTGCTTCCTGTCCTGTTGTTATGGTGGGCAACGTACGCGCTATTTCTTGTGGTCTGGCTGCCGCGGAATACGTTCTATCGGTTGTTCTATGTGCCTGCGCTGGTGATTCTGTGTTCGGGCCTGATTCCCGACGTCAAGACCAGATACAACCGCCTTGCTGTAGCCGTTGCGGCGCTGTTCCTTCTCAACTTTGGTTTCTACATCTATCCCCAGACAAAACCTGATGCGAACCCGACGCTACAGGTTGCGGACGAGATGCGAGGTATCTGGAGACCCGGGGACACTGTCTACTGGGACGTCTTCAGAATGGAGAACCGTACGGTTCGTTATTTCAATCCACAGGTCGAGTGGAAAGAGCTCTGGGGCCGGGCGTACACCTCACAGATTGAAACCAGCTTCAAGGAAGGTGGTGATGTGTGGTTCGACAGCACGGCCCTGGTCGAGTTCCGTCAAAAGGATCAGGAGCTGGAGGCCTGGCTTCTCGCCAACTGCCGCATTAACGAATCCTACGAATTCCCGGTCGGAGATCACATGGTGGGTTTCACCAGGCTTCAGAAGCTGAAGAGCCCAAAATGATGGCGTGGTAAAATCTGGCGCTTATGGAGTCCTGTCTATTCTGCAGAATCGCGAAGAAGGAACTGCCCTCGAAGGTCGCGTATGAAGACGATCAGGTTGTGGCGTTTCACGACATCAGTCCACAGGCGCCCGTCCATGTTCTTATTTGCCCAAGAAAACACATCGCTACTTTGAACGACGTGACGACGGAAGACGAGCGGCTCCTGGCCCACATGTTTGCAACAGCGCGCAAGATTGCCCAGGACCTAGGCGTCGCACAGAAGGGTTACCGAACCGTCTTCAACGTGAACGCAGAAGCGGGGCAGACCGTCTTCCATCTCCATCTGCACGTGATCGGTGGCCGCAGGCTGAGCTGGCCTTAGACAACAACAAACTGAAAATTCAAGCCTGCTCGAAGAGATCCGAGGCGAGCGAGATATCGCAAATCAGGAGGAGATCCTGAGGAAGTGGTATGCAAAGGATTCTATAGTCTTGCCACGTGTGTTTGAAGATGCCCACCATGCCACCCTTGAGTCGCTCGAGGGAAACATTTTCCCTGGGGCGAAGCCGATAGATTTGTTGGAGAAGCAACCACGCGAGTTCCGGATGCAATCCCATGAGCTGGCTGTTTGCATTTCTGAGGATTTGAATTGAACGGACCGGATCTTCCCACCATGCGGTCTCGAAAGAGAACAGCTCTTCCAGAGGTATCCCGCGTTCGCCATCTCTCACGGCCAGCAGTTGCAGGATGAGGCGTTCCTGGACGGTCGGACGCAAGACGAGCCCCGGTTCCGGATTCTCCCGCCACTCCGCCTGAGTGCGCTCGTAATGGAGTCGAAGGCGCTTCCTCATCTCCTCGGGCGGCAGCCTGAAGAACTCCAGAAAGTTATGGGACCAGTCGTCGTCCATAGACTTCTCGCGGAAAATCCAGTTGGGTTCAGCCTGGTAAAAATAACACGCTCGAAAGGTTTTCTGTATCGGAGTGTCGTTATCCTGCTTTCCATTCGACATACTGTCGGAGGTGCGATCATGAAGATTCTCTTGTGGATAATTCAGGTCCTTCTGGCAGGACTCTTTCTATTTGCAGGTGGCGTCAAGCTGGTGCTCC
>Ga0068859_100001695_pt1 | contig 22451 bp, 16 predicted proteins | sample KBSSwiS22_FD_66585 | JGI IMG/M metagenome (GOLD analysis project Ga0068859, IMG submission 66585) | Switchgrass rhizosphere microbial communities from Kellogg Biological Station, Michigan, USA - KBS Switchgrass S2-2 | ecosystem: Host-associated > Plants > Roots > Rhizosphere > Soil ...
CGACGAGAAAGCGGCAGACGCCGTAGCCGACTAGTCCTGCGCCGAGCAGTTTGCCGGGTTCGTATCGCGACTCGGTCTTCCAGAACAAATACCAGAGCAGCACGAACATCAGCACGCCCTCGAGTGCCGCTTCGTAAAGTTGGCTCGGATGTCGCGCCAATCCGTCGCTCGCGGCCGGAAACACGACGCCCCAGGGGAGGCTGGTCGGCGCCCCCCATAGTTCCCCGTTCACAAAATTCGCCAGCCGGCCGAAGAACAGGCCGAACGGCGCGCAGCAGGCCACGTAATCGTGGATGCGCAGCCAGTTCAGCTTGTTCTTCCACGCGAGGTAGAAGATGCCGAGGCTGACGCCGATCAGGCCACCGTGGAACGACATGCCCCCTTCCCAGAGCTTCAGGATCTGCACGGGGTCGGCGAGGATGTTGCGGTCATAGAACAGGACATAGGCGGCGCGTCCGCCGATGATGATGCCGAGCGTTGCGTAAAAGACGAAATCGTCGGCGTGGCGCCGCGCCATCGGCGCACCAGGCTGGCTGACCAGCTTCAAGAGGTACCACCAGCCGATGACAATGCCGGCGAGGTAGGCGAGCGAATACCAGCGCAGCGCGAAGCTGCCGATGTGGAATACGACCGGATCGAGCCCGAGCGGCCCGGTCTGGCTGAGCGAGGTCAAGGCACTTATGATCACGAGCATCCCCGTCTTGGCGCGGAATGCTCATAGTCGGGGCACTGGCAAAGGCAAAGGCCGAGGGCGCCTCGGAGGTCCGGAGCTAGCGCTTGGGGCGGCTGCCGATTATCAGGCCTCATGGTTTCGCGCATCGAAGGCCTCGCCATCAGCCGGCGCAAGCTTCTGGTCGGCGGCGGGCTCGGGGCCGGCCTGCTGCTTGCGTGGGAACTCTGGCCGCGGCGCTATGCGCCCAACCTGCGGGCCGCTCCCGGCGAGACGCTGTTCAACGCGTTCCTGAAGGTCGGCAGCGACGGCAGGGTAATCGTCGCGGTGCCACAGGCCGAGCTCGGGCAGGGCGTCTATACCAGCCTGCCGCAGATCCTTGCCGACGAGCTGGGCGCCGACTGGCGTACGATCTCGGTCGAGCCGGCTCCGGTCAGTCCGCTCTACGCCAATCGGCTCCTCGCCCAGGAAGCGGTCGAAGGCGAGCTGCCGGCGATGTTCGAGGGTCTCGCCAAATGGTGGGCGAGCGAATCCGCGACGCGCTCAGCGCTCATGCTGACGGGCGGCTCGACCTCAATCCGCGCTTTCGAGGAACCGCTGCGTCAAGCCGGGGCCGCTGCGCGCTCATTGCTGTGCAAGGCCGCAGCGCGCCACTGGGACGCGGACTGGGAGAACCTCGATACCCGCGCCGGTTTCGTCTGGAACGGGAAGCAGCGGCTTAGCTTTGGCGAGCTTGCCGACGAAGCGGCAGCAATGAAAATCCCTGGCGATCTCGAGATGCGCGGCGGATCGGAAGATCGGCTGACTGGCGAGCCGCTGCCGCGGCTCGACCTGCCATCGAAGGTCGATGGGTCGGCGCAGTTTGCCGGTGACATCCGCCTTCCCGGTCTCGTCTATGCATCGGTACGCCAGGCGCCGCCCGGCGCCGGCTCCCTGCTCGGCATCGACAGAAGCGCGGCGGAGAAGATTCCCGGCCTTATCACGATCATCGAAAATCCCTCCTGGGTCGCGTCAGTGGCAAGCAATTGGTGGGCAGCGAACCGCGCGACTGAGGCGCTGCGACCACGATTTGCCGTCGAAGGTACCGAAGTGAACAGCGCTGGAATCGATCGGGCGTTGGCGGAAGCGCTGGCCGAGGGTGATGCCACCAGTTTCGTCAGCCGTGGCGACGTGGAGACCGCGCCGGAGGGTTCGACGTTGCTGCGAGCCGATTATGCCGTTGGTTTTGCTCCGAATGCTGCGCTCGAGCCGCTGACCGCGACCGCACGCTATGCCGACAACCATCTCGAAATCTGGACCGCCACGCAGGCGCCCGCCTTTGCGCGCGATGCCGCCGCCCGGGCCGCCGGCATCGATCCGGACGATGTCACGCTTTATCCGACGATTGCGGGGGGCGGGTACGGCCGCAAGCTGGAAATGCAGGCCGTCGAGCAGGCCGCGGAGCTTGCGACGCGTGTCGGGAGACCCGTTCAGCTCAGCTGGTCGCGGATCGAAGAGACCTGGCACGACAGCCTCCGTCCGCCGGCACGAGCGTCCCTGGCGGCTCATCTCGGGGATCGTGGTTCGGTCCTCACCTGGCGCGCGCGGATCGCCACGCCGCCAACCAGCGGCGAGATCGCCAGGCGGCTGCGCGGCAAGCCCGTGCGGGACGTTGCAGCAGAGGCCGCGGCGGTCGCCGGCGCCGTGCCACCCTATCAAATTGCTGCCGTCGCCATTGACCATGTGCCCGTCGCGATCGGTCACCCGACCGGCGCCTGGCGCTCGATGGCGCACAGCTACACCTGTTTTTTCACCGAATGCTTCATCGACGAGCTTTCCCGCGCCGCGAAGATCGAGCCGATGTCGTTTCGAATGCAAATGCTCGGCGACAATCCACGGCTCGCCCGTACGATCGCGACCGCAGCCCAACTCGGGGGCTGGGATGGGGGTGGTAACGGAAGTGCGATGGGCCTGGCCGCCCATAGCGCGTTCGGATCGCATGTCGCGCTGGTCCTCGAAATCGAGGTCGACGAGCAGCTGCGCCTCCGGGTGTTGCGTGCCGCCTGCGCGGTCGATTGCGGCCGGACGATCAATCCCGACATCGTCCGCCAACAGGTCGAGGGTGGCGTCGTGTTCGGCATTGGAGCCGCCACCGGCACTCCGATCCGGATCGACCGCGGGTTGCCGACCGCGCTCGGCTTTCGCGACCTGGGTCTCCCGCTGCTGAGCCAATCGCCGGAGACGATCGTCGAATTGATCGTAAGCGACGAGGAACCGGGCGGCGTTACCGAACTTGCCGTGCCGCCCGTTGCGCCAGCGATCGCCAACGCGCTCTTCGCCCTCACCGGCAAGCGGGTTCGTACGCTGCCACTGACGCTGGCGGGCGCCTGATGGGGCGGCCAGTCGACAGTAACGCTGACGGTGGCAGGATCGGTATCCTGCTGATCAACCTCGGTACGCCCGAGAGCGCGGCGCCGCAGGCGGTGCGGGCCTATCTGCGCGAATTTCTCTCCGATCCGCGGGTTGTCGAACTGCCACGCCTGATCTGGCAGCCGATCCTGCACGGCGTCGTCCTGCGCACCCGCCCGCGCCGGTCCGCGCATGCCTATCGCCAGGTCTGGACCGAGGAGGGCTCGCCGCTCGCCGCGATCACTACCCGTCAGGCGGCGGCCCTCGCCGATGCATTCGGCGCCGACGTCGAACTCGATTTTGCCATGCGCTACGGCAAACCGGCGATCGGTACGCGGATCGATGCCTTGCAGGCGCAGGGCTGTGATCGGATCCTACTCGCGCCACTCTATCCGCAATATTGCGCGGCTACGACAGCGACCGCGCTCGATGCCGCCTTCGCGCATCTCGCGGCCAAGCGCGAGCTGCCGGCGATCCGCACCCTGCCGCCATATTATGATGCGCCTGCCTATATCGATGCGATCGTGCAGACTGTTCGCGCTTCCCTCGGTGCGATCGACTTCGAGCCGCAAGCACTCATTGCCAGTTTTCATGGCATGCCGCAGCGAACCGCGACGTTGGGCGATCCTTATCATCGGCACTGCTTGACCACGGCGCGGCTCCTCGGCGAGGCGCTGGATCGCGAGCTCACTGTCACTTTCCAGTCGCGCTTTGGCAGCGCGCGGTGGCTGGAGCCCGCCACCGAGGCCGTGCTGGCGCGGCTTCCAGCGCAGGGTGTAAAACGTGTTGCCGTCGTGGCGCCGGGCTTCGCTGCCGACTGCCTCGAGACCTTGGAGGAACTGGCGATCCGGGGTCGCGCGACGTTTCTGGATGCTGGCGGCAGCGACTTCGCCTATTTGCCCTGCCTCAACGACAGCGGACCCGGCCTCGTGATGCTGCGTTCCCTGATCGGGCGCGAGCTTGAAGGCTGGCAGCGCACGCCATAGAGGCAATTACCAAACAGATCAGGAGAGATGACATGGCACGCGTCGCGGTCGTAACCGGCGGAACCCGGGGCATCGGAGAGGCAATCAGCGTCGCCCTTCGGGACGCCGGCTCAACTGTTGCCGCCAATTATGCCGGCAATGACGAGAAGGCGCGCGCTTTCACCGATCGGACGGGCATCCGCGCGTTCAAATGGGACGTCTCGGATCATGATGCCTGCGTCGCCGGGATCGGAGAGGTGGAGCGCGAGCTCGGGCCGGTCGACATATTGGTCAACAATGCCGGCATTACGCGCGATGCGACCATGCGCAAGATGAGCCGGCAGATGTGGGACGAGGTCATCGACGTCAATCTCGGCGGCTGCTTCAACATGGCCCAGGCGGTGTTCGAGGGCATGATGGCGCGCAAGTACGGCCGGATCGTCAACATCGGCTCGATCAATGGCCAAGCCGGCCAATATGGCCAGGTAAATTACGCCGCGGCGAAATCCGGCATCCACGGCTTCACCAAAGCGCTCGCGCAAGAGGGCGCGCGGGCGGGGGTGACCGTCAATGCCATTGCCCCCGGCTACATCGACACCGAGATGGTCGCCGCGGTGCCGGAGGACGTGCTTCAGAAGATCGTCGCGCGCATCCCGGTCGGAAGGCTTGGTCACGCCGCGGAAATCGCCCGCGGGGTCGCATTCCTCTGTGCGGAGGAAGCCGGCTTCGTCACCGGATCGACATTATCGATCAACGGCGGGCAGCACATGTATTGAGCCAGGGTCCGGTCAAACGCTCGATCATGATTGCGGGGCACGCGACCTCAGTCAGTCTTGAGCCGGTATTCTGGGAGGCCCTCCAGCAGGCGGCGAACGAGCAAGGCCTGCCGCTCAACGCCCTCGTCGCGCGCATCGACGCCGAGCGGGTCGGCATTGCCGCGCCTCCCAACCTTGGCAGCGCGATTCGGGTCTGGCTGTTTCAACGCGCCACCGCGCGCAGCTGAGGAGCGCAGTCAGCGGGGCCGCAGGATGAAGTGGATGAAAAAGGGCTTGCGCATCGCCAGTCGGTAGCCGGCCGGGCTCTTCGTGGCCATTTCCTCCTCGGGGAGCGCCTCGACAAGCCGTTCGATCAGGAGCCCGGCTTCGTAGATCGACTCCGTGATCGCTCCGAGGGGGCGCTGAATGTGGGTCACCGTGCCGCCTGCAAATTCCCAGTCCAGTTCGACCGGTCCGCTAGCGCGAAAACCATGTTCCTGAATGAAGGCGCCGTTCATCAGCGGATGCTTCATCGAAAGCAGAATCCGGCCGCCGGGCTTCAATTCGGGGACCAGCAGGCGGAGTTCCGCGGTCATGTCCTCGACATAGTGCATGACGAGATTCGAAAGGATCAGGTCAAAGGTCTTGTCCCCGAGCCGGTCGTGCAGCTCGGCTGAACTGCAGTGGATGAGCATGCAGCGTTTGCCGATACGCTTCCTGGCTTCTTTCACCATTTCGACGGACGGATCGAAGCCGACCACGCGCGCGCCGGCGCGGTGGCAATGGTCGACGTAGAAGCCGCTGCCGCAGCCGGCGTCGAGCACGTCGAGACCCTTCAGGGGCGGCAGCAGGGCGATCGTGGCCGGGCGTTCGTAATGCTGATTGCCGGGAAGTGCATCGACCTTGGCCGAGAACGTCTCGGCAATCTTGTCGTAATCGGTCACGCCCTCGCTCCCGGCCTCAGTGTGCCAACAGGACGCGCGCCTGCGCGGCGATCTGGGCGAGCATGGCGATCGTCGTTACCGAGGCGATCCGCGCGCGATTGACGAGGCGGCGGAACTGGTCGACGCGTTCCGCGTGTGTGTCGAGCCATTGGTCGACCGCCGCCTCCGGTTCGCAGCCCGCGGTCCGATCGAGGAATTCGAGCCGGAACTGCTCGAAGTCTCGGGCAAGGCTCGCGGCAAGCAGTCGCTCCCACTGGTCGCGCGATGGATAGCGGACTGCGGCGCCTTGAGCCCAGTCGAGGCCGAGCATTTCGCCGAGCCGCGTATAGGCGCGCGTGAGCGCGATCTCGTCGCATTGCTTGCGGCGGCCAAGCGTCGCGATGCCGATGCCTCCGTTCATCTCGAACAACCGGACGATGCGCTGCACGATCGCATCGGGTGCACCGCGTGCGCCAAGCGCTGTCGCCATCGCTTCCGCCTCGGCGCGTGCTTCCGCGCGCAACAAGGTATCGACTGCGGCATCCAGCTTGCCGAGGCCAGCTTCGAGCATCGCCACGATCTCACCTGGCTGGCACTCCGGGTCGGTCGAACGGATGACGTCGGCGACGTGGAGTTGCAGCCCGCTCGCCGCCTGGTCAAGCAGCGCAAGGCGGACGTTTTCCGGCACGGTGAGCTGTTCGATGTCGTGCCACAGGCGCTCCGTTGCGAAGAGTCGTTCGGCGGCCACGAACGCCGAAGCCGCATGCGCCCAGGAGGAGCCTTCCTCTTCAGTCAGCGTGAATGGCGCCAGGAAGCCAAGGCGATTGACAAGCCGGTTCGCGATTCGGGTCGCGATGATTTCGGTCCTAAGCTGATGCTGGAGGATCGCATCGCGATGGCGCTCCTGCATGCGCACCGGGAAGGCGGCCAGTAGCTCTTCGTCGAGGGTCGGATCGTCGATCAGCTTGCCGGATTCAATCGCGTCCTGGAGCGCAAGTTTCGACGTCGAAAGTAGTACGGCGAGCTCCGGCCGGGTCAAACCGCGCTCCTCTTGGACGCGGCGCAGTAGATCCTCGTTGCGCTCGAGGCCTTCGGTAACGCGATTGAGCCGGCCGCTTTCCTCAAGGATCTCGATGGCGCGAACCATCGACGGAAGCGCGGTCGGTCCACCCAATTCGGCTATCGACAGGGCAAGTGTCTGGAGCCGGTTATCCTCAAGGACCTGCTCAGCAATCTCGTCCGTCATCGCCGCCAGGAGTTTGTTGCGATCCTCGGCCGAGAGACGACCCTCGCTCATTTCGCGGTTTAGCGGGATCTTGATATTCACTTCATGATCGGAGCAGTCGACGCCGGCGCTGTTGTCGATGAAGTCGGTGTTGATGCGCCCCCCGCCCGCGGCGAACTCGATCCTGCCGGCTTGAGTGACGGCGAGGTTTGCTCCTTCGCCGACGACTTTCGCGCGAAGCGTCGAAGCATCGACACGCTGTGGATCGTTCGCCGGGTCGCCGACGTCGGCATGGCTTTCATCGCCGGCCTTCACGAACGTGCCGATGCCACCGAACCAGAGCAGGTCAGCGGGTGCCTGGAGGATCGCCCTGATCAAAGTCGGCGGATCGGCCTCGTCACCATCGATGCCAAGCAACAGCTTCGCCTGGGCGCTGAGCGGGATCGCCTTCTGCGTACGCGGATAAACGCCGCCGCCCTTCGAGATCAGCTTCTTGTCATAATCATCCCAGCTCGAGCGCGGCAGCTCGAACAGCCGCTTGCGCTCGGCCCAGCTCTTCTTCGGGTCGGGTTCGGGATCGATGAAAATGTGCCGATGATCGAAGGCTGCGACCAGCTTGATGGTCTTTGACAGCAGCATGCCGTTGCCGAACACGTCGCCCGACATGTCGCCACACCCAACGACGCGAACCGGCTCGGTTTGGACGTTGACGCCGAGCTCCGCGAAATGGCGCTGGACCGAGATCCAGGCGCCGCGCGCGGTGATCCCCATCTCCTTGTGATCGTAGCCATGACTGCCGCCGCTGGCGAAGGCATCGCCCAGCCAGAAGTCGCGCGCGATGGCGATCGCGTTGGCGGTGTCGGAGAAGGTTGCCGTTCCCTTGTCCGCGGCAACGACGAAATAGGGGTCGTCGCCATCGCGAACCGCAATTCCCGCCGGATGGACAACCTTGCCCCGATCGACGCTGTCGGTGATCGACAGCAAGGCCCGCACGAATACGCAATAGGCGTCCCGGCCTTCGTTCAGCCACGCCTCGCGTTGGACCGCCGGCGGCAGGCGTTTCGGATAGAAGCCACCCTTGGCTCCGGTCGGCACGATGACCGCATTCTTGACGACCTGCGCCTTCATCAGGCCGAGGACCTCGGTGCGGAAATCGTCGCGCCGGTCCGACCACCGTATGCCACCACGGGCGATCGGCCCATTGCGCAGATGGATGCCTTCGACGCGCGGCGAATAAACCCAGATTTCGCGCCACGGCACCGGCATCGGCAGGCCGGGTATGGCCTTGCTGTCCAGCTTGAATGCCAGCGCTTCGAGTCCTGCATCGCTGAACGCGTTGGTCCGCAACGTCGCTTCGATCAGCTTGCGGAACAATCGCAGAATGCGGTCGTCGTCGATCGCGGCAACGCCGGCGAGGCCTTCGGTAATTGCCGTTTCGGCGGCTTGCGTCTGCGCTTCGCCATCCTTTTCGGCGGGATCGTGCAACGCCCGGAACAAGGCGATCAGTCCCCGCGCGACCGACGGAGCTTCGCGAAGAGCATCGACCGCGGTTGACAGGCTGTAGGACAGCCCGATCTGACGAAGATACCGGAACCAGGCGCGGTAGAGGACAACTGCAGGCGGATCGAGCGCAGCGGCGATAAGCAGCTGGTTGAATCCGTCGTTTTCGGCGCGCCCTTCGAGCACCGAGGCGATCGCATTCTCGACCACTTCTGCCCGGCTGACGGCAAGCGACGGATCGACCGTGCACTCGAGGAGGAATTCGTGGATGTGGCCGAGCTGGCCACCGCCGATCGCGACCGGCAGTTCCTCCAGGACTCTGAAACCGAAATTTTCGAAGACCGGCACGGCGTCCGACAGTGGGATTGAGAGGCCGCGACGATAGGTCTTGAGCCGGACTTGCCCGGAGGGATCGCCGGGCCTGCGAAACAGCCGAGCATTGCGACTCTGGGCATCCCCTAGCGCAGCGAGCCGCAGCACGTCCTGCGCTGCCTCTTCGGCGCGCGTTCGATTGCGGTAGCTTTCGGGAAATTCGCCGACCAGCGTGAGCCCGAGGCGCGTTGCCCGGGTCGGGCCGACGGCATCGACGAGCGCTTCCTCGACGCTCGGCTCCCAGCCGAGCAGCATCTCGTTGAGCCGCTCATCGATGGATCGCGCGTCTGGGGTCGGGCTACCAATGTCGACATCCAGCGTATAGCGGATCAGGGCAAGGTCGCCCTCGCCGAGTTCGATCGTCCAGCTCGAGATCGCGCCACCGGTCGAATCCTCCAGCATTCGCCCGATCGAGAGCCGACGGCCGGTCGAGAGTTCGTCGCGCGGCAGCCAGACGAAGGCGAAGAGATGGCCCTTGAGGATGCTCTGCAGCAGTTCCAGCGTCGGGCGCGGGCGATCGGCAAGCGACATCGCCGTCGCCACCAGCCGCTTGACCTCCGCGGCGCGCAGGCTGACCAGCAGGTCCTTTGGCAGGGACGCGACGGCGTGGCGCAGGCTCTTGCCGGCATGGCTACGCGGATCGAAGCCGAAGTCCTTCTCCAGCTCGCCCAGCCGCCGCCGGAGAACCGGCACTTCTTCGGGCGGTCCATACAGCGCCTGGCTTGTCCACAGGCCGGCATGAACGCCGATTGCGACGATCTTGCCCTTGGCGCGGATCGGCATGACGATGAGGTCGAACGGCGTGCGGCGATGCACGGTCGAACGTTCGTCCGCTTTGGCGATCAAGGGCGCTGCGCCTCCCTCTTCGAAGTAGGCGATGGCAGCGGCGCAGCTGTAATCGTCCCAGACCAGCCCGTCGCGACGGCGCAGCAGGCCGAGAGCATCCGCCGGCGGTTGATCGGGCCGTTCGACGTGAAAACCGAGAAGCGTCATCGCGCCGTCGGCGAACCAGGTCAGCAGTGCCACGGCCTCCGGATCGTCCAACCCTTTTGCATCGGCGCGTAACCTGTCCTGCAACTGCGGCCAGTCCGCCACCGCGGCGCGCACGTCGGCCAGCACTTCGTTCAACTGGCGGAGCAATTGCTGGCGCAGCCCGGCGGGGGCGCGGTCCAGTTCGACGTAGATCAGGGATTCGCGCGGCGCGCTATCGTCGGCGGTAGCACCGATGGCGGTCAACCCACCGACAGCCGAGCGCTGGGCCGGCAGGATGGGATGCAGCAGCCGGTGTACAGTCAGGCCTCGCGCGGTGACGGCGGCCGCGACCGAATCAACCAGGAACGGCATGTCGTCGTTGACGATGGCAAGACGCATGCGGCGCCGGCCGACGGCGCCACCCACCGATTGGAGCAGCACGCAAGGCTCGCCAGGCTTGCGCTGCGCAGCGGCCCCGGCGACGAACCTGGCGGCTTCGATCCTGTCTTCGTCGTCGAACCCGGCGACCTCTTCGGGCAGCGCGCCGGCGACCAGCGCACCGGCAATTGCGGTGATCAGTGCTGGGTCCGGGACTGCTTCGGGCGCGCTGCGACCAGGGCGGCCGCTGGCTAGCCTGCTTTCCCGGTTCATAATCCGCTCCCGACACGCCGTCGGTCAGCGCCGCGGCTTGGCCGGGCTATATGCCCGTGGCCGAGCCGCAGCAAGGCGGCGGGGTCAGGAAGCCGAACGCCTGCGGGAGGTTAGGGTTTGGAGCCTAGATGCTCTTGCGCAGGGCGCGGTCGAGCAGGCCGGCGTCGGGTTTGACCGGTGCGACGATGGCGAGACGGCCGTCGGGTTCGCAGCGGGCGACCAGCAGGATGAAGTCTTCGCCCGCGGCCTCGATATCGACATAAGCGAGGACCTCGGCATTGCGCAGCGCCTCGCGTGCATCTTCGCTGCTGATCGGCGCGCTATCCGGGCGCCGCTCGCGCCGCTCGGCCTGGACGATGCCCTTGAGGCCGCCGCGAGAGCCTTCGAGCAGAGCCTGCATGCCGCCCGCCGCGACGTCCTGGCGACGCGCATAGGACAGCGCGGCGGCGAATTCGGTGAGCCGCGTCTTGTCATAGTCCACGCCGAAGATAAGTTTGACGATCGGTGTCATCGGCGCGCGGTCCTGCGCCTTCAAACCCGCATCCTCGAGGATTTCGGCATAATCCGCTGGCTGGTCTTCGGCGGCGAGGGCGAAATCATACGCCTCGTTCAACGCCCGATAGAGCGCTGTGCGACTACGCTGGTCGGCATGCTTGACGGCGTCCGCGCTCTCCCGCGCGGCACAAAGGCGATCGGCAAGGCCAGCATCGGGATCGAGCGTGATCTCGGGTACCCAATCCTCTTCGGCGTGGTCCGCTTCAACCGTTTCGGCTGCCGAATCCGGCGCGGTGAAACCGAAGCCGAGCTCGGGCTCGGCATCATTCTGTGCGACGGGCGCCGGCGGTGCCGGCTCCTCGGTATCCGCAACATGCGGACCGTCAGCCCAGACCGGGCTCGCCTCGATCAAGGGCGGGTCCGCGATGACGGCATCGACCTGCTGGCTGATCTTGGCGGTCGTCGCGCTGTCGGCGAGTTCCTTCCAGTTGATTACGCCATAGATGAAATCGATCGTCTCGCCGTCGGACGACAGCGGCATCAGGATGCCGCGGTACATCGTGTTGAGACCCTTATCGCTGACGAACTCGGCCTCGAAGCCGATCGGTGCGCAATTGGCGATGATCTGGAGATAATGATCGGTGAGGCGCGAAAGCAGGGAGCGGCTCGGCACCTGGCTGATCATCTTGATGTCGTCATCGATGCCGCACTGCTCGCGCAGCGACCGGCCAAGGAAGGCAATGGCGGGATTTTCGCTTCCGGCGGTGAAGTCGAGGAGCACGCTGTTCGGGCCGAAGTCGTCGATATTCTCGGGCTCGATGTCCTCGATCGAGGGATAGGTGCGGCCGCCGAGCAGCGACACCCAGTAATTATAGGCACGCACATGCATGCGGCGTTCATCAAAGCCGATCTCCGGTGGAGCCTCCATCCGGGGCTCCTCCTCCGCCTCGACGCCGAAGTCGACCTCATGGTCGAACGCGCGCAAATTCTCCATGTTGCTGTCCCGCAGCCCCCCAGTCAGGCGGTGATCCTGCATCGGTCGTGGTTGAGAAACGGTTAAGTTTGGTGAAAATCCGGCAGCTCGTGCGCAGCTTGTCTTGCCGGGGCCGCGCTGATAGAGCGCCCGGCACCCGGGAACGCCGCTTTAGCTCAGCTGGTAGAGCACATCATTCGTAATGATGGGGTCACGTGTTCGAGTCACGTAAGCGGCACCATTTTTGGACGCGGGCCGCCTACATTTCCATCCCTGACATGGGCGGCGCCGCCGCCGGTTTGATGATCGAGACGGTCACGCGTCGCTCCCCTGCCTTCTCGAACTTGAGCGTGAGCGGGAAGGTCTGGCCCGCCGTGAGCGGTTGCCTGAGATCCGCCAGCCAGACGTGCAGGCCGCCGGCATTCAAGCTCACCTTTTGTGCCGCCGGAATGTCGATTGCCGTGACATACTGCATTGCCATCGCGCTGCTGCCGCCGGCCATCGTCATGAGGGCGGTCTTGCTCGCGACGGGGGTCGAGGCGGCGATCAGCCGGTCCGGTGTCCCCGACGTGATCGTCATGAACACGGCCGCGTTCGCCGTGCTGCCGACCGTGTCGCGCGTCCAGGCGTCCTTGACCTCGAGCGGCGTTGGCTTGGCGCATGCTGCGATCGGTCCCAACAGCAGCAGAGCAAAAAGCAACCGCCTCACGACACCCTCCCATAGTGATTCGTTCAGCGGTCCTAGACCCGGCCCGCGGCGGAGCCAATCCAGTCAAGAAATGTAGGTACGTTTCTACTTTGTGGCCGCCATGCAACGATTGCGGGTTCGTATCTCGGAATTTGCGGTTGCGGCCGCCTTCGACCGCCGATCGCCCTTGTGAAATCCGCCGGTAGAGGTTCAAAAAACCGCGGCTGGACGCGGGAGGGGCGCCCAATATGGATTCGTTTGGTAGCGGTAACGGAAGGTATCTCGATCGTCGGCAGCTGCTGCGCACTGGGGCGCTCGGTGCCGGCGCACTCGCGGCCGCGACTCTGCCCGGCTGCAACTGGCTCGCTACGCCCGCGGCGGCCGAACCGCTTACCGTCGGCGGCCTGGCGGTGACCTGCAACCTCACCCTGCCGGTTGCCTGCGAGGCGAACGCGGCCGCGATCCGCGCCAGCAAAGCAGGCGGTTCGCAGCTCGCCTTCGGCTACAGCAAATATAGCGGTTGGCCGGAATTGAAGGAGTCGCTGATGTCGGGCGACCTCCAGGCGGCCTATATGCTGGCGCCGCTGGTGATGGACCTCGCTGACAAGAAGGTGCCGATCAAGATCGTCTCCCTCGGTCATCGCTCCGGCGCCGTCATCATGGTGCGGACCGATTCGCCCTACCAGCATTTCCGCGATCTGGCCGGCAAGCGTATCGCGATCCCCAGTCGCTTCGCCGTCGACTTCCTGTTCCTGCGCAAGATGCTCGCCCAGGAGGATATGACTCCGAAAGACGTTGAGATCGTCGAAATGGCCCCGGCGGACATGCCGGCGGCACTCTACGTGAAGGGGGTCGACGCTTATTGCACCGGTGAGCCGTTCGGGGCGGCGGCGCAGACCGCCGGCTATGCCAGGGTGCTCAGGATGACGCGCGACGAATGGCCCCGCTACATGTGCTGCGTCCTCACCGTGCGCGAGGAGCTGATCAAGGCGAACCGGCCACTGGTCCAGAATCTCGTCGATTATGTGCTCGGTGCCGGGGCCTGGCTCGACCAGCAGCCGCAGAACCGTACCAAGGCGGTCGGGGTTGCTGCCGGCCGCGATTATTTCAACCAGGACCCCAAGATCCTCCAGTTCGTAATGAGCAATCCGACTGACCGGGTGACCTATGGTGACCTCAGGATGATTCCGGGTGAGTTCGATGAGCTGATGCAGCTGTCCGTTGCCGCCGGCACCTTGTCCCACCCGGTGCCCTACGCGACCTATGTCGACGACAGTTTCGCCCGGGCGGCGCAACCCGCGTCGATCATGCTTTGACCTGGCGCTCGAACCTCAGGCTTGTTGGCCTTGCTGGCTTCCTGCTGCTGCTGGTTTTGGCCGGCGCCGCCCTGACACTTCGCGCACGCGACGCATCGCGACCGGAGCTGATGACGGCGGGCGTGTTCAATCCGCCCCATCTTGCTCCGGATTTTTCACTGGCCGGCTCCGACGGTTCCGACATCACGCTGGCGCGCTACCGCGGCAAGGTCGTGCTTCTGACATTCGGTTTCACCCATTGTGCGGCGGTGTGTCCCACCACGCTTGCGACCCTGGCGCAGGCCCGCAGTGGCCTCGGCAAGGCCGGGGATAAGGTTCAGGTCGTCTATGTTACGGTCGATCCTGCGCGCGACGATGCGGCGCATATGCGGGATTATCTTGCGGCATTTGATCCCAGCTTCATCGGCGCCACCGGCACCCCGGATGCGCTGGCGGTGGTGCGCCGGCAATATGGAGTAACGGCGGTGCGGGAGGAGACAGGCGCCGATTATGCGATCGCGCATACATCGTCGATCTTCCTGATCGATCGCGCGGGCAAGCTGCGCGCCCTGATGCCGTTCGGGCATCAGGCCGCTGACTTCGTCCATGACGTCCGACTGCTACTGGCTGCCTAGTGATTCAGCATGCGAACGGTCTCAACAAACCTGCTGGAACGCCCGCGCCGCCTGATCGCGATCGGGACGTCGCTGTTGCTGCTCGCCGGGCTTGGCTGGGCCGCGTTGGCGCCGCTCGCAGTGGCTTCGCACGACCAGCTGTTCGAGATTCCGCGCGGCACCTACGCGCGCCGCATGGCTGGTGAAAAAATCGAAATCCTGCCGCCGACCATCCGGCTGACGATTGGCCTCAACGACGTGCTGCTGCTCAGGAACAAGGATGAGGTGCCGCACATCTTCGGTCCGACATTGATCATGCCCGGCCAGAGCTTCAGCCTGCCGTTCGTGACGGCAGCGACCTACAGCTTTCAGTGCACTGCGCACGCCAACGGGCAACTCAGCGTGATCGTGGATCCAAATCCCGCGCCGGGCTGGCAAAGACTGCAATGGCGTTGGCGCAAGCTGACGAACCCGGCCTAAAGCCCAGGCGGCAAGATTCTCGGGAAAGAATGTGAGGCGTTGAGGGAGCGGTGAGGGACATCGAGAACAAACTGACAAGGATCGTGCCGCCGCTGCTCGTGATCGCGCTGCTGATCGCGGTGTGGTGGATGGTCGTCACACGAAGCGACAATCCGATCTTTCCCACGCCGTGGCAGGTTGTAACCGGAGCATGGACGCTCGCGGAGGACGGCACCCTGTGGGAGCATATCGAGGCGTCGCTGGTTCGCGTCGGGATCGGGTTTGGCCTCGCCTTTCTGGTCGCCGTCCCGTTGGGCCTCTGGATGGGCTGGGTCACCGCGGCTTTCTACACGCTCAACCCGCTCTTCCAGATGCTGCGGCCGATCTCGCCGATCGCCTGGATTCCGATTGCCATCCTCTGGTTCGGCGTCGGCAATCTGTCGCCGGTCTTCCTGATTTTCATTTCCTCGGTGTTCCCGATGATGGTGCAAACGACGACGGGCGTGCGCACGATCGACCGGCGCTATTTGCGGGCGGCTGCGAACTTCGGTGTGTCGCGATCGGTGCTGTTCCGCCAGGTCGTCATTCCTGCGGTGCTGCCGGAGATCATCGTCGGCATGCGCATCGGGATCGGCGTCGCCTGGCTGGTCGTCGTTGCCGCGGAAATGATCGCGCTGCACTCCGGGCTCGGCTATTTGATCATGGATTCGCGGAACGCCGGCAATCGCTACGATCTGGTGGTCGCCAGCATGATCATCATCGGCCTGATCGGCCTGCTCCTCGACGGTGCCACGCGCCTGCTCGAGCGTCTCAAGACCGTGAAGTGGCGCTATGTCCGCTAAGAAGATCAGCGTCGACGGCATCAGCAAGGGCTTCGGATCCCTGCCGGTCATTGAAGGCGTGAGCTTCGATGTCCGCGACGGCGAGTTTGTCGCGATCGTCGGTCCTTCGGGCTGCGGCAAGTCCACCCTCTTGAATGTCATCGCCGGCTTCGAACGTCCGGATCGGGGCGCGGTCAGGTTCGACGGCGCAGAGCGTACCGGTCCGAGCCGCAAGGGCATCATGATCTCGCAGCACGGATCGGTTTTCCCTTGGCTCACCGTTCAGGAAAACCTGATGTTCGGCCTCAACGGCGCCAGCCAGCGTGATCGGGTGGAACTCGCCGGCCGCTATACGGAGCTGGTCGGGCTGAAGGGGTTCGAGGCGGCCTATCCGCACGAGCTGTCGGGCGGCATGCTCAAGCGCGTCGAGCTCGCCCGCGCGCTCGTCGTGAAACCTCCGATCCTTTACATGGACGAGCCGTTTTCGGCACTCGACGCACTGATGAGCCTCAGGATGCAAACCGAGTTGCGGCGCATCCTCGAAGAAGAGCGTCACACCGTGCTTCTGATCACGCACGACGTCGAGGAAGCGATCAATCTTGCCGATCGAATCCTCGTGCTGTCGCCGCGTCCAACCACGATTCAGACCACCTTCCACGTCGATTTGCCGCACCCGCGCAAGCTCTCGAATCCCGAGGCGCAAAAGTTGCGCGAAGCCATATTGAAGGAACTCGGCATTCAAAGCAGCGTCTGAGCGCCCCCCTTGTCTGCCCGCTCAACTCGGCTAACCTGCTCATGGCCGCATGTGCGGCAGGGGCGGGATTTTCGGTTCGACCATCAGTGGCGGCACCTCCTACCAGGCAACGGCAGTCCCCTTCGCCCGGAGCGGCAGGCTCCGCCATGGACGTTGCCGTACTTCGCCACGAGCTGCTCGCCTGGTTCGAGGCCTTTTCCGGTTGCGTCCGGCGCTGCGATGTCGCCGGTGCCGAGAAATTGTTTGACGAGCGCGTCATCGCTTTTGGCACACGCAACGAAATGCTTTGCGGCCTCGTCGAGCTGCGCGAACGGCAATGGCTGCCGACCTGGCGCGCAACGCGCGACTTCCGGTTTGTTGCCGACACGATTCACGTGGGGCTTTCGGCGTCCGGATCTGACGGCTGGGGGACGGCCTTGTGGACGTCACGCGGTGAGCCCGGCGGACGTCGCCCGTTCGAGCGGCGCGGTCGCGCCAGCTTTGTCTTCGCGCGCGCCGATGGCCAGTGGCGCTGTATGCATTCGCATCTTTCGATGACACCGTCGGGCGAGCTCTGACGATTGCCCTTGTCACAATGAACATTGCCGCCAGCAAGAAAAACGCGATCACACGGCACTGTTAGTCCGAGTCAATACTTCGCAACTCATCCATTACTTGCGCCGTCCGGCTCGGTCGCCGAGCCTGTAGAGGGCGCCGATCCGGCGGTCGAGTTCTTCCGGCAAGGGCGTCGATGCATTGCCCGGCGAGAAGGTCACCTCGGACAGGTACAGCCCGCCGTTGTCACCGATTAGGAAGTCGACGCGAACGAACGGTGAGGCCCGTCCGATCGCGTTCGCCGCGGCAAGCATCGCCTCGCGAAGTTCCGCCGCCGGCATGGCGAATTGCGTCCTCGGCTTGCCCGGGTTCTGCCACCGCTCGGGGGTGAAGTCGGGCCTCAGCCAAGCGGTCTCGGCGCCCGCGTCAGTCTTGCGATAGACGGTGATCAGGCCGACCTTTCCCGCGAACGTGTAGCAGCACCAGGCGATCGGATGTTTCTCCATCGCCACGCTGCGCTCGAGGAAAACTTCCCGCTCGAAACAACTGTACCACCATTCCCCGGTCCAAAAGCCGTACGCTCGGTCGAGATGGTCGGCGAATTCCTCTTCGAGCCCGCGCCGCTCGTCAGCGCTCGGCGGCCATGCGATGCGTCGGAACATGTCCGAGCCGTGGTTGGTCTTGAGATAATAGTGGCCCGGTTCGATCGCATCGTCGGGCGGCAGGCGCGCTTCCCGGGATCGCCAGACGACCTCCGGCAGGGCCAGCGGAACGGGCATTTCGGCTGGGATGAATGAAGCGGTTGCAAGCTTGTTGCCTGCCTCGCCCGCCTTCAACGGTCGAAAGTAGTTGGACCAGAGAATTTTCTCGGTCAGCCGCTCGGGGTTCAGCATGTCGGGATAGTGGCCGTGCGTGCCGCGGTAACGATGCGCGGCGATCGCCATCACCTTGAACAGATCCGATCCCGCGTAGAAATCGATGCCGCGCTTATATCCGTCCCGTGCGTGCTTGAAGAAAGCGGAGTGTGGGTCGGCGACGAGCTGCGCCATCTGCTTCCCGCTCGCCGCGACCGCCGGCGTCATGCTGCGCGATGGTTGCACCCGATCGGTCGGCACTTGCTTCGGCGGTCTGCGGCTGGCCATGCTTTCACCAGAGCGGAGCGCCGGCGGTCTTGTCAACGCGGCCGCGATCTTCACGCTTCCTCAATACGCTCGCGCTAGACGGGCGCCATGAACGAAGGTGGCGTGGACACGAAGCCCGGCGAAACCCAGCTGGCGCCGCACGAGGCGCGCAAGCTGCGGTCTGGCTATTTCATTGCAACCACGGCGACGCTTGCCGCGGTGGCGCTGTTCGTCTGGATTGGGCACTCGGTGCTGCCCGAGTTCAGCTGGCAGCCGGTCGCCGACCTCAGCGAGCAGGGGCTTGGCGTTGCCCTGTTGCTCAACATTGCGCTCATCCTGTTCGGTTGGAGCCGGTCCAAGGACCTGAAGTTGGCGCTGCAAGCCCACGCCGAAGCGGAAGCAAGGGCGGACCGTGCCGCCACCTCGGATCACGTCACCGGCCTGGCGAACCGGCTCGAGCTGCTCAAGCGGATCGAGGCGCTGACGGTGCGCACCGACGCGGCCGCCACACTGCTGATCCTCGACCTCGACTATTTCAAGCAGGTCAACGACCTTTATGGCCACGCCGTCGGCGATTGCCTGCTCCGGCGGGTCGCCGAAATCCTGCAGGGCAGCGTACCGCATTCCGCCTGCTGCGTGCGGCTTGGCGGCGACGAGTTCGCGATGCTGTTGCCTGACTATTTCACGCGCGAAGACGTGTCGCTGCTCGCCGAGCGCGTCCTCGCCAATCTCGCTGAGCCGATCCGCCTCGAGGAAGCAACGACCCAGATCTCGGCGTCGGTCGGAATCGCCCTCTTCGACGCCGATGCGCCCGATAGCTCGACCCTGCTGAGGCATGCCGATATTGCCATGTACAGCGCCAAGCGCGCCGGCCGAAACTGCTTCGCTTGGTTCGAGCCGGAGATGGAAGAAGATATGACCCGCCGGTCGCGGCTCGAGACCGAAATTCGGACCGGCATCGATCGCGGCGAGTTTGTCCCTTATTACCAGCCGCTCGTTCAGCTCAATGATGGCGCGCTCAAAGGCTTCGAGGTGCTCGCGCGCTGGCAGCATCCGGAACGCGGCGTGCTGTTGCCCGACGCCTTCATCGCGATCGCCGAGCAGAGCGCATTGATCTCCGAACTGTCGTTCGCGGTGATGCGCGCGGCGCTCGTCGAGGCGAAGGAGTGGCCGAGCCACCTGGCCATCGCCGTCAACGTCTCGCCGATGCAATTCCGGGACGGGCTGCTCGCCCAGCGCATCCTGCGCCTGCTCACCGAAACCGGCTTTCCGCCGCAGCGGCTCGAAATAGAGGTCACTGAAAGCGCGCTGCTGGAGGACCGCGACATGGCGGTCGCGATCATCCAGAGCCTGCAGAATTTCGGCATCCGCATTTCGATCGACGATTTCGGCACCGGCTACGCCTCCTTCTCGCAACTGAAGTCGCTGCCGTTCGACCGGATCAAGATCGATCGCAGCTTCGTGACTTCGCTGGCCGGGGATCCACAAAGCACGGCCATTGTCGAGACGATCGCGAGGCTCGGCACCTCGCTCTGCCTGCCGATCACTGCGGAAGGCGTCGAGACAGAGGCGGTCCGCAAGCAGCTCAAAGCGATCGGCTGTTCGGACGCCCAGGGCTGGCTGTTCAGCGAGGCCATTCCGGCGAGCGGCGTCCAGGCGATGCTCGCGCAGCGCGATGCTGCCGACGCGGCCGGAGCCGCCCCGAAGCGCACCGCCCGGTCCAGCCTGTCCGCCTCGCGACGGGCCGCCGGCTGACACCTGTCGACGCCGCCCATTTGTTCCGGGCAAGTAATGTTTCTTTCGCGCCGGACGACTGCATCGATCACCTCTCTTCGGCTTTGGCCGGGCATCCAACCGCCACGGATTCGGCCGGCCTGCTGATGCGGGGTCGAAGCGCTCTATCGTCCGCTGCTCAGTCGCGCCGCGAGTAGTCGGCAGCAGGCTCCGGACGGTCCAGGGAGTGCGCCCCGATTCATCATTTCGCGGGGACCGTCGACATCGTTCCAAATTGCCGCGCGCATAGCAGGATTCAGCGCTCGGATCGGGCTATCCCATTTGATTCGGAGGCGTTCCTCATCGTTGCTCTGGTGCAACAGGTGTCCGGGCATCGGCAAAAACTATGCACTAGCGGTCTGAATCGGCGGAGTTTCGGCGTTTTTTTTGAAACGAGAGGCTTGATTCTTGCGCTAGGATGAACCAAACCCAACTCTGAAACCATGCCGCTGAGCGTGGCCAAACCTATAAGCGTTGCCGAAAAAGGGGAAAATCCATGGTTCGTACGAAGGCTCAGATCCTCGCCGGAGGCGTGTCTTTGCTGGCTATTGGCGTGATGGCGCCAGGCGTGGCTCAGGGCGCAACGACATTCCAACAGGACACCGGCGTCTATCAGCCTTCGCCAGGTGTGCACGTTTACAATGTGCCGCCGGCTACGGACTACGGGACCCTCTGGCACGAGAATAACGGCAGCGCGTCAGAGACGGTCAACGTCTACATCACCTGCGCGGCAACGTCCGCCCAGCCGACATCCGACTGCGGCGGGGGAACGGCAACGAACCCGACCACTGTCTCCGTATGGCCGGGCGAGATCATTCAGATCGCAAACGTGGCGAATGCTCAGAATCTCATCCACGTCAACAACGACGGCACGATCCGCGCCGACGGGAGCGCCACTGCTTCGACGAATGTCTTTGTCGGTGCGCGCATCACCGAATCGAATGACTATGCTGTCCTGCAGACGATCGGCGCTGTGACCGCCGGCAACGGCAACAACGGCATCGACGTCGGTACCGAAGGATCGCTCCACATCAACATTCTGGCGCACGCCGAGATCACGGATGAGGCTGGCAATGCCGGGGCTAGCGCGCTCATCGGCAATGGCGGGGTGCTGCAGACCATTTATGGCGTTACCGAGGGTGGCAGCGCGCACAACCAGTTCGATAATGAAGGTGTGTTCGGGGTCCTGGCCAGCGCCAGCGCGCTCGCCGGCACCACCGAAGGCACTGCAGGCGCCAACGCGCTCGTCTTTAGCGGCTTCATACAAGAAGCGCGGCACGCGATCGAAGTGAAGGATTCGTTCAACAATTCGGGCGACTTCGACGTTCACGCCAACGCGCACGCCGAAGGCGGCGACGTCGCTAACGCGTTCGCCTTCCTTTATTATGGCATCGCCCAGGTCGCGTCGGCGACCGGCGGCACCATCTCCGATGAATTCGCCACTGCGACCCTCATCAACGCCGCGGGCGGTAACATCAGTCTTGGCGCGCATGCTTTTGCGTCCGGCGGCAATGATGCCTTCGCTTTCGCCCAGGCCGGCTCGGGTCTGACGGCGCCTCACGAAGATGCAGTGATCGGCCAGTGGGTCTATGGCCAAAGCTCGGAAGCAGAGGTCCTTGCCCAGATTTCTAACGCTGGGACGATCGACATCGACGTCGCGGCAACCGCCAACGCATCCTCCGAACAGGCAATGGCGTTCGCATTGCTCGAGGATGCGATCCAGCAGAACGCCACTGGCGGCGAGGTCGCGACGGCCGAACTCACCAATGATGGATCGCTGACGATCAACGCGCTCGCCAAGGCGCACGACACCAATGTGGCAGGTACCGCCGCCGGCGCCTTCGCCCGGGCCTATGTCGGCCAGGCGATTCACCAGTATGTGACGGCACAAGCGAACACCCATGAGCCGGACGAGGCTCTGGGTGCCGTCCACAATAGCGGCACGCTGGGAATTGGCGCCAACGCGACTGCGACCGCTGACGACTATGCATTCGCGGTAGCCTACATCAACACCGCCATCGTTCAGGACGTCAACGCCCAGGGCATCAGCCCGACTGCGGCCGCGCTTTCTGACACGGTTTCGAAGGCGACCGCCACGCTGACCAACAGCGGCACGATCGGGATCGCTGCCGTCGCTAATGCCGATGGTGGAGGGGTGTTTGGCCCCTTCCCACCTGAAGCGCTTGCCCTCGCCTATATCGGCACCGGCATCTATCAGACTGCCTATGCAAAAGGCACTGCCACGGGAACCGAGGCGCTCGACGTCTATGGCACCGCCCATGCCGAAGTGAACAATTCGGACGGCAGCCTTACCATCGCGGCGATTGCCAAGGCGGAGGCCGATCGCGCCACGACGACTGGCGCCGGCGCTGCCGAAACCGTCAACTATGGCTCGGCTGCCGCTTTTGCCTATGTCGGCAACGGCATCGTCCAGTGGGCGATCGCGGACGCCGTTCATGACACCGACACGGTTGCCGGCACGACCGGCGGCGCCGACGCCGAC